>ENA-UOOC01003400-UOOC01003400.1-human-gut-metagenome-genome-assembly--contig:-C48old-NODE-3400-length-11015-cov-5.827372_pt1 | contig 11015 bp, 8 predicted proteins | sample MGYA00242469_ERZ724016 | MGnify/ENA metagenome assembly ERZ724016 | reverse complement strand
TCCCCGAAATTATCTCAAAAAGCCGCTTTGTCTCGTCGGGGCGGAGGCTGTCTGCGTTGAGGTCGTTGACTGCCGCCACAACCCTGTCGGTGAACATGGGCATAGCCTCGCAGATGTCGGCAAGCTCGGACATGGAAAGCCCTGCGGCGGGAAAGAAGCGGTAGTTCATGTCTTTTGCTTCGTCCGGCACAAGCTTGTCTATCAGCTTTTTGGTGATGATTTCACAGGTGAAAGCGTCCCTCCCCCAGAAAAGATAGCAGGGCAGGATTCTGCCGGCGCGGATGGACTTTACCAGCTCGGAATCGCTCATATAAGGCATTCTGCCGCCTCCCTTCGTGTTTGTCATAGACATTATAATACATATTTTAAGATTGTGCAAGAGGGAAAATATGATTAAGTGAAGAGAGAAAAGCTAAGAAATGCGGTATCGGCGTTTCATCTGGTGATGATTTTGATTGTCACTTTGCGACGGCTGGTAGGATGTATGGTAGCGGGATAAAATGTTCGTTGTTACATGGGTAAAATAACGTACATCATAAAGAAAATGGACGATGTTACAGGGATAAAACTTCGTCCATTCGTCCATTTTGCAGGGCAATGTTTAAGATGTCTAATTCTACAGATTAAATAATTAGACAATTAGACATCTGAACAGCAGATATCCAATCTGACAACTTAGATAATTAGTCATTTAAGTCTGACATTTGTGATTATACTTGCCAAGTAGTAATTATTATATAAAATACTATAATATGGAATGCAGTAAGCCGTGAAAGACGGGTAATTCACTTATAATGTATATTGTAAAAGTTTCAACCCGACAGATTTAACATTGCTTGCCCGGATGTCTGATATGTCTAATTGTCTAATTTTTCAACCCGACATAATTAGACATTGATATCCGGAATGTACGTTATGTACGCTATTTTACCTATGTAACAACGAACATCCGAATGTACAAAATGGACGAATGGACGAAGTTTTACCTTTGTAACATCGTCCATTCAAACGTCCATAACCCGAAGTTTCAGACGGCTGTTTGGACATCACGAAAAAATACCCGATTTCCGCTTGCAATCCGACTTAAAATATGGTAATATATTAAAATGTATTATTATGAGTATTCAGGAGGACAACATATGCGCAAAATTACCGAGCTTTTAACCGAAGCGGCGGCGCGCGCCTTTGAAAGCTGCGGCTACGACCCCAAGCTTGCCACTGTTGCGGTTTCGGACAGGCAGGATCTTTGCCAGTTCCAGTGCAACGGAGCTTTTGCCGGAGCTAAGCTATACAAAAAAGCTCCCTTTGTAATAGCGGAGGAGGCGGCGGCAGTGTTGGCTGCAGACGAGCGTATTGCAAGCGTCGAAGCCGTTAAGCCGGGATTTATAAACATCACACTTAAAGACGAGTTTCTTGTAGATTATGTCAACCAGATAGCGGCGGACGAACACCTTGGAGTTCCGCAGGCGGAAAATCCCGAAACGATAGTTATTGACTACGGCGGACCCAACGTTGCAAAGCCTCTGCACATCGGTCATCTGCGCTCGGCTATTATTGGCGAGGCTGTTAAAAGAATCGCCAGAGCCACCGGCAGAACCGTTTACGGCGACGTTCACTTCGGCGACTGGGGAACTCCCCTCGGTCTTGTAATAGCCGAATACCGCGAGCGTCACCCCGACTGGGCGTGCTTCAGGGAGGATTTTAACCCTGCCGTGGACGCTGTGCCCGACATCGACGAGGACGAGCTTAACGAAATCTACCCCTTTGCCAGCGCAAAGAGCAAGCAGGACGAGGTTTTCAAGGAGACTGCGCGGCAGGTTACCGCCCAGCTCCAAAAGCACAAGCCAGGCATTTACGATTTGTGGAAAAAGATAATGGAAGTCTCCATCGACAGCGTTAAGCGCAACTATTTGCGGCTTGACGTAAGCTTCGACCTTTGGTACGGCGAAAGCGACGCCGACCCGTTCATCCCCGAGCTTATCGACATACTGACCGAAAAGGGTCTTTTGCACGAGAGCGAAGGCGCAATGGTTGTTGACGTTCAGGAGGAGGGCGACAAGATAACCGTCCCGCCGATAATCGTTACCAAGTCGAACAAGTCGGTCGGCTACGACGCCACCGACATTGCCACCATTATCCAGCGTCAGCGCGATTTCCAGCCGGCGCGCATATGGTATGTGGTGGACAAGCGGCAGTCGCTGCACTTCACGCAGGTCTTCCGCTGCGCCAAAAAGGCGGGGCTTGTGCCTGCCGAAACCGAGCTTAAGCTGTTGGGCTTTGGCACTATGAATGGCTCGGACGGCAAGCCCTTTAAAACCCGCGACGGCGGAGTAATGCGTTTAAGCGACCTCATTCAGACCGCGATAGACGGCGCTATGGAAAAGCTCGCCGATTCGGAATACGTGCAAAGCGGCAAGCTTGAAGCCGCCGAAAAGATAGGCATGGCGGCAATCAAGTTCGGCGACCTTTCAAACCAGCCCTCCAAAGACTATATATTCGACCTCAACAAATTCTTAGCCTTCGACGGCAAGACCGGCACATACCTTTTGTACACCGTAACGCGCATAAACTCGATTCTTGCAAAGGCGGGTATCGACCCTGCGGCAACACCGGTCATCAAGGCTCTTCACACCGACGCCGAGCGCGAGCTTGCCCTTGACATAGCGCTTTCGGGCGAGGTCTACCAAAAGGCGTTCGACGATATGGCTCCCTGCGTTCTCTGCGACAACGCCTACAACATAGCGGCGGTGTTCTCGCGGTTCTATCACGACAACAGGATTTTAAGCGAAGAGAACGAAGCTAAGCGCGCCGACTGGCTTGGTATGGCGGCGCTGGCAAGGAAAATTATAGTCAAGCAGCTTGATATGCTGGCAATAGAAACTGTCTCACACATGTAAAGCGTTTCGCATCCCTTGGAGGGATGCGAAACGCGAAAGAATTAATAAATTTGGCGCGCCAAATTTATTAATTCTTCCCGCTGCCTGCATATCAACCACAAAGGCTCGGACTCAGTTGCAGCTGCTTATATCGGATATCCCTGCGTGGGGGGGATTATGGGGATTTATCTGCGGATAAACCCACTAAACTGTCATGATATTATCACATTAAAAGGTTACACTATAAAAAAATACTATTGGAGATGTTTAAATGAACAAATTTTTGAAGACCATCGCTTTATTGGCAGCTGTTATGATGGCGTTTTCTGCTTTCACAGCCTGCGGCGACAAAACCAACGAGCCTGATACCACCAACGATCAGCCTCAGAATCAGACCGACGACAGCGCCAATACCGATGATTCCGGCGAGCAAAACGCCGTTCAGGAGCTTATTCCCTCGCTGACCATCAACGGCAAAGAGATAGATATTTCGGACAACCCTGTAATCTTCACCGTCGGCGGAGTAGATATCCACTTTGACGAATACAGATATATGTTCAAGTATTACGAAACCTTATATGCCAATAATTACGGTATCACCGCCGATTTGTGGGAGGGCAACGAGCAGAACTTTGCCGTCTTTAAGGACAGCGTTAAAGCCGACCTGATTGAGCAAAACTTTGGCAACATCGTTGCAAAGAAGTATGATGTTACCCTTAACGACGAAGATTACAAGCAGGTTGACGAATACATGGAAGAGGAAAAGGCTCAGTTTGAATCGGAAGAAGCCTTTAACGACGCTCTTAAAGCCTCCGGAATCAAGGAGGAGCTTTTAAGAAATCTTATCACCTCCAGCGTAATGTGCGAAAAGGTTTATCAGGAGCTTTATGGCGGCGAAAACGCAAGGCTTATCCCCTCTGACGACGAGATAAAGCAGGACATCAAGGACAATTACGTCAGGGTTTACCACCTGCTTATCAGCAACGAACACTTTGCAGACACCGAGGGCTACGAAGATGCCGACGAAGCCGCTCTCAAGGCAGCCGCCAAGACCTTCGCCGAGGAAAAGCTTGCGGAGATACAGGCAGGCGCAGACGTTTACGAGGTTGCGCAGGCTGTTGGAGACGACCCCGGCATGCACGATAACCCCGACGGCTATCTGTTCACCTACGGTAAGATGGTTCCGCAGTTTGAGGAAGCCTCCTTTGCCCTTAAGGTCGGCGAGACAAGCGGTATTGTTGAAACCGACTACGGCTATCACATCATAACAAGGATTGAGCAGGACAGCTATGTTGAAGAAAACTTCGACGAGGTAAGAGAGCAGTATGTAAACGACCGCTTCAACACCGAAGTAAATCAGATGCTTGCAGACGCCGAAATAGTTTACTCCGAGTATTACGACGATATCACTTACAACAGCATTACCTGATTTATCTGTAACAATGAAAATGAAATGTGCCGTCCAGCTTACGGGCGGCATATTTTTCAGGGGTGGTTTAATTGAAAATTTTCAGGATATTCTGCGCGGCAGTCGCGGCTGTGGTTGCGCTGAGCATATTCAGCGGCTGCTCAAAAATCACCGTAGACAAGCAGGTAACGGACGGCTCGCGGAGCAGCGAAATCACTATACATACATTTGTGACCTCCGAAAGCGTTACTGCTTCCGAATCCACCACGCTTCCCCCGCCCGAGTACAGCGCTCCGGAACAGACGGTTGCTTCTTTAGATACGCAAAGCGTTACCCAGCCGGTAAAGGAATTTGTCCTGCCGGAGGACTTCGACCAAAAGATGTCGGAGCTGATGGAAAAATACTCCTGTAACCAAAGCTGCAATCCCGAAAACATCCCCTGCGGCTGTCAGCCGGAACTTGAAGCCGTCGTGGACGAGGAAGGCAATATCGTCACCCCGCGCGACCGCGTTGTGTCAATATACTTTCGCGACATGGAAAGCGGCTTTGAATATACCCTCAACGACAATGTGCACTATCCTGTTGCCAGCACAATCAAGATTCCGTTTGTTATATATGTCTACCAAAAGATTGACAGCGGAGAAATCGACCCCGAAACGGTTCTGACCTACGAAAAGCGCCACTATTTCGGCGGCACGGGAGTTATTGTTGAGGGCGATTTCGGTCAGCAGTACACGGTGGCTCAGCTTTTAGAGCTTGCCATAACCCGAAGCGACAACGTCGCCTACGAAATGCTTAAAGACCTGACAACATGGGCTGATTTTGAAGCGTATCTTACCGAAATCGGCATGACCCATGTTGAGGACGTGCGCAAAAGCAAGCAGAAAATCTGCACCGAGTCCGCCGGAGCCGACGGCAGGCTTCTGGCACAGTACCTTACAAGCGGTGCCGGCAGCGTTGAGACCTTTAAAGAGGACCTTTTGCAGACGAGGATTAAGATGATACGCTCGCAGTACCCCGTCTATCGCAAATACGGCTGGGCTAATTTTTCCTTCCATGATATTGCCTACGTAGACGCTCCACACCCATATGTGCTTGCGGTGCTTACAAATCTGGACGGCGCGGAGGATGACGTTTTTCGTATGTTCCGCGAAATATCCGATATCTTTGAAGAGCTTGGAAACGGCGAGCTTTCAGAAGAATAATAATTTTCAGCGGGGCACTCCGTTTGCTCCGCTGTTTTTTGTCAAAATTCCATAATTTCAGTTTGACAAATCGGATATTAAGTAGTATAATATGTTATGTGTTGAGTAATATCTGCTTCTTGCTGTATTTTAGGAACATTTTCTATTCTTTTCCATTCTAATAATCAACAGCAAACCGTCCGTTTCATCACGAAGATTATTCGATACGTTTGTGATTCAACCTTTTTATTATTGTATTTTCCGCAGGCGCGGAAGCATCCCTGTTTAAAGGGTACAGAATGACCAAGACAGATATATGATATTTATAAAGGAAAGATAGCAATGCGAAAAAGTAATTATCAAAAGCAGAAAATACTGATTGTCGACGATTCCGAACTGAACCGCTCGATTCTTGCGGACATTCTGCAGGACGAGTATGAGATATTTGAAGCGGCAGACGGCGTTGAAGCTATATCCGTAATCCAAAACCACTTTTTGGAGCTTTCGGCGGTGCTTTTGGATATTGTTATGCCCCGCATGAACGGCTTTGATGTTCTTTCGGTGATGAATCAGCGCCACTGGATAGAAGATCTGCCGGTTATAATTATTTCGGCAGAAAGCGGCTCGGGACAGATAGAGCGTGCCTACAACATGGGCGCAACCGACTTTATAATGCGTCCGTTCGACGCAGTGCTTGTTCATAGGCGTGTTGTAAACACCATTCTTTTATACACCAAGCAGAAAAAGCTTATGGGACTTGTTGTTGAGCAGGTGGACGAAAAGGAACGCCGCAGCAACATGATGGTTGATATCCTAAGCCATATAGTAGAGTTCAGAAACGGCGAAAGCGGTCAGCACATAATACATATCCGCACCTTCACCGATATCATGCTTCGCCAGCTTCAGAAGATCACCGATAAATACGGGCTTACTCAGGCGGATATATCGCTTATCTGCCTTGCCTCCTCGCTTCATGATATAGGATAAATTGCGATAGACGAAAAAATCCTCAACAAGCCCGGAAGGCTCACTAAGGAAGAGTTTGAGGTTATGAAAACCCACTCGCTGATAGGCTCGCAGATGCTTGAAAATCTCCCCGCCTATCAGGACGAGCGGCTGGTTAGAACAGCATGGGAGATATGCCGCTGGCACCACGAGCGATACGACGGCAGGGGCTATCCCGATGGGCTAAAGGGCGACGAGATTCCGATATCCGCGCAGATAGTAGCGCTTGCCGACGTTTACGACGCTTTGATAAGCGACCGCTGCTACAAAAAAGCTTACCCGCACAACGTTGCCATAAACATGATTTTAAACGGCGAATGCGGAGTGTTCAACCCGATACTAAAAGACTGCTTAAAGCAGGTTGAGAGTATGCTGGGCAGCGAGTTTACAAGGGTTCAGCAAAGCGAAAACAAAATTGCCCGCAACGACCTTATAAGAGAGCTTCTTCACGGCGACAAGCTTACAGCCTCTGAGCGCTCGATTCAGCTTTTGGATCAGGAAAGAATGAAGTATAACATCTTTTCCACGATGACCAAGGAAATCCAGTTTGAATATACCATAAAAAATAATCAGCTTATGGTTTCCTCATAGGGAGCGGACAGCTTAGGACTTGAAGAGGTTACAACCGACCCGCTGAACAACGAAAATGTTATCCGCCTGATAGAAGACAATCAGTTTGAAAGCATTCATACTGCAATACTTGCCACAACTCCAACGTCTCCAACGGTAAGCTTTGAGTGCAAGCTCAGAATCAACAGCCAGCCGCGATGGTATCAGGTGGTGGCGCTGTGCCTGTGGGCGGACGACAATCCGTCTGAGCGCACCGGCTTTATCGGCAAGGCGTTTGACATCAACGAGTCGCGGCTTAAACGTGAGGAGCTTGAGCATCAGGCAACCCACGACACCCTTACCGGTCTGTTAAACAGCACCAGTGCCAAGGAGCATATATCAAAGCTGTTAAAAGAAAATCCCGAAAGCAAATATGTTATGGCGTTCTTCGATTTAGATACCTTTAAGTCCATCAACGACACCTACGGTCATATGTTCGGAGACAGAATACTTAGGCAGGCTGCGGATTCGCTTAAGGAAAGTACCGGCAAAAACGCAGTCGTCGCGCGGATGGGCGGAGATGAGTTTATGGTCCTTCTTGAAAATCCGGAGGACAAGGTTAATGCGATAGAACGCATCTTCAATTCGGTAAAGGGCTGCTACGACGGCATTCGGGTTAACATAAGCATGGGCATTGCCGAAACAAGCGCCGACTGCCACGACTACCGCTCGCTGTTCCACGCCGCCGACGAGGCTTTGTACTTTGCAAAGCGTCTGGGCAAAAACCGCTATTCATTCTATAACGATTCAATGCAGGGAACTCTTGTTTCGATGTTCCGTGATGAAAAGGATACATAAGGAGGATTAATATGACATTGCAGGAATGCTACGAAGCCATTGGCGGAGACTATCAGGACGTTATCTCCAGACTGCGGAGCGACCGGTTGGTGCAGAAATTTGTACTTAAATTTCTGGACGACAGCAGCTTTGATCTGTTTGCAGCTCGATGGAAAGCAAAAACTACGACGAGGCTTTCCGCGCCGTACACACAATAAAGGGCATATGCCAGAATTTGGGATTTAAGCGTCTGCAAAAATCCAGCTCGGAGATGTCCGACGCTCTGCGCCACGGATGGACGCCGGAGGCTGACGCTCTCACGCCCGTTTTTAAGGAGGATTACACGCTGACAGCCAACGCAATCCGCGACTTCCGAAAGGAATGCGGGGGCGAGTGATATGCGGGAAAAGGTAAAAATCGCGCATTTTCTGAGGGCAAGCCTTATAGTTGTTTGCGTTGTCTGCATTGCTGTTTTTACGATTCTGCCGATCTTCTCCAAATATCAGAGCGAAAAGACCATAAGCCATGTTGGAAGCATCTACATGGAAAGCATGAACGAAAGAATATCCATGCACTTTTCCACCATGCTCGACCTGCGTATGACCCAGCTGAACACTCTTGCCGAAACCATACCTGGTGATGCCACCAAAGACAGTGCCGAGGTGAGGGAATGGCTTGAATACAACGGCAAGCTTCGCGGAATGGAGGCTGTTGCCTACTACTTCGACGACGGAAGCTATGAGATAATTTACGGCACACCGGTAACGCCGGCGAATCCCGAGACGTTTTACAAAGCGGTAAGCTCGAATGAGAATACCGTGTCAATAGGAATCGATCCCGACGGCAATCAGTCCGCCACCATCGGCATTCCCTTTGAAATACAGCTTGAAGACGGAAGAAAAAGCATAGCCATTGCCGGCAGAATGCCGATTGATTACATAAGCGAAACCCTGTCGCTCGACGACGAGGACGCTTTGCTTTATTCCTTTGTTATCCGCATGGACGGAAGCTTTGTAATCCGCTCTGCCGGAGCTTACAGAGATAACTACTTCGACCGCGCAAGGGCTCTTTACGAAAGCGTAAACGGCAAAAAGGACGTTGAGCAGTTTATAACCGAGCTTAAAGCCGCAATGGAAGCCGACTCCGACTATTCCGCAATGTTCGTTATGGATGGCATACGGAATCAGATGTACTGCTCCAGCCTTCCGTATTCAGAGTGGTATCTGATTACCATTATGCCTTACGGAACGCTGAACGAGGTTGTAAAGGCTCAGAGCGAGCAGTCGCTGACAATGTTTATAATAGGCTGCGGCATTATCCTTTTGGTTCTGATTGTGATATTTGTGCGCTACTTTGCTCTTAACAACAAGCAGATACGCGAGCTTGAGGAAGCGCGCCAGCAGGCTGTTCAGGCAAACAAGTCGAAGAGCGAATTCCTTTCAAACATGAGCCACGACATCCGCACGCCGATGAACGCAATCGTTGGCATGACGGCAATTGCTCAGGCAAATATTGACAATACAAAGAGAGTTCAGGACTGCCTTAAAAAGATAGCCACGTCAAGCAGACATCTTTTAGGACTTATCAACGACGTTTTAGATATGTCCAAAATTGAAAGCGGCAAGATGATTCTTAATGTCGAGCTGGTATCGCTTAAGGAGATAATGGAAAGCATTGTAAGCATAGTCCAGCCGCAGGTAAGAGCCAAGCAGCAGAAGTTTGACGTGATTATCCACGATATTACCTCGGAAAACGTTTTGTGCGACAGCGTCCGCTTTAATCAGATACTGTTAAATCTGCTTTCAAACGCCATAAAGTTCACGCCGGAGGGCGGAGCGATTGAGATGTCTCTGCACGAAAAGCCTTCCGAAAAGGGAGACGACTACGTTAAGATACTTCTTAAGGTCAAGGACACCGGCATTGGCATGACCGAGGAGTTTTTAAAGCACATTTTCGACTCCTTCACCCGCGAGGATAACAAGCGCGTAAGAAAAACCGAAGGTACCGGCTTGGGCATGACGATAACAAAATATATCGTCGACGCTATGGGCGGAACCATCGACATAAAGAGCGAGCCGGGCGTAGGCACCGAATTTAACATCGCCCTTGACTTTGAAAGATCCGGCGAGCAGGAGGAAATGATTCTTCCGCCGTTTACCATGCTGGTTGTTGATGACGATTCGCAGCTCTGCAAGAGTACCACCGAATCGCTTAAATCAATAGGAATAAGCGCGGAATGGGCGCTCGACGGCGAAACTGCCATCAGCATGGCAACTCATCATCACACCGCGCACAGCGACTATCACATGATTCTTTTAGACTGGAAGCTTCCTGGAATGGACGGCATTGAAACCGCCAGAAGGTTGCGCAGACAGCTTGGCAACGACGTTCCCATCCTTCTTATCTCCGCCTATGATTGCAGTGAGATAGAGGAGGAAGCGCGCGAGGCGGGAATAAGCGGATTCCTTTCAAAGCCGCTGTTTAAATCGACTCTGTATTACGGTCTGAAGCCGTTTATAGACATTCCCGACAAGCCTGCTGACAGCCAGGGCAAGGATGATGACGGCGTAAGCTTCTCCGGCAAGCGCGTGCTTTTAGCCGAGGATAACGACCTAAACTGGGAGATTGCAAGAGAGCTTTTGCAGGACATCGGTTTAGAGCTTGACTGGGCAGAAAACGGTCAGATATGCATAGACAAATTCACCGCTTCGCCGGTGGGATATTACGACGCTGTTCTGATGGACATCCGTATGCCCTTTAAGGACGGCTACGAAGCCACCGACGCCATAAGGCATATGCAGCGCGCAGACGCCAATCTGCCGATAATAGCCATGACAGCAGGCGCTTTTGCCGAGGACGTCAAGAGGTGCTTAGAACACGGCATGAACGCCCATGTGGCTAAGCCGATAGACGTTAAAGAAGTAGCAAAGCTGCTGACAAAGTTCTTTAACGAAAGAAAATAAATCCAAACAATAAAAAACAACCGTTCCCCAAACGCGAACATAATCGCCTTGGGGGACGGTTTTTGTATGTTAGCAGTGCTAACAACTATATCAATCGCAGCTTCGCACTCACTTGCCTACCAATCCCCCATGTGGATGCGCTGGAGCACCAAAAAACATATTGTCTTTCAAAGGGCTACAAAGTACGCCCGCT
>ENA-UOOC01003391-UOOC01003391.1-human-gut-metagenome-genome-assembly--contig:-C48old-NODE-3391-length-11027-cov-4.059880_pt1 | contig 11027 bp, 8 predicted proteins | sample MGYA00242469_ERZ724016 | MGnify/ENA metagenome assembly ERZ724016 | reverse complement strand
ACGTTTCCTGCCGTAACGGTCACCGAGCTTTTTCAAGCTTCCACACGCCTTGTAACCTTGCTCAGGAGCTTTGCCAGAGTCAAGAAAATGATACACTGCCTTTTCTGCCATCGGCCCAACGGACATTGCCCATATTTTGAAATCTTCTGCATTGTACGTCAGATACCTCTGGTGCTCCTGCGGCATATGCTCCAGCTTCACCAGCGACTCACGCTGCTTTGTCTGCAAACGGTGGTGGCTCGCAACGCGACTGCTATGGAAATACACCTCAACAATAGTTTTTGTTACGCGAATATCCACTTTTTCGCCGATCAGGTTGTATGGAACGGAATATTTGTTCCTGCTGTCACTCACGAGATAGTCGTTCGGCACCTTGGCGGCAGACCAGACAGCGGCTTCAAACGGTGCAATAGGCAGCGGCAGCATATACGCCTGTTCTTCCTCAAGATAAGCGCTGCGGCGCGTGCCGGTCATCGGCTCGGTTTGAAAGAAGTCCCGTCCATCCTCGTCGAACTCCACCACGCCAAACGGCCGCGAATTTTCAACCCAGTATCCGAATACCGTTGCACCGCTCTGCTGCTGTGCACTCTTGCGGAGCACTTCACGCAGCGTATTGTGGTAAATCATGGACTTGTCGTAAACCGGGAGCAACGGCTTGCTCATCGGTTTTGTCATCGGGTAAAGGCGCGTGCCTTTGCCTGCGGCTAAGATTAAATCTTTCATAAACTCATCCTACATATTACTCGTTATTTCTAAACGCGAAAAATCGCTGACCGCAGTAGTTAAATGCGGTGAACAGGCACATGCCTACGAGCATCGAAATATTATCACGCACCGAAGCTGCTGCACCGCTCAGCAGGTAGAGGCACAGCGGCTTTGCGATACCATATGCCAGCAGATAGCATACTGCAATATTCACCGCAAATCGCACAACCTGTCCAATGCTCTTTTCCTGGTTCTGAAAAGTGAAGAATTTGTTCAGGAAAAAGCTCAAAATACTTGTCAGAATATAATTCGATGCCGAGGAGACCCAATAGCTGCAATGCGCTAGATTATACAAGCCGAACATGATTGCCGTGCCTACCAGCGTATTTATAACACCTACCAGGATGAAACGGAGGACTGTATTTTGAATAATTTTCTCTTTCATACTCGATCCTCATTCGTTTCCTGCACGATGTAAATCGGGCGTTTCTTTGTTTCCAGATACGTTTTTGCGAGATATTGTCCCAGAATACCCATGCAGAACAACTGCACACCGCCCAGAAACAGAATAACGCACATCATACTCGGCCAACCGCCTACTGCATCGCCGAATGCAAGCGTTTTGACGAGGACGACGCATACGAACAACAATGCAACTATGCAAAGCAGAATACCAGCAATCGAGGCGATTGCCAATGGTGCGGTCGAAAAGGCTGTAATGCCTTCCAGCGAATACAGAAACAACTTCCAGAACGACCATTTTGTTTCACCAGCAACCCGCTCGACATTTTCATACGGCAGCCATTTCGTACGAAAACCAACCCAGCCGAAAATACCTTTGGAGAAACGGTTATACTCCGTCATAGACAGAATCGCGTCCACCATTTGGCGCGTCATCAGCCTGAAATCTCGAGCGCCATCTACGATGTCTGCATCCGAAATGCGGTTAATCAGCTTATAAAAGCACCGCGCGAAAAAGCTGCGGATTGGCGGCTCACCCTTGCGGGTAACACGGCGTGTCGCAACGCTGTCGTATTCTCCACTCTGTAATGCCTGATACATCTCCGGCAGCAGAGACGGCGGATCCTGCATATCTGCGTCCATAACCGCAGCATAGTCGCCTGTACAATTCTGGAAACCAGCATACATTGCAGCCTCCTTGCCAAAGTTGCGGGCAAAGGATATGTAGCGGATACGCTTATCCTCCTGCGCCGCTTGACGCAGGATCTGTAAAGTTTTGTCACGCGAACCGTCGTTTATAAAAAGGATCTCAAAGTCCAATTGGAAGGTGGTGGACATGTTGTCCGCCACCTTCCGTATCTCCTGCAGGAAATACGGCAACGCCGCTTCTTCGTTGTAGCAGGGGATGATGCAGGAAAGACATTGCATCTTAATCCATCCTTTCATCTTGTTACACTAATTTTTCTATATCAGATATTTTTACAACTATAATATTATCGATTTCGCTTACAGAGCCGTTACTCGGATAATTAGGCATATTTTTAAATTGCTCGGACATCACAATACTACGGAACTGTTCCTCCGTGCACCAATTAACTTCCACACCAAGACATCTTCGAAATATTTGTTTCCAGCAGTTATACGAACCGTCCGGAGTTGACCAAGTTAATCCCCATTTTGTATAATGGTCTGCCTCATCTGCTAATGTCGATACTATCGGATAACTCCCCCTTGTCGGCGATCCAGCCACCATAACAAGTGCTTCACTATTTTCCTGCTCAATTCTTGTACAGATACGATTAGCAAGCGCAATCGTTTTTTCTTGTTCTTGTTTCATAACTATTCCATCTGTGTTTACAATCATGGCATAGTTTGCGATTATCAACACTGCAATTACACTTAGCAAGCATCTTGCCATTCTCTTTAAATTGTTACTCATTAACGTTATTTCATTTGCTAACCAACTCGAACAAAGTGTAAATATTGCTGCAGGTAAAACGGTTAAACCACCGGATGTTAATAATATAATTCGGGTATCTGGAGCTATAATGTCGATTGCATTACATGCGACTGGCAAAACAGCAATACCGATTATCGCAATAATGATATTTGCAGGCTTAGTTTGGTGTGCAGCTAACCGATAAACCAATAGGCTCACGAAAAATATCCATAGAAATAAATAAAAAAACCGAATCGCATAACTATTAATCATTATGGTATTCTTACAGAAAAAATCATAAAAATCGTAATATGCATTTTGAGTGCTTTTTATCAAATTTAACATGATATATCGGACACCGATCTTATCAGCACCCTTATACGACATCATCGATAAACCACGAATTTTCAGCCAAACTTGAAGAATTATATAATATAATCCAATCCCCGCCAGCATCACAAATATTAAACTCAAAAAAAATCGTGTGATTTTTTTCGAATTTTCATTTTCTTTAAGCGCCTGAACTATCATTGCCAAAACACCGAGTCCGGCAACAACCCCTAAATTACCTTGATATATACTTAGTGAACATGTGATACAAAATATAGCCCACAATAATCGAATTTTAATATCCCCATCTTTTTTCAGCAACCAGATTGCAACCACTGCTAAGCAAAAGCTAATTGCATATGCATCCGCACAGTAATAATAGGTAATTGTGTCTGCAACCATTGGAGTCGATACAATCATAAGTGGAGCAATCATGCACACATATTTATTGGTTGGACCAAATATCTTTGTAAGTAAGATTCCAGCAATTGAATACCAAAATAACGTAATTGCTGCTATAACAATTGGTGCATTTACTCCGAAATGTAGATAATCGAAAAATTTTAGTCCCCACCGTCCAATAGTGATTTCCCAATCTGCAATATACTTCTCTCCCATCCACATAGCATCCGGGTTCATCAATCCATATCCATATATCGCAAATTGAATAACTGCTCCAACAATCATTGCTGCCAGAAACGGCTGCTTATTATCGCTCCAAATTTGATGCAGTTTTTCCGTCCTGTTGCATGTTCTCTTGCAACATATATTCATAATTTGACCTTCCTCTCACGCAGCTTAAATTTTTCATGGAAAAAACCTTTTTACAAATGGCAGTCGTTTTCCCACAAGCACAATTGCGACACATAAGAAATAACAGATGAATGGCCAGAAGAAATACCATTGCACACTATATTTTGCGAAGAATGAAATTCGAGCCATTTGATCTAAAACCAAATTGTGAACCAGATAAACACCAAAGCTACACGATGAAGCAATCGAAATCAGATGACTATATTTTTCTATATACATCTTGAGTTTTTCACATGCATAACGCACAAAAACAAATACTCCCAGTAATTCATGAAAAGCTGATTGGTATTTCCATCACGCTCACTCAAAAATGCTAGTCCCCAATATCTCAGTACGGCACACAAAATTGCAGCTATATAGCTTACGATACGTTCTGCTTTCGTGAAGTCTTTTTTCGCTGCCCAGTATCCAAGCACAGGATATATTAGATATCCTCCTAGCATTGGAAGTTCTAATGCGCTATTCCATCCAAGCCCATCTATACCGCCATACGTTTTCACCATTTCATACAAAAACGGTATAACAGCAATCGTCAATATCCCCACTATTACCAAATAATTTAGTTTCCTTCGATTCTTCTCTTCAGTAAACACAGTTAACGCTGGTATGCATAAATAGATACCAAATATCGCCGGAAAAAACCAATAGATACTTTCCATCTGATTGTGTATGAACAGATCAGATATAGAATATAGCCATTGAGCTATACCCTTGTCACATGGTATTTGTATACTTTGCCTTGTGATTTTCACTGCAGCTATGATAGTTCCCCAAAACAAATACGGTATCATGGTCTTTCGTATCCGTCGCTTAAAATAGGTTCCTGTATCATATTTTCTTTGATAATCCATTAATGTGGCACCGGTTAACATAAAAAAGACAGGGACTGCCCAGTACGAGACTACCTGTATAAAAAGGCACCAATACCATACCCGTGATCCATCATACCAATGTACTTCATTGCCAAAGTGAATCCATACTACAAATAACGTCCCTAATATATTTAGGACATCGAAATACACCTTTCTGGAAGTTATTGAAGAATTCATTGTATTTTTATTCATAACTTATTTTCCATTGATAAAACGTTGAATTCTATGCAACATTGACCAACGTTCTAGCTTTTTCATCTGTTCCTTCAAATCTTCATTCTGCTGTTCAAGATTCTCAATGGTCTTAACCATTTGATTTATACTCGTTTTAAGCCAATCGTTTTCTGCAACAATACCGTCTAAACGAAGCCGATGATCTTCAAGCTGTTCCCACTGTTTAGACTCTGTAGTCATTGATTCCCTCTGTAACTTCTCTAATCCGTTAAGGCGATCGTCCGCACCATCCAAACGCAATCGATGATCTTCAAGCTGTTCCCATTGTTTTGTTTCTGTTATTACGTCTTCTCGCTGAAGTCTTTCCAAATCATTTACCCTTGATAAGCCTTCATTAGAATGTGCTAACGCAGTTTCACATTTATCGCCCAGAATATCGTAGGTAGAGAATTTTTTATAACCCAATGGATGCTTTAATGCATCTTTCAGCCATTCTATACCTCTATTTCTTTCACGACTTAAACATTGCGCAATCATTTTCCGATCCGGACATTGCTTCAGTAAATTACGTTTTTTACTTATATCACTCGCATTTTCACACAATCTGTCTTCCAGATTGAAAAGCTGCAGTAAAGTACGGAACCTAGCAATACCTCTCGAATCATTGCTAATCGCTAAAAACGGCTTCCCTGCTAAAATCGCCATACATGTTCCATGAAAAGAATCTGTAATTACTGCTTCACTACATTGTATATATGCCATCCATTCTTCCAAATACACATTATATTCGGTAAATCCATGGTATGCGCTAATCTGATGCTCATTCGGAGCTGCATCGCTGACCGATCGCATCGGAATACCAATCCATTCAATGCATTTTTGCAGTTGATCCAGTTTTTCATCCGTTTGGTCAAGAATATACGCAAAAACAAATTGTTCCTTCGGTACGCGTTCCTTTCCGTTAGAAACCAATCGGTCATATTCACACCTAGACAATAGGAATACTGGATCAATTACTACCTGTGCTTTTACACCGTAATACTTGTCTAAGAGTTCCCGTCCGCTTGTCTCTCGTACAGAAAATGCATCAAATTTTTGAAAAAAATATGCCATTTCTGCGCGATCTGCGTCATCGCCCCAAATATAATCAGTTCCAAATGAAGCACCATATGCTATCTTTTTGCGATTTCCCTTCACCCAGTCCATCTGAATAAAACGACCAAACGCATTGTACAAATTATTATTTAATAATTGATCTGATCCCAGAACAAATGTTTTGCACCGATTATTGTACTGATATAAATCCAAGCGACATTTAGGGATCTCCGCTATATCCCAAGTGGGGTATGGGTTTTTCTTAAAGAGATTAGCTTTTTCATATGGTTTCCACGGTGAATCTTCAGGCCAGCTGAGCATCGTCACGGTATATCCCATATTACATAATGTGTGATACAGCGCATAATAGGTTAACGCCGTTCCATAATTCGGATATGACCAATTACCTACGATGCCAATATCATGTATATTTTGCTGTGCATACAAAACAGCTTCATTAAATGTTTTTTGCGGATACAACCGCAGGAATGCTTCTCGTTCTTTGGGCTTTGAAATTTTGGCCTGCAGGCGATTCCCCTCCAAACACTTCAAAGGTATCTCTTTTAATAATTTTACATACTTGTGAACTTTTTCTATCAGCATTTCTCCATGCAATGTATTCACCACTACGGAGCTTACTCCATTTTTTTTATCGACTTCTGGGTAATATTTCTCAACATTCCAAAAATCACCGATAGATATATCGCCCTGCCGAGGAAATTCACAGAATTTACAGTCATAGCAGCTTTCGCGAAGCGTAATATTGGGATGAAATCCCTGTTCGTACCGACTTTCATTATACGAAAGCCGATGTCGTGAACCATCATTTCTAATTACCGTCATGCCCAGACATTCCCAGCCATAATCTTTATCTCGAAAATCTACTGATGAAACATCTGGCATCTCTGCAAGCGATTCTCTCAGCATTTGTGCCGACGGTACTCCATGGCAGATCACATCCACAGTCCATAATTTTTCATACAGATGTCCCAAGTAACGCTTTAATCCCGCAACCTGGCAAGGACAGCCTACAAAAAGTACTGCATCTCCATTCTCAAGATGTTGTCTTACCTTTTGCACTGTAGTACCCATATCGCCTTGAACATATTTGGATTTACGCAGCGATGCAAGTTCTACTTCATTGTGGGCTATTCTATGATGAACCGAAAGATCACTTTCCATCGCTGCGCCGAATACAACTCCATCTGCTTCAAAGATTGCTTTTGACAACGCAGTAAAGGCTCCGCCTGAAGAGCTAACTGCACATATATCATCCGCCATCTTTAGCATATAACAGGAAATCGGTTCTTCTCTTTTCGTTTCAAAGTTCAGTACAGGACATACATCTACACATTTATTGCACTTAACACACGCTGATTGATCGATACTTGGATACAAAAAACCATAGTTATCCTTCTTATTCGTTATAGCATGTACAGGGCAGCTATTCATGCAGGCACTACAGCCTGTACATTCTAAACCTTTTTCACTCAGTGCTTCTAATATCATCAGATAATTCCTCGCAAAATAACTCTATATACAATAATAAACAATCAAATGCGGCAATAGATTAAACAAAAAATCCATGCTATATAATGCTTAAACTTCTTTAAATCTCCCAAATGTATACGCTTGCAGACTTTAAGTACACTTTTTTTAGTTTTTCGATACCATTCGATGTCCTCATTGCGCCAAGAACGCATGTTCATCATATCAATATAGCTAAATCTAAAATACTTACACAACCCTGCTCGATATGCAGACTGATTAATGGGCTGTAAATAATCGCAGATTTTATCATATGCAGCATATGCATTAAATTGCCGACGTTTCCACGAGTCACTGCTATTTGTCAGACTGGATTCCACAAAACGATAATTATAAAAAACATCCGGCAATAATACCACTCGCTCTAACCCGAAAAGCATATTTAGTACCCAATATTTATCTTCGTATGTGAATAACGTACAATCAAAGAAAGAAATTTCACCATTATGCGAATTCCGAACCGCATCTACATTCCAAATTTTATTCCACGGATAGCCGCCTCCGCATAAATCGTTTTCGCCGGCAATTTCCTTCATCGCTTCAGAAGCAGTAATGACGCATTCGATCTCTGTAACATTACAATCTACAGGTTTACCTGTTTCATTATTTATCCATCCGAACACTGCACATTGCGCTTTCGTTCGTTCCATGGCTGCAATACCTGTTTCCAGCGCTTCGGGATATATCTCATCATCCGCATCTATAAAGATGAGATACTTTCCGCGAATACACTCAATGCCATGATTTCGAGCATTACTCGGTCCGCCATTTTCTTGATGTATTACCTGAATCCGCTTATCTTTTTCTGCGTATTGGTCACAGATATCACCGCATTTATCCGGACTGCCGTCATCGACTAAAATTATTTGTAAATCTTTTATTGTTTGTTGCTGAATACTTTCTATACAGGCTCTTAAAAATTGTTCCGGTGTTTTATACACCGGAACAATTACACTTACTAATGGTGTCCCCATATTTTGCTCTCCGATTTCATATTTCTTCGTTTGTTTTTGTGCTGAATTTCAAAGAGACTTCAATAAGTCAAAATATAACCGTGCTTAAGAAATAAGCCGTCCATCTTTAGTAAATCGATTATCTTTTTTCTTCTTATGCCATGCAGCAAAAGCGTAACCCAAGAAATGCGTCTTTCGCAGCTTGTCAATCGTTCCAATACCAATTTGGTTATAATAACCCGGTGCTCTGTCTCTCAGCATGGCATCATATGCCATCAGATCACGTTTGTGCTGAGAGGTTGGCTTAATATAAAGCAACACCAGATATTGCCAGCAGCATGTTCCCAGAAGTAATTTATCATATATTCTTCTGACTTCAGACCGAGTTACCTCAGTTTCCATATAAGCCAACATAACATCAATCACTTTTGTCTGCTCTGCATAATGCTTTTCCATTCCTGTCAAGCTCATGCTCTGTCCCACTGACGCTCTGCGATAACAATATATTTCCAAATCAACAAACATCACCGTATGCGCTTGATTACAAGATTTTAAAACGAATTCAGTATCTGTATAAAAACAATGTTCAGTAATCGATACCGTATCTCGAATACACGAAGTCTTCATTGCCAAGCTATGCATAAACGGTGCAAAAGCCTCTACATCTGCAAGTTGATATACTTTTCCATTTTCGCAGTTTGGATTGCAATTTTCGTGAGAAAACACTTCGCCGGTGCTATCATCATATGTAATATAAGGGGTAATAACCATATCTGCATCACTGTTCCGCAATGCATCAATATACGCAGGCATATTTTCAGCATTATAGTGATCATCACCATCTACTTGTCTGAAATATTTACCCTGCGCAAGACGAATTCCAGTATTAACAGTGGAGCCCCATCCTCCATTCTCTTTGCTAATCAAACGAATAGAGCTCGGGTAGTTATCTGCATATTCTTGAGCAATTTTTGCGGTGTCATCTTTTGATCCATCGTCCACAATCATAATATCTAGCTGGTCTAATACGCCAGATTCAATAAAAGGATCTATAGTCTCTTTTAATGTAGATGCAACATTATATGCCGCAACAGAGATAGACAATATTTTTTCCATAATTTTGGTTCCTCCATGTTATTTTGCCAAGTTCGTTTTTGCACTTTTCAGCGCTGCTGCAATAACCGCATCCATGTCATAATACTTATACTCACCCAACCGGCCGCCGAAGATGACATTCTGTTCATCATCTGCCAGCTCCTTGTACGCAGCGTACAGCTTACCGTTTTTCTCGTCGTTGACCGGATAGTACGGCTCGTCACCGGGCTTCCATTCGCTCGAGTACTCGCGGCTGATAACAGTTTTCGGCTGTGCGCCGAACTCAAACCACTTGTGCTCGATAATGCGTGTCCACGGTGTCTCTCGATCGGTATAATTTACTGCGGCATTGCCCTGGAAGTTAGGCTTATCCAGCACTTCGGTTTCAAAGCGCACACTGCGATATTCCAGATTGCCAAGCTTGTAATCAAAATAAGCGTCAATCGGTCCGGTATACAGCACCTTGGAGGCCAGTGCATCCAGCTCATCCTTGTGCTGTAAGTAGTCAACGTTCAGACGGACTTCCGCGCCGTCCAGCATATTGGCAACCATTTTGGTATATCCGCCCATCGGAATGCCCTGATATAGCGCATTGAAGTAATTGTTATCAAACGTCAAGCGAACCGGTAGACGCTTGATGATAAAGCTCGGCAGCTCTGTGCACGGACGGCCCCACTGCTTCTCAGTGTAGCCCTTGATCAGCTTTTCATAAATATCCGTGCCGACCAGACTGATGGCCTGCTCTTCCAGATTCTTCGGCTCCGTAATGCCTGCGGCCTTGCGCTGTTCTTCAATCTTGGCGGCAGCCTCCTCCGGCGTTACGACACCCCACATCTTATTGAATGTATACATGTTAAAGGGAAGGCTGTACAGCTCGCCGTGATAGTTTGCAACCGGACTGTTTGTAAAGCGGTTGAATTCAGCAAACTGATTGACGTAATCCCAGACCTCACGATTGTTGGTGTGGAAAATATGGGCACCGTAAACGTGAACATTGATGCCTTCCATTTCTTCCGTGTAAACATTGCCTGCAATGTTTGGGCGTTTATCGATAACTAAGCAGGACTTGCCGTGTTTCATCGCTTCATGCGCAAAAACAGCACCATAGAGGCCGGCGCCGACGATGAGATAATCATATTTTTTCATTTGTTTTTCCTTCTTTCCTTTACTTGCGATACCCCTCCGGGTTCCCACTCTGCCATCTCCAGGTATCTCTGCACATAGCCGTCAGGTCACGCTCCGCCTTCCAGCCGAGCACCTTGGCGGCCTTATCTGCGTTTGCCCAGAACTCCGGCAGGTCGCCTGCACGGCGCGCACCGAACTCGTGCTTGATTGCAACGCCGGTCGCGTTCTCAAATGCGTGAACAATCTCTAGAACGCTGTACGGCGTGCCGGTACCAAGATTGAACACCTCAACGCCCTTATGCTGCGCGGCATACTCAACTGCCTTTACATGACCGTCCGCAAGATCCATCACATGGATATAGTCGCGGCGGCAGGTGCCGTCCGGCGTCGGGTAATCGTTACCGAAAATCGTGAGAT
>ENA-UOOC01003386-UOOC01003386.1-human-gut-metagenome-genome-assembly--contig:-C48old-NODE-3386-length-11041-cov-4.199527_pt1 | contig 11041 bp, 9 predicted proteins | sample MGYA00242469_ERZ724016 | MGnify/ENA metagenome assembly ERZ724016 | reverse complement strand
ACTCCGCAGGATTTTATCCTAAACTCCGCATCAATAGGAGATAGCATACGATGGAAAATTTCAAAAAACTTCCGGTGATCGCCCTGCGCAGCATGACGATCCTGCCGGATACGATGATACATTTTGACCTGATCCGCAAGAAGTCCATTCTGGCGGCAGAACAGGCGATGAGCGAAGATCAGGAGGTATTTCTGGTAACCCAGTGCCATGCTGAGACGGAGGACCCGCAGGCAGAGGATCTGTACCAGATCGGCTGTATTGCAAAGGTAAAACAGGTCACGAAGCTGCCGGACAATCTGGTTCGCGTTCTCGTAGAGGGCGTTTGCAGAGGACGTCTTAGGACGCTTTTTGGAGAGTGGGAATGGCTCGGTGGCGACATCGAGGTGCTGGAAGTGCCGGCAATGGACGAAAGCAGGAAAGAAGCGATGCTGCGCAGCGCGCGCGATCGTTTCACAGAATCTTGCAAATATTATCCCAGAACGGGACGGACGCTTCTGCGCCATATGGAGGAAATTCACGATCCTGGTAAGCTGATGGATCAGATTATCGAAAATATTCCGGCAGATTACACCGTAAAGCAGAAAATTTTGGAGCAGGTGGATCTCGAAAGCCGTTTCGAAGCGCTGGCAGAGGTGCTTGCGACGGAGGTAGAGGTTGCCAGAATCCGCACTGATCTGACGGAAAAAGTGCGGGAACGTGTGGATAAAAACCAAAAAGATTACATTTTGCGGGAACAGCTGAAATATATTCAGGAGGAGCTGGGGGAGGACGATGCGTCGGATGCAGCATTGTATGAAGAAAAGCTGCAGCAGCTCAAAGCCTCTAAAGAAGTAAAGGAAAAGATCGCAAAAGAAATCTCCAGATTCAAACGGCTTTCCACAAACAGTGCAGAGTCCGGTGTGGAACGTGCCTACATCGAGACACTTCTGGAGCTTCCGTGGGACAAAACCTCCCGCGAAACCTCCGACCTGACCCGCGCGGAGGAGATTCTTGACCGGGATCATTATGGTCTGGAACAGGTAAAGGAGCGTATGCTGGAATTTCTGGCGGTGCGCGCGCTGACCAAGCAGGGAGAAAGCCCGATTATCTGTCTGGTAGGACCTCCCGGAACCGGTAAAACCTCGATTGCACGCAGCGTTGCAGAGGCGTTGAATAAAAAATACGTCCGCATCAGCCTTGGCGGTGTGCGGGATGAGGCGGAGATCCGGGGACACAGAAGAACCTATGTCGGCTCAATGCCCGGACGGATTGTCAATGGTTTGAGACAGGCAGGCGTGAAAAACCCGCTGATGCTGCTGGACGAGGTGGATAAGGTTTCGAGCGACTATAAAGGAGACACCGCTTCGGCGCTTCTGGAAGTGCTGGATGCCGAACAAAACTGCAATTTCCGTGATCATTATGTGGAAATTCCGATCGATTTATCGGAGGTTCTGTTTGTTGTGACGGCAAATACGACCGAGACAATTCCGCGTCCGCTTCTGGATCGTATGGAAGTGATCGAGGTCAGCAGTTATACCGCTGCGGAAAAGTTCCACATCGCACGGGAGCATCTGATGCCCAAGCAGCTGAAGAAAAACGGTATGCAGGGACGGCTGATCGTCAGTGATAATGCACTGCGCAGCGTGATTGAGGGTTATACAAGAGAAGCCGGTGTCAGAGGTCTGGAGCGAAAGCTTGGGGAGATCTGCCGGAAAGCAGCGAGAGAGCTGTTAAAAGAAGATAAAAGCTGTATCCGCGTCAACGACCGGAACCTCGAAAAATATCTCGGCAAGCCCAGATTCCATTCCCTGAAAGCAAATCAGACGGACGAAATCGGAATTGTGCGCGGCCTGGCATGGACGAGTGTGGGCGGCGATACGCTGCAGATTGAAGTCAATATGATGCCGGGCAAAGGCGAGCTGGAGCTGACCGGACAGTTAGGCGATGTGATGAAGGAATCCGCTATGACTGGCCTGAGCTATATCCGTTCGGTCAGCGAGCGGTATCAGATCGATCCCGACGTATTTAAAAAGAATGATTTTCATATTCATATTCCGGAGGGAGCGGTTCCAAAGGACGGACCCTCCGCCGGTATTACGATGGCGACGGCGCTTCTGTCTGCGCTGACCCATACGCCGGTTCGCGCCGATCTGGCGATGACGGGCGAAATTACGCTGCGGGGCAGAGTGCTGCCCATCGGCGGCTTAAAGGAAAAGACTCTGGCGGCAAAGACTGCTGGAATCAAAACAGTATTGGTGCCAGAAAAGAACCGTCCGGACGTTGAAGAGATTCCGGCGGAGATCAAAAATGGGTTGGAAATTCTTTTTGTAGAAACGATGGACGATGTGATTGCGCACGCTTTTGTGGGCGGGAAAGGAAACAACTGATATGGTAATCAAATCCGTTCAATTGGAAACGGTCTGCGGCATTACGAGTAAGCTTCCGGACAATATACTGCCGGAAATTGCATTTGCCGGAAAGAGTAACGTTGGCAAATCCTCCCTCATCAACGGGATCATGAACCGGAAAAGCCTGGCGAGAACTTCTTCCCAGCCCGGCAAAACCCAGACCATCAACTTTTATAATGTAAATGAAGTGTTTTATCTGGTAGATCTGCCTGGCTATGGCTATGCAAAAGCCAATCAGGAAGTCAAGGCGCAGTGGGGCAAGATGATCGAACGATACCTGCATTCCTCCAAGCAGCTAAAGGCGGTTTTTTTGCTGATCGATATCCGGCACGACCCGTCTGCAAACGATAAGCAGATGTATCAGTGGATGCGTCATTACGGCTTTGATCCGATCATCATTGCAACCAAGCTGGACAAAATCAACCGCAGTCAGATCCAAAAGCAGCTCAAGGCAATTCGGGTTGGCTTAGAGGCACAGAAGGATACGATCATCATCCCGTATTCCTCTCTTTCCAAGCAGGGACGGGAAGAAATTTATGATCTGCTCGACAGCATTCTCTCAGAAGACGGAGGCATTAAAGCATGTGGAGACAATCCAGAAAATATGTAAAAGCGGTGTTAAACCTGATCACTGCAGTAGTGATCTTGCTGTTTGTCGTATTTGTTGTTCCATCGGTTATTTCGTATTTTATGCCTTTTGTAATTGGCTGGATCATCGCGATGATTGCAAACCCGCTGGTGCGTTTTTTGGATGAAAAGATTAAGATCCGCAGAAAAGCAGGCTCTGCGATCGTCATTATTGCAGTTATCGCTGCGATCGTAGCTGGTATTTACGGGATCCTGAGCCTGCTTGCAGGACAGCTGAAGGGATTTGTGGAAGAGCTGCCGGGACTCTGGAAGGCAATGGAGTCTGATATTTCCAACGCGGGAAGCTCACTGGAAAGCTTTTCTCACTATTTTTCTCCAAACGTGCAGGAGCAGGTTGCTAAAATTCTGAATTCGCTGATGAATCTGTTGAGCAGCGCAGTGGATCATATGGGCAGTCCGACGGTATCTGCAGTCGGCAATTTTGCCAAAAATATCCCGACGATCATCGTCGGCGTCATCATGTGCCTGTTGTCCTCTTATTTCTTCGTTGCGCAGCGGGAAGAAGTGATTGCTGCGTTTCGCAGATATGTACCGGAGAACTTCCGCAAAAAGTGGGATGTGATGTATCACAGTCTGACCGGTGCCATTGGCGGATATTTCAAAGCACAGCTAAAGATCGAGATCTGGGTATATCTTCTGATGCTGGTGGGCTTTTTGATCCTGCGGGTGCGTTACGGTGCGCTGATTTCGATCGGGATTGCGATCCTGGATTTTCTGCCGGTATTCGGAACCGGTACGGTTCTGTGGCCATGGGCAGTGATCAAGGTACTTGGCGGAGACTTTAAAATGGCCATCGGGCTGCTGATCATCTGGGGAGTTGGACAGCTTTTGCGTCAGCTCATCCAGCCGAAAATTGTTGGGGATTCCATTGGCGTTCCGCCGCTTCCGACCCTGTTTCTGATCTTTATCGGTTATAAGGTAGGCAGCGTTGCCGGCATGATCCTGGCAGTTCCGGCAGGCATTATTGTTGCCAATATGTATCAGGCGGGATTTTTTGACACAACCATTGACAGCGTGCAGATCCTGGTGCATGGCTTTAACCGGTTCCGGCGCCTGACCCCGGAGGATAAGGCAGAGATTTCGGAGAAAAAGGAATAAAAAACGTTGTCGTGAGGTTCGGGGCGGCGCACCAAAGTCTGAGGAAACGCTTGGTTGTTCGGGGGTTTTGGCGCACTGCGCCCGCAGAGTGGAGGATGATTTGCGCAACTTTAGAATTGTGATTCAATACGAAGGAACCAGATATCAGGGCTGGCAGCGGCAGGGGACGACTCAGAACACGCTGCAGGGCAAATTCGAGGCGCTGCTTTCGAAAATTGCGGGGACTCCGGTGGAAATCCAGGCATCCGGCAGGACGGATGCAGGTGTGCACGCCCTAGGGCAGACCGCGAATTTCCATATGAATACGGAGCTTTCCTGCGAAGAGCTTCTGGATAAGCTGAACCAGTATCTGCCGGAGGATGTGGCGGTTATTTCCTGTCAGGAGGCTGCTCCCAGGTTCCACGCGCGTTTAAATGCGGTCGGTAAGACCTATTGCTACCGGATTCACAACAGCAAAATCCCGGCGGTGTTTGACAGACGGCTGGTATGGCAGATCGAACAGCAGTTAGATGTAGATGCGATGAAAACAGCGGCAAAGTATCTGGTCGGGACGCATGATTTTGCAGCGTTTACCTCCGCAAAAAACAAGAAAAAATCGACTGTCCGCTCGATAGAGTCCATTTTGTTCGAGCAAAACGGCGCGGATATCCGGATTTCTTTTCGGGGAGACGGATTTTTGTTCCATATGGTCCGCATTCTGACCGGAACACTGGTGGAGGTCGGTCTCGGGGTGCGCAGACCGGAAGAAATTGCTGCGATTCTGGACGGAAAAGACCGGCAGAAGGCGGGAATGCTGGCACCGGCGTCCGGACTTTGCCTGATGGAGGTTTATTATCAGTAGAGGATCTTTATGAAAAAGATATGGAATCAACTGGGACACAGTCTTTTTGCAGAGGATGAAAGCAGTCGGAAAACAAAGCACATTCTCAAGACTGTGTTTTTCTTTTATATTCTTGTGCTGCTCAAGGTGATTGTTTTTAAGTATCCCCTTGCGCGGCTGGAGGCGATCGCTGCTTCCTGGACAAAGGAGGTTGTCTGGGAGGGACTTGGAACCGCCAACTTCACTTTATTTAAGACGATTCGGATGTATATCCGTTACTGGGGAAAACTAAACAGCTTTGAAAATCTTTTCGGCAACGTGCTTGCTTTTGTGCCGCTTGGCTTCTTATTGCCGTTTCTGCAAAAGGAGAGCCGCCGATTCTGGATTCTGTTTCTGGACGCGTTCGTGCTTGTCTGCTGTATCGAGCTGTTTCAGCTTTTTACGGCATTCGGCGCATTTGATGTGGATGATATTTTGCTGAACTGCGTGGGTGCGCTGCTGGGATATGCGGTTTTTTCGCGCTGCCTGCGGGGCGCCCGTCGGACACAGGAGAAGTAGGATGTATCGGGTGCACCGGGCACCGTCGGATAAAACGCGGTATCTGGGATGGAAGCATAGAGCGCGCTGCGCGGAATGAGGTTGGTATTCGTAAAAAATTTCACTGCGCTACGCTGTCGGAACGCAGAATTGGCGCTGGATTTTTCTGTGGAAATGGAGTAACATGAAAACATGTTTGCTGCATAGCAGAAAAAACTACATAACAATTTGAAAAATGGGGAGATACAAAAGGAGGAGAGGGTCGATGCGACTGATTTTTATTCGACATGCAGAACCGGATTATTCAATTGACAGCCTGACAGAAAAGGGCTGGCGGGAAGCGAAGCTTCTTGCTGAGCGCACGAAGCGTTGGAAGGTGGATGAATTCTACTGCTCGCCGCTTGGCAGGGCGAAGGATACGGCTTCGTTTACGCTGAAGGAATGCGGCAGGCAGGCAGTGACATGTGATAGGATGCGCGAATTCGATGCCTGTGTCGTTGACCCGGAAACCGGAAAGAACCGGCTGAGCTGGGATTTAAAGCCCGCTTACTGGACAAAAGAGCCGGATTTGCTGAATATAGATCGTTTTCTGGAAACGGATCTGATGAAAAGCGGTCCGGTTGCAGAGACCTATCAGAAAGTCTGCGATGGCTTAGACGGCATCCTCGCAAAACACGGTTACCACAGGGAGGGACGCTTATATCGCACGAAGCAGCATAATGAGGACACAGTCGTGCTGTTCTGCCATATGGGAGTGACATTTTATATGCTGTCCCATCTGCTTTCCATTTCTCCGGTGTGTCTGAATCATACGATGTTTCTGCCGCCGTCTTCCGTGACGGTTGTGAGTACAGAAGAGGTGGAGCAGGGCTATGGGATGTTCCGGACGCAGATGCTGGGAGACACGTCTCATCTGTACTGCGCCGGGGAGCCGGTGTCCCACATGGGATATTTTGCGGAGATTCTGCAGGAACGTCCGTTATGATTGGGCTGCAGGGCACATCCTCCGCACAATCGGCGCGTCAGCCTGCGGGCGCATCGTCTGCACAATCGGCACGTCAGCCTGGGGGCGCATCCTCTGCACAATCTGTCATTCCGCCCGTTTACGCTATGCCGCAATCAGTAGTGCTTCCGATTGCGGATACTGCGCTCCTTACAGCACGGACGCTTGCACGCTATCATTTTCCGGAAGACGAGCGTGAGCAGCTCAAGCAGCTGTGCACCCAGCTAAAGGATACCTGCAGCGATCAGATCAGCTGCAGGTTCGCAGCGTGTCCGGAAAAAGAAGATCGACTGGCAGCGTCAATGACACTTGGCAAAGGAGTGGACGAGCTGCAGGAAAAGCTTCAAAAGCAGGATATGCTGCTGGAAAGTTATATGGTTGAAACACTCGCCGGAGAAGCTCTGATGGAAGCCTATAGCCGGTTCCATGCGGAAATTCATCGAAGAACCGGATGGTTTGTGAAGCAGATGAGCTTTTTGGGAAGCAGCAGTGAGCCGATCGAACAGCTGCCGACGCTGCTGAAAATGCTTGACTGCAATGGTCAATACACCGCTTCTTACATCACCTGCAATGAAAGCCTTTGCCTGATCCCGAAAAAAAGCGTCGTGTTCTGGGCAGAATTGACAAAGGAGGGCGTCCGCTGCGCCGGTGTATGCGACAGCTGTGAAAATGTGCAGTGTGAGAACCGAATCCCGGATAATCCGGAAGCGGCAGAAAAGACGGAAGGCGTGGTAGAGAGCATTCGATGGCCGGATCTGTTCGGACGGCCGCTGCCCTATGGCTATAATCGGATTTTCGGCAGATAAAAAGACCGAATGGAGGAAGACAAGACGTGAAGTAGCTGCTTTGTTATTTGAAGGGGTATGAAAAGGAAACAGTGCTCGCTCCTTTGTTTAAAATGCTGGAAGCATTGTTTGAGCTGTTTGTCCCGCTGGTAATGGCTGCGGTGATCGATCAGGGTATCGGCGGATCGGACAAACCGTACATCGTGAGGATGTGTATGCTTTTGATTGCGCTGGGTGTCATCGGACTGGTCTGCTCGATTACAGCGCAGTATTTTGCGGCGAAAGCGGCGACCGGATTTTCCGCCCGCCTGCGCCATGAGCTGTTTGCGCATATCCAGGGACTGTCCTATACGGAAATGGATACCCTCGGCACGTCTACGCTGATCACGAGAATGACGAGTGATATCAACCAGGTACAATCCGGTGTCAATCTGGTGCTGCGCCTGTTTTTGCGTTCACCCTTTATTGTGTTCGGCGCGATGATTATGGCGTTTACCGTAGATGCAAAGGCGGCGCTGATTTTCGTGGTGACGATTCCGCTGCTTTCCATCGTCGTGTTCGGCATCATGCTCTGGACGATGCCTCTGTACAAAAAGGTGCAGGCGGCGCTGGATCAGGTGCTGGGTCTGACCCGGGAAAACCTGACAGGCGTACGCGTCATCCGCGCTTTTAATAAAGAAGAGGAAGAATTAAGCCGTTATCAGGAAAAAAATGAAACGCTGACCGGGCTGCAGAAATACGTCGGCAGAATCTCCGGTCTGATGAACCCCATTACTTATGTGATCGTCAATGTTTCGATCATTGCACTGTTGTATACCGGCGCAATCCGCGTAGATTCCGGCATCCTGACCCAGGGACAGATCGTAGCGCTTGTCAATTACATGTCCCAGATTCTGGTAGAGCTTGTCAAGCTGGCGAATCTGATTATCACGGTGACAAAAGCGATCGCCTGCGGCAACCGTGTGCAGAGCGTGCTGGAAGTGCAAAACAGTATGGAGCTGGCTGATGTGGAACAGAAAATTGAGACGGACAAAAATGCGCCTGCGGTTGTCTTCGACCATGTGTGTTTGACTTATGCGGGAGCGGGCAGCGAATCGCTGACGGACATCAGCTTTACGGCAAAGCATGGTGAGACGATCGGCATCATCGGCGGTACGGGTTCCGGTAAATCCAGTGTGGTCAATCTGATCCCCCGTTTTTACGATGTGACAAAGGGACGTGTCCTGGTAGACGGCGTGGACGTCAAAGATTACAGCCCGGAAGTGCTGCGCAGCAGGATTGGCATCGTGCCGCAGAAAGCAGTGCTGTTTGCCGGAACCATTGTAGAGAATCTGCGCTGGGGAAAGAAGGACGCGTCCAAAGAAGAAATGTGGAAAGCGCTGGAAATTTCCCAGTCAAAAGAGTTTGTTGAGAAAAAAGACGGACAGCTCGAGAGCAGAATCGAGCAGGGAGGCAAGAATTTATCCGGCGGTCAGAGACAGCGTCTGACCATTGCCCGTGCCCTTGTCAGACAGCCGGAGATCCTGATTTTGGACGACAGCGCGTCTGCCCTCGACTATGCGACGGATGCGGCGCTTCGAAAAGCGATCCGAAATATGGAAGGAAATCCTGCGGTCTTTATCGTTTCCCAGAGAACGTCCTCCATTCAGCATGCAGACCGGATTCTGGTGCTGGACGATGGAAAGGCTGCCGGCCTTGGAACCCATGAGGAGCTGCTTGCAACCTGTCCGGTTTATCAGGAAATTTATTATTCCCAGTTCGATGAAAAGGCGGCGAAGGCAGTGCGGGAAAACGCTGCCAATGCGGGTAAGGCAGAGAAAGGAGGATGCTGAGCATGGAAAAAAAAATGGAAGCAGGACAGACGCAGACCCTGAAAAAAGTGCTGCACTATATGAAGCCGTACCGTTTTTTCCTTCTTTTATCCGTGATTTTAGCGGCGATTACTGTCGCATCCACGCTGTATCTTCCACTGTTAATCGGTAAAGCGGTGGACTGCATCGTTGGAAAAGGTAATGTCAATTTTGACGGACTGATTGCAGTTCTGATCAAAATGGCGGTCATGATCGGGATCACCGCACTGGCGCAGTGGATTATGAACGTCTGCAACAATAAACTGACCTATCAGATCGTGCGGGATATTCGAAACGAGGCATTTGAAAAGATAGAGGTCCTGCCCCTCAAATACATTGACGGACATGCCCATGGTGAGATCGTCAGTCGTGTCATCGCGGACGTCGATCAGTTTGCGGACGGTCTGCTGATGGGCTTTACCCAGCTCTTTACCGGTGTGATTACGATTCTGGGAACGATCGGCTTCATGCTTTCGGTCAACGTCGGCATCACGATTGTCGTGCTGGTGGTAACACCGGTTTCCTTGTTTGTGGCCTCGTTTATCGCAAAGCGGACCTTCAGCATGTTCAAGGCCCAGTCCGAAACGAGAGGCGAGCAGACCGCTTTGATCGATGAAATGATCGGCAACCAGAAGATTGTGCAGGCATTCGGGCAGGAAAAGGATGCCATCGAAAAATTCGACGAAATCAACGGCCGTCTCCAGACTTGCTCGTTGAAAGCGATTTTCTTTTCCTCTATCACAAATCCGTCCACCCGTTTTGTCAATAGCCTTGTGTATACCGGCGTTGGCATCTTCGGCGCGCTGGCTGCGATCAACGGACGGCTGACGGTCGGACAGCTGAGCAGCTTTTTGAGCTATGCAAATCAGTACACCAAACCCTTTAATGAAATTTCCGGTGTCGTAACAGAGCTGCAGAACGCGATCGCCTGCGCGGGACGGGTATTCGAGCTGATTGAAGAAAAATCTCAGGTGCCGGAAGTGGAAAATGCGGTTTCACTGCAGCATGTGGATGGAAAAGTGGAGCTGAAGGACGTTGCGTTTTCCTATGTGCCGGAGCAGAAGCTCATTGAGAACTTCAATCTGCAGGTAAAGCCGGGTGAGCGCGTGGCGATTGTCGGACCCACCGGATGCGGCAAAACGACGGTGATCAACCTGCTGATGCGGTTTTATGATGTAAACAGCGGCTCCATTTCGGTGGAAGATGTAGATATCCGGGAAATGACCAGACACAGCCTGCGTGCGGGATACGGCATGGTGCTGCAGGAAACCTGGCTGAGAGCCGGAACCATCCGCGACAACATTACGGTCGGAAAGCCGGATGCGACGCAGGAAGAGATCGAAGCAGCGGCGAAGGCATGCCATGCGCACAGTTTTATCATGCGCTTGCCGGAGGACTATGACACGGTTATTTCGGAGGACGGCGGAAGCCTTTCCCAGGGACAGAAGCAGCTTCTGTGCATCACGCGCGTCATGCTGTGTCGCCCGCCGATGCTGATTTTAGACGAGGCGACGTCCTCAATCGATACCAGAACAGAATTAAAGATTCAGAATGCATTTGCAAAGCTGATGGAAGGCAGGACGAGCTTTATCGTTGCACACCGTCTTTCCACCATCCGCAGCGCGGACGTCATTCTGGTCATGAAGGATGGTCATATCATCGAGCAGGGCAACCACGAGACGCTGCTTGCACAGAACGGCTTTTATGCAACGCTGTATAACAGCCAGTACGCAATGTGAGCGGTATCGGGGGAAAATAGAACTCTATTTGAAAGGGACGAATCGGAAAACAGATTCGTCCCTTTTTTATCGTATAGGAAACTTCGTTTCCATACGATAAAAATGCTCCGCGAGAATGTGCACTCGGCGCAGGGGTAGATGGTTGCTAAAGCAACCGCGCCTCGGCGCGAGAAT
>ENA-UOOC01003382-UOOC01003382.1-human-gut-metagenome-genome-assembly--contig:-C48old-NODE-3382-length-11057-cov-4.599436_pt1 | contig 11057 bp, 10 predicted proteins | sample MGYA00242469_ERZ724016 | MGnify/ENA metagenome assembly ERZ724016 | reverse complement strand
CGTGAGGCGATGAACTTTCCCTGATGCGCCGAGATGGTGCAGAAAGCACAGCCTCCGAAACACCCCCGGTGGATGTTTACCGAGAACTTGATCATCTCGAAAGCTGGTATCGTCTTCCCTTTGTATTTAGGATGGGGCAGGCGGGTGTAGGGCAGGTCGAACGACGCATCTATTTCTTCTTCCGTCATAGGTGGGAAAGGGGGATTGACGACTATCGTCTGTTTGCCTACCTTTTGCAGGATGCGGGAAGCCTGCTGTTTGTTGGATTCTTCCTCTATGTGTTTGAAGTTCTTGGCCTGTTTCAGTTTGTCGTGTAGGCATTCTTCATGGGAAAAGAGGTTGATATCTTCTGGTAGCGGTTCTACCGTATCCGCCAAATAAGCCGTTTGCCGTATATCTTTAATCTCATGGAAAGGAATGCCTGCTTGTAATCGGCTGACCAGTTCTTTCAGGGGAAGTTCCCCCATGCCGTATATTAACAAATCTGCCGGGCTATCTTTCAGGATTCCGGGGAGCAGTTTGTCCTGCCAGTAATCATAATGGGTGACCCGGCGCAGGGATGCCTCTATACCTCCCAGTACGACAGGGATATCCGGATAGATTTCCTTTAATATCTTTGTGTAAACGATACTTGGATAATCGGGGCGCATGCCGGTACGACGGTCCGGAGTATAAGCGTCGTCGCTGCGTAGGCGTTTGTTGGCCGTATAGTGATTGATCATCGAATCCATCGCTCCGGCAGAAACTCCGAAGAACAGGCGAGGGACTTCTTGAAATCCCGGTAGTCTCCACGCCAGTCCGGTTGCGGAACGATTGCTACACGCAGTCCCATCGCTTCGAGTGTCCGCCCGATGACGGCGGCTCCGAATGAAGGATGGTCCACATATGCGTCACCGCTGAAAAGTATCACATCTATATAGTCCCATTCGCGGGCTTCAACTTCTTTCTTTGTTGTAGGCAACCATGCCTCCGGTCTGAATGTTCTCATGACTGCAAAGATACAAATTATATTCTGTCTGTCATGACGGGCTAAAGTTATAACTTTTGCTTATGGGTGATAGGAATTAATGATGTACAAGGGGTATGGAAATCTTTTACCTTTGCAAATAAAAGGAAAAATAAAGTTTGCAAGCGAACTTTATAGTAGCCGGAAATGTTTTAATAGAAAACATATCATTAAAAAACAATACAATATGAAAACATTGACAGACGAAAAGCTCACGATCGTAGGGGCAGCAGGTATGATTGGTTCGAATATGGCTCAGACAGCCATCATGATGGGACTTACTTCTAATATTTGTTTGTATGACCCGTACGCTCCTGGTTTGGAAGGGGTGGCTGAAGAGTTGTTCCATTGCGGTTTCGAGGGCGTTAACATTACATTTACTTCCGATATAAAAAAAGCGCTGACAGGTGCCAAATATATTGTGAACTCAGGAGGGGCTGCCCGTAAGGCTGGCATGACCCGTGAAGACTTGTTGAAAGGAAATGCCGCTATCGCTGAAGAATTCGGTAAGAATGTAAAGGCTTATTGTCCGGATGTCAAGCATATCGTGGTTATTTTCAATCCGGCCGATATCACTGGTCTGATCACACTGTTGTATTCAGGTTTGAAACCTTCGCAGGTGACGACTTTGGCAGCCTTGGATTCCACCCGTCTACGTAGCGAATTGGCTAAACATTTCGGTGTATCTATGGATGTTGTGGAGAACTGCCGCACGTATGGCGGTCATGGCGAACAAATGGCTGTTTACGCTTCTACTGCGAAGGTGAATGGGAAGCCGTTGGCTGGCATGATCGGTACGGATGCCTTGACTAAGGAACAATGGGCGGAAATTCAGACGAAGGTGACGAAGGGAGGGGCCAACATCATTGCTTTGCGCGGCCGCTCTTCATTCCAAAGTCCGTCTTATGTCTCTATCGAGATGATTGCTGCTGCTATGGGAGGTAAACCGTTCCGTTGGCCGGCAGGTGCTTATGTATCCAACGGAAAGTTCGACCACATCATGATGGCTATGGAAACTTCCATTACGAAAGACGGTGTAGTGTTGAAAGAGGTGAAAGGCACTCCTGAAGAAGAAGCTGCTTTGGAAAAGAGCTACAAGCATCTTTGCGCATTACGTGACGAAGTGATTGAAATGGGAGTTTTGCCTCCGATCTCCGAATGGCATGCATTGAATCCAAATATTAAATGAAAAGTCAAAAAGGCAAGTAGAATGATTTTGGTTATCAGAAAATAGGTTGTAGATATTTATATAAGGAGTATGTCAGAAGGGGCTTTTCGTCCCTTCCCCTGACATACTCTTTTTTATAGTTAGGAAGCTGTTTGGCTATTTGATAATTTCTGTATCAGTTCAGCCACGTTCCTTCCGTCCATAAGTCCATGATGTGCACAGACTGAAATGGGCAACAAGTATTTGCTATCCTCCTGCATCAATTTCCCTGTAGAAATACGCGGAACGGAATCTCCGTTCTTAAAAGATGTGGCATGCTTCATTTCGGAAAAAGCGAACCAAGGTAATGCCGAATAGCGAATAACATCTTGTCTACCTGTATTTTTGGAAAAAGACAATCCTGTTCCGTTCTTAACCCTTTCTATTTCCTGTGTTGCTTTTTGGATAAACAGATCGATATCCGGATCGTATTCAAAAAAGCCGAAACCGAAAGTCCCGTCTTCACGCCCAATAGTCGGAGAGATATGGATCGTATCATAACGGACTACCGAGTCTTTTTCTATTCGTAATTTGAATGCATCGGTTTCGTTTACACACTTCAGTAAGAAATGAAGGGAATAAAGGAAAAAAGAAACATTCTGTTCTTTACTTTGTCTGTAGACATCAGTAAAATCCACAAGAGTTGTAACCCCGAAAAAGGGGTCGTCGAATGCAGAAAAGAAAACGAAATGCTCTTTTCTGTTCCAATTGTCTAAATCGATAACTTGCTTCATCTCATCCTTTTTTATAAATGCCTTTCCGGATAAAGCGCATCCCACCATTGCGGTTCGTCTTTCAGGTATTTGGCGAACCAGGCAAAGATGGTGTTCTGCCATTCGAGACGTTTCTTATAATCCGCAACGCCGTGATCCTCTCCGTCTACCTGTACGAACTCGACTGTTTTTCCAAGTAGTTTCAAAGCCAGGAACATCTGGATGCTTTCCCCGACGGGCACGTTCGTGTCTGCATTTCCGTGAAGCAAGAGGAGAGGTGTTTTTATCTTGTCGGCATTGAACAACGGACTATGTTTGGTATAGAACTCCGGATTATTCCACGGATAAGTGCCTGTATTGGCAACCGAGCAATATCCATATCCCCAGTAACCTTCACCCCAATAGCTACTCAAGGCACTGATGCCCGCATGACTGACAGCGGCTGCAAACAGGTCAGTCTTTGTTTGCAGGTATTGTGTCATGAAACCGCCATAGCTGGCACCGGCACAACCGATTTTCTTAGGGTTGACGAACGAATGTTCTTTGCAGAACTGTTCTGTTCCCTGGATGATTTCATCGGCGGTCTTGTCTCCCCAGGCGTTTACGTGACGGGCGGCGAACTCTTGTCCGAAGCCGGTCGTACCGCTTGGGTTCAGAGTGTAGACCACATAGCCGAGGGCTGCATACATGTGCATGGAGTAGCTGAATTCCAACGCACGGTTAGTGGGAGAGGTTCCGCCATAATAATAGACGATCATCGGATATTTCCGGGATGCGTCGAAGTTGGGCGGGAGATAATAGCGTCCTTGAATGATGGTCCCGTCGGTAGAGGTGAAATTCCAGTCGTGCACTTCTCCGAACTTGATGTCTTTCAGTTTGTCGGCCGACAAGTCGTAGATCAGTTGTGTCCTCTTACTCTTGGTGTTGTAGCTGTACAGACGGTTGGCGTTGGATACGCTTTGTCCGTAGTAATACATGACCGGAGCGGCCTCTGCCAGCGAATAATTGTAAATGACGTCTTCCGGCAGGTCGAGGCGGCGGATTTTCCCATTGGCTGGATTGCAGGTATAGATACGTTGATAATCCTGGTCTTCCGTCAACATATAGATCTGTCCGTCAAATTTACTCCATTGTGCACTAGTGACGTTCGGATTGAAGTCTTTGGTAAGTGCTTTCGCTTTCCGCGTTGCCGGATCGTACAGGAAAAGCTGTCCGTCGTAAGTGTTGGATATCTGTCCCTCTTTGATGTTCAAGCCGATATTGTCGAAGGCATTGCCAGAACCGAATACCATCAACTGCTTGCCATCCGGTGAGAAGGTAGCCCCATTGATGTACTTGGCCCTTTCCCATAAGGTGTCGACCGCCATGCTCTGCAAATCCAACTTATACATGGAATTGCTGGAGTGAGGCAGTGAAGTGTAATCCTGCTCATTGGTACTGAACAGCAGGTAACGGCTGTCGGCACTGACATCATTGATAAAGGTATTGTTATGCCCGTATGTCAACTGCTCGTATAAACCGGTTTGAAGATCGTAGCGCCAGATCAAGTAACGGTTGCGGAACCCCGGCAGACGATCGTTCGGTTCCAGAATACGGAGCATATCCGGTCCGTCTTTAGGTCCCTCTTCCTGGATGGTATAGAGCAATGTCTTTTCATCCGGAGTAAAGCTGAAGCTGCCTTCCGGCAGATTTTCCGCCAAGATTTCCTCCTGCATGGTAACCGGGTCAACGGTTACCAACTCTTTCCCGTTCATTCCGGTACGGGTGAAATACATCTTGCTGCTCGTCGGCATCCAGTCGGCAGTTAAGATAAACCCTTTGTCCTGCAATAAAATCCGTCCGGTTGTAGCATCCCGCAATTGGGCATATTGTTCGCTTTTCCCACCTTCCATACGGGTGTAATATTTTACCAATACATATTTTCCATCAGGTGAAACGTTCGTTCCCCGGAATTGCGTTCCTTCCAGGATATCGCGTGGTGTGTACCGCTTTTCAGGATTGAGGGAGGCTATGACCTCTGCTTCCTCTTCGCTCTTAAATTTGGCTGTCAGCGTGGACGGGCAGGTATCGGTGCCGGCTGTCAGATATTTGATTACCACTTCATAACGGTGCGGTTCCAAAGCCAACTCGGAAGTGGCGCCGACCGGTTTATTGTTGACGAACACTTCGAATGTACCCGCCCCGGAAACCTCCAGCGAACCTTTCGTGTAGCGGTCGCTGTTTAGGTAGAACGAATAGAGATGCAAGGCATATCCTTTTTCGGGCGTCGGGACGGTAATCAGTCCGGCGGTATCCGCGTCGATAACGGCAGCATTGCCGAGGGCGTGGCCGAACGGGATAGTCGACTTGACCAGGTTTTTCGCTTCGAAAGGTTTGCCATCGACGTTCAAGCTGTCTGTCAGGATCGGTTTGTTGACCGTAATCGGCCCGGCATGGAGGTACTGCATCACTTTAACGTCTTCTGCCGCTTGTGTGGCGAAAGCCGAAAAGAGGAGTAACGGGATAAGTTTAATCTTCTGATTCATGTATCATGTATATTTAGAATGTCTGTTTGCGGGTGGCGCTGATCATATAGAGCCGGTCACTGTCTTCCATCGTGTTGACAGTGAAGAAAGGGGATAACATGCGTGCCAATTCTTCCACGGGAGGCAATCCTTCCGAGAGTTTTCCGGCATGCTTGTCATGGTGTCCGTTGATCCTGTCGCGGCTTTCGCTGTGGCAGACCACCAGTTCGCCGCCAACCGGCAGTAGTCCGGCTAAATGGGAGATCAGTTTCTCTGGTTTCTGGAAATGGGGGAAAACACTGTAGGCGATGATATAGTCGAAAGATTCTCCCCGTATGTCCCGTACGTCCTGGCAACGGAAGTCGACGATAGGTGTCGCGTATTTGCTTCGTGCCTTTTTGATCATTCCCGGAGAGATATCCACTCCCACGATTTGTAAGGGGGAATAGGGCAGGAGATAACTTTCCAATACGCCTGTCCCGCATCCTATGTCCAATATGCGGAGTCCTTTCCGCAGGCCGGTCCGTTGCAGGATGTCGTTCAGCTTTTCCGGATCATGGTAGCAAAGCTCATCCCACCGGTCGGCAAGGGTGTCGAAGAAGTCCGCCACCTTGTTCATGGCAATTGTCCCTCCCAGACAAAACAATCGGCAAACAAGCCTTTGAGGTCTGTCGCCTCTTTGAACAGACCGAACACGGAAGAGCCGGAACCGGACATGGATGCATAGACGGCTCCCTTTTCATACAGCGTTTCTTTAATCCCTGCAATGACTGGATGTTTCGGGAATACGCTTTTTTCAAAATCGTTTACCATCAATTCTTTCCATTCTCCGACAGGTCTCCGGATGATTTCTTTCAAAGAGATTGCCGGAGCTGCGGGCGTCACCATCGAATAGGCTTCCGGTGTCGAGACGGCAACATCCGGCTTGACTAGACAGAGATGGTAGTCTGCCAGCGACAATTCCACCGTTTCGAAGATATTTCCCGTGCCGGATGCGAATACCGGCGTATTGCGGATAAAGAACGGGCAATCCGCTCCGATGAAGGAGGCAAGTTCTTCCAAGCTGTCTTCCAGGATATGAAGTCCGCAATAGTCGTTCAGCAACTTCAGCATAAAGGCAGCATCGGCCGAGCCTCCGCCAAGTCCGGCTCCGAAGGGAATGGCTTTCAGCAGATGGACTTCCAGTTCCGGGATTTTGTACCGTGACTTCAGCAGATTCAGTGCTTTGACAACCAAGTTTTTTTCTATTGGAACATCTACCGGTATTCCCGTTTGTGTGAAAGAGAATGTATCGGCTCTGACTATTTCCAGCGCATCTTTCACCGGGATCGGATAGAAGATAGTTTCGATATTATGGTAGCCATCGGGACGTTTGCTAACAACATTCAGCCCCAGATTTATTTTGGCATTAGGAAAACTGATCATACGTTTCTTTTTTAATGATTGGCAAATGTAAGTATTAATACAAACTTTTCCATACAAATCATGGGGCAACTGTGTCAAATTATGGCTGGTGGATGTAAATCTGGTAAGTTTACAGATGGTGGAATGATGACTTAGTTCGTTATGAACTATGGTTATACGGTTGACAAAGATACTAAATATCCTGTAACTACTTATATATAGTTGTTATTTATCAAGCATTTTTTGAATTTACTTTACCTATGGGTGAATTAAATTATACTTAGAATCGCCGGTTATGGTATAAATAAGGGTGATCACCCGTTGGCTTTTTATCGCCATTCTCTTTACTGTAGCCGATTTCAAGAGTCATATCAGGTCTTGAATTTTAGTAATCGACTTAGTTCATAACGAACTAATTAAATTAAAATATCATGGCAAACGAACCTAAAAAGCGCAGTATCACAGGCAAATTGGTAGCCAACGTACTGACCGAACGTGAGGACGACTTCACATGCAATGTAACCTATGTCGCAAATCGCTCTATCAAAGACCTTTGCCGGATAAGGGCAGCCAAAGGGAGCAAGTACACTGCTGCCGAGTGTGAGAGCATGTACAACGATCCTCAAAAATAACGGTCAAACGATAACGAGCGGTGAAAAACTGACCTTGTCCGCTGATGCTGATATAACGGTGGAAACAGAAGTCCAACCGTTGGATTTGTCCCAGCGGAGCAATGATGTCACGATCTCGAAGGATGGTGATGATTGGAAATATACGGAAGCCGCCATTACAAAAACCGCTACGGCAGCAACCTCTTTCAACGGTACAATCAAGAACACTCTTGCCGATGGTAAACGCATGTTGATCGATAACACCGCACAGGGTGTTTTGATCTATGAGAGCGCAAAGATCAACTCGACATCGACCGCGGCTCCGGCTCTGACAATCGAGAACGGAGCGAACGTCTCTTTTAGCGGCAGCTTGGAAGTAAAGACAGGAAATGCCGACCAATACGCTATCCGGAACAACGGAATCCTGACCATTACAGGTGCATCGACAACGATCACGTCGACCAATACGAATGGAAGTAGCGATAAAGGGATGGATGTATCCGCAGGAAGTGTTCAGATACATTTGAGTAAAGGTATGTATCTTGTGAAGATCGGAGAGAAGACGTATAAGATCGTAATTCGGTAATAAAAAAGGAAGGTGTTCCAGTACACCTTCCTTATAATCTTTTAGATAAAGATTTATCCTTATCTCTGCCCTTCGCCAATCATTTCTTCAGCCAATACTTTGTCAGCATCTTTCTGAATGTTCGGGAGTTCGATGCCGTAGCCTTTGATACGGTCTTCACGTTTCAGCAACAGGGAGATTACGAGTGCTAAGACTCCGAAACCAGTGAAGATCAACATCGGGATCGTATAGTCGTAGGTCGGTTTACCGTTGATCTCTCCGGAAATACAATATTGATCCAAAACGATACCGATTATATACGGAACTCCCATCAATCCCCAGTTCTGTACCCAGAATATCAGCGCATAGGCTGTTCCCAATTTGTTTTCCGGGATGATCTTTGGAACGGAAGGCCACATGGCGGAAGGAACCAGCGAAAATGCGATGCCCAACAGCAGGATCAGTATCAGAGCGACCAGCCAGTTGTCCAGCATCGGAATGGAGAATGTGAAGTGGATAAATATCAGCATAATGGAACCAATAATCATGATAGTGGCTCCTTTTCCTTTACGGTCGTACAAGTTTCCGAAGAACGGAGTTAAGAGAATATTGCCGAATGGCAGCAAAGCCGGAATGACACCGGACCATTCGGGATCGATACCGAATTTGTTAATCATCAGGTTCGGGGCATATTTCAAGAAGGGGAAGACGGCTGAATAGAACAGTACGCAAAGGAGTGCCATATACCAGAAGCCTTTTAATGTAATAATATCCAAGATATCACCGAAACGGAACGGCTCTTCTGCTTCTTCTTCTCCGGTAGCACCGGCTGCATCTTCTGCATCACGTTTCTTGTCCATAACTACGAATACGATGAAGGATAACAGGCCGATACAAAGCAGAATCAAGCCGATGAAGATCGGCATGCTGATGGAATTGCCGAATGCGCGGCTCAACAAAGGCGTAACACCAATAGCTAACCCTGTACCGATACGGGCACAAGCCATTTCCAGCCCCATTGCCAGGGCCATTTCCTTGCCTTTGAACCATTTTACAATGATCTTGGAAACGGTGATACCAGCGATCTCAACGCCTACGCCGAACAAAGCATATCCTAATGACGCAATTACCAATGGATATCCATACTCCGAACCGAAAACGGTAACGGTTGCACCGTCAAAGTTGTGTGATATACCGAACCATTTGATGAAAACGCCGATAAGCATGATGCTGGTCGCCATCAAACCAGTGAAGCGTACGCCCATCTTGTCCAGGATCATACCTCCGAAGATCAGCATCAGGAAAAATACATTGAACCAACCGTAAGCACTGGTGAATTTACCGTATTCATTGGCTGTCCATCCCAGTCCGCCGCCTTCGACGGGGGTTTGTAGTAAGTCCTGTAGCGGAGCCATCATGTCCGTGATGAAGTATCCGCAGAGCATTGTGAATGCGACGAGCGCCAGTACGGACCATCTTGCCGTCTTCGATTCGCTCAGTTTTCTCTGAATTTGTTCTGTCATGATATTTGTTTTTGAATTATGTTATTTGTCTCTTTTCAAGAACAAGGGTAGGGCGTCCGCCACGACGAAAGTGCTTCCGCCAATAAAGATGATGTCGTCTTGTCCGGCTCGCGCCAATGCTTTTTCCACGGCTTCCTGCATGGAATCGCAGATTGTGCCCGATAAACCGTGGAAGATTGCTTTTGTTGCAAAATCTTCCGCAGGCATTGCCCGTTGCACGGATGCTTGCGTGAAGAAGTAAAAGGCTTTTTCCGGCATCAGGTCCAACACGCCGTCGATATCTTTGTCGTTGACCATGCCGACGATCATAAAGAGGTGCTTATGCCGCTTCAGTTCTTCTTCCAGTTGGATGTTCAGATATTGCCATCCTCCGACGTTGTGTCCAGTGTCGCATACGACTTTCGGATTCTCCTGTAAAACCTGCCAACGCCCCATCAGCCCTGTCAATTCGACCACATGTTCGAAACCTTCCCGTACCGCTTCGGTCGGAATGTTTACACCTACTGTATTCAGCAAATTAATGGCCCCCAATACGGTTGTGGCATTCCTGAACTGCACGACGCCACCCAGTTCACCGAATAGCTGTCCGTATTCCGCAGAATCCAGATACCATTCGCCTGTATCCATCAGATACGACTCTTTCAGCAGCCCTTCGTCCTGGGCAAAATAAACCAATGTGCCGGCTTTGACTGCTGCGTCTGCAAAAACTTGTGCCACACTGTGCCGGTCTATTTCTCCGACCAACGCCGGGACATCCTTTTTGATGATTCCGGCTTTCTCAAAGGCAATCTTTTCGACCGTATCTCCTAAGAACTGGGTATGATCCAGGCTGATGTTCGTAATGATACTTAGGATGGGAGTGATGATATTGGTACTGTCCAGACGACCGCCCATGCCCACTTCGATTACGGCATAATCCACCTTCTCGGCACGGAAATAATCGAATGCCATACTGGAAGTCAGTTCGAAGAAGGAAGGATCGAGAGTCTCAAAGAAAGAACGATGGCGTTCTACGAAGTCGATGACATATTCTTCCGGTATCTTTTGTCCGTTTACCCGTATCCGTTCGCGGAAGTCGACCAGGTGCGGAGAGGTGTAAAGCCCGACCTTATATCCCGACTGACGCAGGATCGCGGCCAAGAGATGGCTGACGGAGCCTTTCCCGTTCGTACCGGCTACGTGTATTGTTTTGTATGCTTTATGCGGATTGCCTAAGTGATCGTCCAGTGCGATGCTGGTTCCTAATCCGGGTTTGTAGGCTGAAGGTCCGGCATTCTGAAAAACGGGAATACTGGTATATAGATAGTGTAGCGTCTCTTCGTATGTCATGCTGTTGTTATTTATTTTCGCAAAGTTAGGTACAAATCTTTTAGGAAAAAAGGAATTACTTAAAATGATAGATGGAATAAACAAGAAAAGGATATCCGGTTCCGGGTATCCTTTTTGATTTAACTTTTATAATTCTGTGAAATTAATTTCTTGGGAGTGCTTCTTTTACAACCATCTGACGACCTTCGTAAGTGG
>ENA-UOOC01003381-UOOC01003381.1-human-gut-metagenome-genome-assembly--contig:-C48old-NODE-3381-length-11060-cov-27.231349_pt1 | contig 11060 bp, 8 predicted proteins | sample MGYA00242469_ERZ724016 | MGnify/ENA metagenome assembly ERZ724016 | reverse complement strand
GGAGGCGCGTCAGAAATGACCACGACGGAACGAGCCGCCGCAAGCGACGTCTCTTTTCCTCTGTGCTCGTTTCTTCCTTTCCAAACCGCAAACTAAATTTGCGGTTTGGGTTTTTCTATGCAAATTTGATACAACCTCTCAGTCTCGGCTTCACCGAGCCAGCATCCCTACCCCTTTTGTCCCTTCGGGACATTTCCCCCTGATAGGGGGAATCGGCCCCTGGGAGGGGAGCCTTTCAGGTCCGGCTGTGGCCGGGGGACAGGAGATTTTTTCCGCAGTGCGGGCAGCTCTCGCCGTCGCTGCGGCCGAGGCGCCTGCCGCAGAAGGGGCAGCGCCAGAGCGCGAGGTACACCAGCGCGTACCCGCCCGCAAAGCAGGCCGTAAACAGGAAATACACCGGCTTCGATACGCCGCAGCCGATCAAAAGACTCGCCAGCGTCAGCGCCAGCAGCACAAAAAGCAGGACCTTGACCGTTTTCAGATGCATGAAAAAGCCTCCTTACCATCTTGCATCCCGGGACCACGTTGCTTCCGCTTTCTTCTGTCTGTATTATAGCACGCTGCCGAAAATCTGCCTACTGATTTTTGTAATTTTTGTGCATGTTGTTTCAGCTACCCCTGGCTGTTCTGCGCGTCGATCTTCTCCTTGAGGTCGTTCAGGTAGACCCAGCGCTCCGTCTTTTCGTCAAGTTCGGCGCTCAGCCGCTCCTGCTCGTCCGTCAGCTCCTGCAGCCGGACGTAATCGCTGCCGCAGGCTTCCTGCGCGCGGCGGCAGGCGGCGAGCTTCTCCTCCAGCTCCGCCAGGACCGCGTCGATCGTCTCGAACTCCCGCTGCTCGTTATACGAGAACTTCAGCTTCTTCTCCCGCGGCCGCTCCGGCTGCGGTTTTTCGGTCTTTTCGGACTTTTCCGGCTTCTTTTCCTCCGCCGGGCGGCGCTTGCGCGCCCAGTCGGACCAGTTGCCGGTGAAGATGTCGACGCGCCCCTCCGGCCGGACCTCCAGAATGGTGTCCGCCATCTTGTCGAGGAAGAAGCGGTCGTGCGAGACCGTGATGATCGGGCCGGGGAAGCTCTGCAGATAGTCCTCGAGGATGGAGAGCGTCGTCACGTCCAGATCGTTCGTCGGCTCGTCGAGCAGCAGCACGTTCGGCGCCGCCATCAGGACTGACAGCAGATACAGCCTCCGCCGCTCGCCGCCCGAAAGACGGCCGATCGTCGTCTGCTGCAGATCGGGCGTGAACAAAAAGCGCTCGAGCATCGTCTTGGCTGAGAAGGTCCCCTCGTCGGTCTTCACCTGCGCGGCGACCTCGTGGATGCAGTCGTACACGCGCTGGTTCAGGTCCAGCTCGCGCCCCTCCTGCGAAAAATGCCCGATGCGGACCGTCTCGCCCAGCTCGACCGTGCCGCTGTCGGGCTGAATCTCGCCCGCGAGCAGCCGCAGGAGCGTCGATTTGCCCGCGCCGTTGCGGCCGACGATGCCGATGCGGTCCGTCCGCAGCACGCCGTAGGAGAAGTCCGCAAAGAGCGTCCGCCCGTCATACCCCTTCGACACGTGCTCGAGCGTGATGATCTTTTTGCCGAGCCGGCTCGAGGCCGCGGCCAGCTGCACTGTGCTGTCGCGCTCCGGCGCTTTCTGGTTTTTGAGGGCCTCATAGCGGTCGATGCGCTCCTTGCTCTTGGTGCTGCGGGCCTGGCAGCCGCGCAGGATCCATTCACGCTCGACGCGCAGGATCGACTGCCGCTTGCGCTCGGACGCCTCGGCCATCTGCGCGCGCTGCTCGCGCAGCTCCAGATAGCGGGAGTAATTCGCCTCGTAGTGATAGAGCTTGCCGCGCGAGAGCTCCGTGATGTGGTTCACGACGCGCTCAAGAAAGTACCGGTCGTGCGTCACCATGACGAGCCCGCCCTTATACCGCCGCAGCCAGTCCTCCAGCCAGGCGACCATCTCCGTGTCAAGGTGGTTCGTCGGCTCGTCGAGCACCAGCACGTCCGCCGGATGGATGAGCGCCGCGCACAAAGCCGCGCGGCGGCGTTCGCCGCCGGAGAGCGTGCCGATGCGCCGGTCCGTCTCGCCGAGGCCGAGCTTCGTCAGCATCGCCTTTGCCTCGTATTCGTTCAGCGCGCGGAACTGCGGCGGCATGCTGGCGAAGACCTGCTCCAGGATCGTCCGGTCGTCGTCCATCTCCGGGTTCTGCGGCAGATAGCTCACCTGCAGGTTCGGCCGGCGCGAGATGTGCCCGCTGTCCGGCTGCACGAGCCCGGCCAGCACCTTCAGAAACGTCGATTTGCCGGTGCCGTTGATGCCGATGACGCCGGTCTTGTCCCCCTCGTTGAGATAAAAATCCACATCCTGCAGCAGCTGACGGCTGCCGAAATTGATGGAAAGCTGTTCTGCGGATAAAAGCATAAAATTCCTCCTTCAAGGGGTTTCTGCGCCTATTCTATCACAGCTTCCGCCGGAAATCACGCGCTTCTTGCATTTGTTCCGTGTTTCTGCTATCATGGGGGCGAAAAACCGATGAAACGGGGAGAATTGTTTATGGAGCCTGTGAAGCTGCTGGCGCTCGATCTGGACGGGACGCTGCTGAATTCCCAGAAGGAGCTGACGCTGCGCACCCGTGATGCGCTCTATGCCGCGGCGGGAGCTGGCGTCGAGATCGTACCGACGACGGGCCGCTTTTTTACCGGTATGCCCGAGGTCATTCAGAAGCTGCCGTTTCTGCACTTCGCCATCACCATCAACGGTGCGCAGGTCTATGATATCCGCGAGAAAAAAGCCGTCAGCACGGCGGAAATCCCGCTGGAAACGGCGCTGCGGGTCCTGGAGTATCTCGACGGCTTCCCCGTGATCTACGACTGCTATCAGGACAACTGGGGCTGGATGACGCGCAGCATGCAGGAAAACGCCGCTGCATTTGTCCCCATCGATCATTCGCTGCGCATGGTGTGCAGTCTGCGCACACCGGTCGACGAGCTCAAGGCGTATCTGCGGGAGCAGAACCGGAGCGTCCAGAAGCTGCAGCTGTTCACACCGGACGATGCGCTGCGCGGCAGGCTGCTCACCGACCTTGCGGAGCGTTTCCCCTGCCTGAGCGTCAGCACGTCCATGCCCTGCAACATTGAGATCAACGACGCGCACGCCAACAAGGGCGAGGCCATTGCGTCTCTGGCAGCGTATCTCGGCCTGCCGATGGCAGCGACGATGGCCATCGGCGACGGACTGAACGACAGGAGCATGATCAAAATGGCAGGGACTGGCGTGGCCATGGCAAATGCGTGCCCAGAAATTCTGGCGCTTGCCGATGAAGTGACAGCCTCCTGCGACGAGGATGGCGCGGCGCTCGCCATCGAGCGGCACTGCGTGCCGGGAAAGGCGTAACGGAAATGTTCGACTGTCATATTCATATGGTGCTGGACGGCGTAAATTGGAGGGAATCCATTGCGCGGCACAAGGCTGCACCGCAGGAGGCACTCATCCGAAAAACGCTCGCGCAGTATCAGGCGCTGGGCTATACCTACCTGCGCGACGGCGGCGACCGCTGGGGCGCGGGCGCGCTGGCCGCAAAGCTTGCGCCGGAATACGGCATCCGCTACCGCACCCCCTGCTTCCCCATCTACAAAACCGGCCACTACGGCAGCTTCATCGGCCGTGGCTTTTCCACACCGGCGGAATACCGCGCGCTCGTGCGCGCGGCCAAAGCCGGGGGCGCGCACTTTATTAAGATCATGATCTCCGGCCTCATGGACTTTGAGCACTACGGCGTCCTGACCGACGAGCCGCTTGCGCCGGGCGAGATCGCGGACATGATCGCCGGTGCCCATGACGAGGGCTTTTCCGTCATGGCGCACGCCAACGGCGACAGCGCCGTGCGCGCCGCGCTGGCTGCCGGGGTCGACTCGATCGAGCACGGGGCCTATCTCTCGCCCGAGACGCGCAGCCAGCTGGCGGAAAGCCATGCCGTCTGGGTGCCGACGCTCGTGACCATCGGCAATCTGATCGGCGACGGCCGCTTCCCGGACGCGGCGCTGCGTCCGCTGCTGGCATTCCAGCAGCGATCCGTCCGCGACGCCGCGGCGCAGGGGGCAAGGATCGCCTGCGGCAGCGACGCCGGGGCCTACCGCGTCCTGCACGCGCAGGGCGGCCTGGACGAGCAGGCCCTCCTCCGCCGCACCCTCGGCCCCACCGCCGACCAGATCCTGACCCAAGGCAATACCGAGATCCAAAAGCGCTTTTGACGTCCCCCTGCGTTGCTCCCAAAGGCCCCCCTTCCAGGGGAGCTGGCTCGGCGCAGCCGAGACTGAGAGGTTGCTGGAAATTTGCCATGAAACCCAAACCGCAAATTCAGTTTGCGGTTTGGAAAGGAAGAAACGAGCACAGAGGATAAGAAGCCTTGCCTGCAAGGATTCGTTCCGTCGTGGTCGTTTCTGACGCGCCTCCGGCGGCCCCATCTTTTCCGTCTTGCCGGAAAAGATAGGGGAGAAAAGGGGCGCTTGGATGCTTTTGGTGCTTCCTGCCTCGGAATTTAGGCAGGAACCAATGTTTCGGTCTGGCGTTCCACACGATAGTCACCTCACAGGCGTCTTGGTACGCGCCGCCTGATACGGAACACCAGATGTGTGAGCAGTTGCCTTTAAATATTTGCAGTCAATAGAAGGTGCAGACCAGCTTTGTCGGTCTGCACCTTTTTGCGGGGAAGTCTACTTTTATTGCTCTGCACCCTGTAGGGGCGGGGCTCTGCTCCGCCCGTGCAGAAGGCACTGGTTTTATGATAATTTTCGGCGAATCCGTATTATTCTTCGGGCCGATGTGGGCATCGGCACCTACAGCTCAATCATCAGAAACTTAGCGGACGGAGCAGAGCCCCGCCCCTACAAACTTCCCCGCAAAAGGTAACATCCATCTGGATTTCCACTATACCTTCTATTGATGGCAGTCGTTCTACGGCAACTAGTATCAAACTTGACACCCCCGTATCAGGCGGCGCGTACCAAGACACCCGTAAGGTGATCACCGAGTGGAACGCCAGACTAAAACACAGAGGCTCGCCTGAATTCAGATGCCAAATGCACCCCGTATCCCCAAGCACTCTTTTCTCCCCCATCTTTTCTCTTGCGAGAGAAAAGATGGGGCCGCCGGAGGCAACCGGCAACTGCAAATCTGTGACAACCTCTCAGTCTCGGCTTTGCCGAGCCAGCTCCCCTGAAAGGGGAGCCTTTTTGGGGGGAGGGACGCCAGCTCTCCACATAAAACAAGCAGCCCGGACATCGGGCTGCTTGTTGGTCCTTTATAGAAGTTCTCTTTACTTACCCGAGTCAAAATCCGACTCCGTGCGGGTGCGCAGGCGGCTGATGGCGTCGGTCAGGGTCTGCGTGTCGTCCGGGAAGAGGCCGGAGGCGATGGCCGTGCGGATCGGGAGGATCTCATACTGCGCGCCGTCCGCGCCGGAGCCGCGGTCCATGAGGTACAGCGGCGTGTAGTTGACGCTGGTCAGCGCCGTCTCGCCGGTCTCGCCGTTTTTGGTGAACTGCAGGTTCAAAATGACCGACGATTCACAGCCGGAGGCATAGCTGCTGTCCTGGCTGGAGAAGAAATTGCCGAGGCTGTAGGCGACGAAGCAGGTCTTGTCCTTGCCGTCGTCCGTCGTCACGTCCATGGTCTCCATTTTGCCGACCAGATGGCTGTGCGTGCCCAGGATCGCATTCGCGCCGCGCTCAAAGAGCTGCTTTGCCAGCGACTGCTGCGTCTTCGTCACCTCGAGCGTTGCCTCGCTGCCCCAGTGGAGCATCACGAGGATGACGTCGGGCTTGAGCTCCTTCGCCGCGTCCACCGACTGCAGCAGCGCCTGCGTGTCGAGCTTTTCATAGTCCGTGCTGTAGTCCTTGTAGAGCAGATTCACCGCGTACTCCGCGCCCTCCGGCAGCTGCAGACCGCCAAGTCCCTTGGTATAGGCGATGATCGCCACTTTCAGCCCGCTGACGTTTTTGATCACCACGCCGTTGTTGGCCGCGCGCTCCGCGGCATCGGCATAGGTGCCCGCGTGGTCGATGCCGGCATTCGTCAGATAGCTGATCGTGCTCTGCAGGCCGGACAGGCCGTTCTGGATGGAGCAGGTGTTCGCCGTCTGCAGCAGGTCAAAGCCGATGGTCGAAAGCGTCGTCGCCAGCGACTCCGGCGCGCGGTAATCCGGCTTGCCTGCATAGGGCGCGCCGCAGAAATTGCACTCGAGATTCCCGATCGTCAGATCGGACGAGAGCGTATAGCCGGACACGGCCGCGAAGCTCTCGGCAAAGTTATAGCTGCCGTCCGGCTGCTTCGCGTCGGCGAGCAGCTCGTCCGTGATCATGATATCGCCGACGGCGGAGATGGTCACGGTGGTATCCGGCTCCGTCTCGAGCTGCAGCGTGGTGTCCTTTTTCGCGTAGAGCTCCGGATGCTCGCGGCGGTTGCGGCAGCCGCGCAGGATGAGGATCAGCGACAGCACAAAGATCACCAGCAGTACCGCCGCCAGCACGCGCTGGCGCATCAGCAGCTTCCGCTTCTGCTCCTGCCGGCGCAGACGCCGCGCCTCCATCAGCTCCTCGTTCTGCCTGCGTTCCATATGATCCATGCGCGCACCTCCTGTCCGTTTGTATCCGGGCTGTAATTTATGTATGATATCACAGTTCCCGGAAAAAGGCAAGTCTCCGCCATCCGGCAAACAAGCGGCTTGGCTTTTTGCGCTGGATATGCTATAATTATGTATCATTTTGTAACAGAGGAACGAATCATGCGTCAAACAAGCAAACGGGCGCGCCGCTCGCGGCTTCTAATGATCTTCATTCTGGTGCTGCTGATCGCGCTCGTCCTGTGGGGCCTCGCCGCGCTGGCCGACCGGCTCCTCCACTACGGCGCGAATGCCACCGTCAGCGCCAAGGACGCCGACCAGCCCAGCGCCATCACCCCGACGCCGGAGACGGCGGACAACACCCCGAAAAATACATACGATCCCGCCTGCTTCTACCGCGACGGCGAATTTCTCCGCTATGAGAGTAGCACCGTGACCAGCCAGATCGGCATCGACGTCTCCGCCCACCAGCAGGACATCGACTGGCAGCGCGTCGCCGCCAGCGGCGTCCAGTTCGCCATCCTCCGCGCGGGCTACCGCGGCTATACCGAGGGCTCCATCCAGGAGGACGCGTATTTTGAGCAGAATCTCGCCGGTGCCATCGACGCCGGACTCGACGTGGGCGTCTATTTCTTCTCCCAGGCCATGGACGAGCAGGAGGCACGCGAGGAAGCCCGCTTCGTGCTGGATAAGATCTCCGGCTATCAGCTCGCCTACCCCGTGTTTTTCGACTGGGAGAAGATCGGGGCCGACGCCCGTAGCGACGCGATGGACCTGACCTCGCTCACGACCGTGACGGATACCTTCTGCTCGGAGATCGAGGCCGCAGGCTATCAGGCCGGGCTGTATTTCAACCAGCAGCTGGGCTATGAGGAGCTGCACCTGCCGAGCCTGCAGGGCTACACCTTCTGGCTCGCCGAATACAACGACACGCCGTCCTTCACCTACGACTTTGATCTCTGGCAGTACGCCAGCGACGGCAGTGTCGACGGCATCGACGGCGACGTCGATCTGAATCTGGCTTTTATCGAGAAGTGAACGTATGAGATCTTCCGCCTCCGGGCATGCCCGGCTCGCATTTGCCGGGAGTATGCTCGTTTTTGGGACCATCGGCCTGCTGCGCCGGTTCATCGATCTGCCGAGCGCGGTCATTGCCTGCTTCCGCGGGCTGCTCGGCTGTGTTCTTCTGCTGCTTCTGCAGCGTCTGCGCGGCAGAAAGCCGGACCTTGCCGCCCTGCGGCGGTATCTGCCCGCCCTGCTCATCTCCGGCGGTATGATCGGCTTTAACTGGATGCTGCTGTTTGAGGCCTACCGCTATACGACCATCGCCGTCGCCACGCTCTGCTACTATATGGCCCCGGTGCTGCTCATCGCATTTTCGCCGCTGCTGTTCAAGGAAAAGCTGACCGGGCGGCAGATCGTGTGCGTGCTGCTCGCGGCGCTCGGCATGGTGCTGGTCTCCGGCGTGCTGGACGGCAGCGAGCTGGACGACGGCGCGATGAACGGCATCGCGCTCGCGCTGGGCTCGGCCGTCCTCTACGCGCTCATCACCGCTGTCAACCGCAAATATCTCGGCCCTGTCGACGCCTATGACAAGACCATCGTCCAGCTCGGCGCGGCCGGGCTGGTGCTCGTGCCGTATCTGCTGCTGACGGGCGGCTTCGCCGGGCTGCGGGTCACGCCGCTGTCCGCGGGACTGATGCTGCTCGTCTCGCTGACGCACATGGCCATCCCCTACGCGCTGTATTTTGGTGCCATGGTGCGCCTGCCCACGCAGACCGTCGCGCTGATGAGCTACCTCGACCCCATCACGGCCCTGCTGCTCTCCGCCCTCGTGCTGCACGAGCCCCTCTCCCCCGCCGGCCTCACCGGCGCCGCCCTCGTCCTCGGCGCCACCCTCCTGAGCGAACTCTGGGCACGCAAAAAGCCCACATAAAAGCTCCCCTAAAAGGCTGCTCCCGATAAGAAAACATCGTGAGGAAAGAGAGAACGGTATAGCTTCGGCTGTACCGTTTTCTCATTTTTCCATTGATGCCGTGACTTTTGACATTTCCAAGGCTCCGATACCCTTGTAGTAAATGTCGATCTCCTGCGTCCGATTCTTGCCCTTCGGGTCGCTGGCCGCATGGACGATGATTTTCTCCACAAACTCATGGAGGATGCAGGGCGTGAGCTCCGGGATATCCGTGTACCTCTCCACAACGGAGAGAAAACGATCAACATCCGCTGATTTGCTTTCCTCCAGCTCCACTTCTTTCCGAAGGGAACTCGTCAGCACCTTGAGATCCTGTTCTTCCTTCTCATAGTCCACAGAGAGCTTCTGAAAGCGTTCATCGGAGAGCTTGCCCGAAATGTTGTCCTCATAGAGCCGCTTGAAGATAGCATCCAACTCTGTGATCCGCTTTTCGGAATCGGCAAGCTGCCGTTTCCGCTTTGCAAGATCCTGGTCGCGCTGCCGCAGGTCACTGTCCATGACCAGCCTCACAAACTCGTCCTTACTGCGGGAGGCGAAGGAAACGATCTCCCGCAGATTTTCCAGAATCAATTCCTCCAAGATCACCGTGCGGATGGAATGAGTCTGACCGCAGAAGTCACGGCTCTTTCGGTAGCCGGCGCACAGGTAGTATTCCTGCTCACGCCGGAAGTTGGTGGCTCTGCATTGATACATGACAGATCCGCAATCCGCGCAGAACATCATGCCGGAGAACATCCCCATTTCTCCCATTTTTGTAGGACGACGGCGCGTCAGCCTTGCTGCTCTCGCGGCATCTGCGATTGCTTCCGTCCAGATTGGGTCATGGGTGTTCTCAAAGATCAGCCACTCACTTTCCGGATTATGGATGACCTTTTTGCTCTTGTAGGACTTCTTCCTCGTCTTGAAATTGACCGTGTGCCCCAGGTACTCCCGCCAGCGGTCCATGATATCCGCTACGGTGGAGGCATCCCATGCGTAGGGCAAACCCCGCTTGATATTGCTTGCTTTCCGGCCCCTGCTGGCATAATAGGCGGCCGGGGTCAAGATCCTTCGCTCTGTCAGCTTTCTTGCAATCTGGGACGGTCCGAAACCGTCCATCACATATAGGCCGATCTCATAGACCACCGCTGCGGCTTCTTCGTCCCTGACCCACAGCTTTTTGTTGTCAGGAGACTTCATGTAGCCATAATACTCAATCTTGTTTTCGGTTAGGAAGTTCATGCTTTTAGCAGCCTGTTTCAGATTATGGATTTTTGCCCACCGTTCATAGCCCGCCGACTGTTGGGCTTTGATACTGTTTTCAAGATCGACGACAAGCCGGATTTTCTTATCTTCCCGCAGCGTTTTTGTTTTGGCAACATACACGCCCTTGATACGCTCCTTTATCGCTTCTTCCGTATAGGCCGCGCCGAGCGTCTTTGTGCGGGTAAACCGTTCCTGTCCGGCAGCGCGAAAGGAAATGTATTTGCCCTGTTTGATTTCATACCCCATTTCCTGCAAGCGGCGCAGCAGTTCGTCAAAATCTTTCACTTGGGGAATGAGAGTAATAGCCCGGCTTCGCGTCCGTGTCGACCCACATGCCTATCTGATAGGAATTCCCATCCATGGACGCGCCTTTGAGATAATACGGTTCGTCCGAATCCGCGTTATATCCCGTGAAGTACTGACCCGTCCCCAAGCGAAGCTCGACCTTTGGATGCTTCGTCGAATAGTTCAGCACGAGCGTCCGGTTTTTGGTGATCAGACCTACCCGGAACTCTCCCTTTTCCTTGTCATATGGGATTTTCGTCCCGTCTGCCTCATCGGTCAGCGTTGCCGACACGCCCGCCGGCAGCCTGATCTGGAGCACCAGATATTCATTGTGCGGCAGCATCAGATCGGCGTAGGTCTTTTTGCCGTCCGGGCTGATGACCTTCACATGGTGCCGCCTGTAGGTTCTGACTGTGGCCGTAGTCTCGTTTCCCGCGTTGTCAGTCGCAACCACGGTATATTCCGCTCCCGCGTCATTGTTGCCGCCATCCGGCGCGGGGAGACGATAGGTGGGGCCGTCTTGCGGCTCGCCGTTGATGGTCACCGACTTGATGCCGGAGGACGTCTCTCCCGATGCAGCCGGGTCGCTCACGGTGAATGTGTACGCGCCGGGCTTTCCATCGAGGGTATCCTCGACGGTGTAGCTCTCGCCGTCCTTCAAACCCTCCAGCACCGGCGCCTTCGTGTCCGTTCCCATCACATGGCCGCACACAGTGCAGAGCTGCTTCTGATTGCCCCAGTCGCCGGGAATGTGTTTGGCGTTTTGTTTGGAGTTTTCCGCGGCGGGGTCTCGTGCGCCGCATTTCACACAGGCCCAGATGTGGCAGCCGTCCCTGTCTGTCCAGCCCAATTCATGGCTGCATGTGCTTTCATAGCAGCGCAGCTCCAGCTTGCTGATTACTCTGCCGTAATTGTAGGCATACGGCAGGCTCAGCCGCTGCAGGTCCACGC
>ENA-UOOC01003373-UOOC01003373.1-human-gut-metagenome-genome-assembly--contig:-C48old-NODE-3373-length-11069-cov-18.677229_pt1 | contig 11069 bp, 9 predicted proteins | sample MGYA00242469_ERZ724016 | MGnify/ENA metagenome assembly ERZ724016 | reverse complement strand
ACCCGGACAGCAGCACCATCGAGTTTTTGTATCAGGTGGTGGGCGAGGGCACCGAAAAGCTGGCACAGCTCAAGCAGCAGGATACCTTCCAGCTTACCGGCCCCATGGGCAACGGCTTTGATGTGCCGGAGATCGTGAGCAAGTATAAAAAGATCGCCGTGGTGGGCGGCGGCATCGGCACTGCGCCCATGTTCCAGCTCACCCGCGAGCTGGCCGCTGCCGGGGTAAAGCCGGATGTGTTTTTCGGTTTCCGCGACACCCCCTACTGCATGGAGGAGTACCGCGAGATCGCAAACCTCGTCAAGGTGTCCACCGACACCGGTGCGGTGGGCTTCCACGGCTTTGTCACCCAGCTGTACGACCCCGCCGATTACGACGTGGTGCTGGTGTGCGGCCCCACCGTGATGATGAAGAACGCCGCCCGCCTGTGTGCGGAAAAAGGCACCCCCTGCTTTGTAAGCATGGAAAAGAAGATGGCCTGCGGCATTGGTGCCTGCCTTGGCTGCACCTGCGAGACCAAGGGCGGCGAGGGCAAAAGCGTGTGCAAGAACGGCCCTGTATTTGACGCAACGGAGGTGTTCTTCTGATGGCAGACCTGAAAACCAACCTGCTGGGCTTTGTGATGAACAGCCCGGTCATCGGCGCGTCCGGCACCGTGGGCTACGGTGTGGAGTACGAGGAACTGGCCGATTTTGCAAAGATCGGCGGCATCTCCGGCAAGGGTCTTACTCTGCACGGCCAGTACGGCAACAAGGGCGAGCGCCTGTGGGAGACCCCCTCCGGCCTCATCAACAGCATCGGCCTGCAGAACCCCGGCGTGCAGCACTTCATCGACGTGGAACTGAACGAGATGCTGGAGCTGAAACAGAAATACGGCACGGTGGCCATCGCCAATCTGGGCGGACACAGTGAGGAAGAGTATGTGGAGGGTGCCGCGCTGCTGAGCGACAGCGCCGTGGACATCGTGGAGCTGAACATCTCCTGCCCCAACGTCAAGGTGGGCGGCATGGCCTATGGCGTGAAAGCCGAAGCTGCCGGTGAGGTGGTGCGCATGGTGCGCGCTGCCTGCAAAAAGCCCCTGATGGTCAAGCTGAGCCCGCAGGCCGAGAACATCCCCGAGATGTGCAAGGCTGTGGAAGCTGCCGGTGCGGACGCCATCAGCCTGACCAACACCTTCCAGGCCTGCGCCATTGATCTGGAAAAGCGCCGCCCGGTGTTCAATAACATCTTTGCCGGTCTGTCCGGCCCGGCGGTGCGTCCCATCGCTCTGCGCATGGTATGGCAGGCAGTGGGTGCCGTGAACATCCCGGTGGTGGGTCTGGGCGGCATTGCCACCGGCCGTGACGCACTGGAGTTCATCATGGCAGGTGCCACCGCAGTGCAGGTGGGCGCCGCAAACTTTGCAAACCCCCGCGCCATGGAGACCATTGCGGACGAGATGGCAGCATGGATGGACAAGAACGGCGTGAAAACGCTGGATGAGATCCGCGGCTGCGCCCGTCATGCAGAATAAAAACTGATATATCCATAAAATATCTACAATTATGCGCATAAAATAAAACTTAGCGCATAAATTTGCAAATAGTGTAAAAGCGTGGTACAATACCACCCAAAGGAATATACACCACTGAAAAGAGAGGGAGAAGTACAATGAGTGAAGCACTTGAAATTCTGAAGAGCTGTGACGCATTTCTGGAGGGTCACTTCCTGCTGTCCTCCGGCCGGCACTCCGGCGCATACTGCCAGATGGCTTATCTGCAGCAGTACCCGGACCGCTGCGCCGAGGTGATGAAGGCTGTGGCCGACAAGGTCAAGGAGATGGACGTGGACGTCATCGTCGGCCCTGCCATGGGCGGCATCGTGTACGCCTACGAGCTGGCCCGCCAGACCGGCAAGCGCGCTATCTTTACCGAGCGCGTGGACAACGTGATGTGCCTGAAGCGCTTTGCCATCCACCCGGGTGAAAAGTGCATCATCGCCGAGGACGTGGTGACCACCGGCATCTCCTCTCTGGAGACCAAGCGCGTCATCGAAGAGGCCGGCGGCATCTGCCTTGGCATCACCTGTGTGGTGGACCGCACCAAGCCCGAGGCTCCGTCTCCCATCCCCATTCTGGCCAGCGCCCTGAAGCTGGACCTGCCCAACTATACCCCGGAGGAGTGCCCCATCTGCAAGGAGGGCAAGCTGCCGCTGGTGCATCTGGGCAGCCGCAAGATGAAGCAGGAAGCAAAGCAGACCCTGTAAACTGAAAGCTTTTGTTGAAACGAGGAAAACTATGAACGCATATCTTCTTTTGGCAAACGGCATGGTCTTTGCCGGGCAGTCCGTGGGTGCCGAGGGCGTCACCGTGGGCGAAGTGGTCTTTGCCACCGGCATGGTGGGCTTTCAGGAGACCCTGACCGACCCCAGCTACTATGGCCAGATCATCACCCAGACCTATCCCCTCATCGGCAACTACGGCATGAACCACGATGACATGGAGTCCGACCGCATCTGGGCAAAGGGCTACATCGTGCGCGAAGCATGCACCACCCCCTCCAACTGGCGCTGTGAGGAGACACTGGACAGCTTTTTGAAAAAGAACAATACCATCGGCATCGAGGGCATCGACACCCGCCACCTGACCCGCATCATCCGGGAGAGCGGCGTGATGAACGGCGCCATCCTGACCACCTTCGACCCCGCCGACCCGGCCAACAAGGCCGAGACCGAGGCACTGCTGGCCGAGATCCGCGCCTACGCCGTGACCGATGCTGTGAAGAACGTGACCTGTGCAGCCCCCGAGGTGTTCAACCCGGAAGGCGAGACCCATATCGTGCTGATGCATTACGGCTGCAAGCGCAACATCGTGCGCTGCCTTGTCAAGCGCGGCTGCAAGGTGACCGTGATGCCCGCCTTTGCAACGGCAGAGCAGATCAAGGCTCTTGACCCGGACGGCATCATGCTGTCCAACGGACCCGGCGACCCCGCCGAGCCGGTGGAGATCATCGAAAACCTCAAGCATATCTTTGAACTGAACATCCCCACCTTTGGCATCTGTCTGGGTCACCAGCTGTCCGCACTGGCAGCCGGTGCCAAGACCATGAAGCTGAAGTACGGCCACCGCGGTGCCAACCAGCCTGTGACCGACTTTGAGTCCGGCCGCACCTTTATCACCAGCCAGAACCACGGCTATGCGGTCGTGGGCGAGGAGCTGCCCGCCGAGATGGGCGAGGTGGCACAGGTGAACGCCAACGACGGCACCTGCGAGGGCATCAAGTACAAAAAGTGGAACTGCTTTACCGTGCAGTTCCACCCGGAAGCAAACGGCGGCCCCAAGGATACCGAGTTCCTGTTCGACCGCTTCCTGAAGAACGTCAAAGCAGCAAAGGAGGCACGCTGAAATGCCGAAGGACCCCAGAATCAAAAAAGTGCTGGTCATTGGCTCCGGCCCTATCATCATTGGTCAGGCTGCGGAGTTTGACTACTCCGGCACGCAGGCCTGCCGTGCCCTGAAAGCAGAGGGCATCGAGACTGTTCTGCTGAACTCTAACCCCGCTACCATCATGACCGACCCGGACGTGGCCGACCATGTGTATATCGAGCCCATGACGCTGGAAGTCGTGGAGCGCATTCTGGACATCGAAAAGCCGGACTCTGTGCTGCCGAACCTGGGCGGTCAGATGGGCCTGAACCTGTCCATGGAGCTGGCCCGTTCCGGCTATCTGGACCGCACCGGCATCCGCCTGCTGGCCTGCAAGCCCGAGACCATCGACCGTGCCGAGGACCGCGAGCTGTTCAAGGAGACCATGGAAAAGCTGCACCAGCCCATCATCCCCTCTGAGGTGGTGGAGACGCTGCAGGACGCACTGGACTGTGCCGACCGCATCGGCTACCCGGTCATCGTGCGCCCGGCCTTTACCATGGGCGGCACCGGCGGCGGCATCTGCGAGACCCGCGAAAAGCTGATCGAGATCGGCACCAACGGCCTGCGCCTTTCTCCCATCCATCAGATCCTGGTGGAAAAGTGCATCGCCGGCTGGAAAGAGATCGAGTACGAGGTGATGCGTGACCACAAGGGCAACGTGATCACCGTATGTAACATGGAAAACCTCGACCCCGTGGGTATCCACACCGGTGACTCGGTGGTCGTGGCTCCCTCCCAGACCCTGACCGACCACGAGTACCAGATGCTGCGTACCGCTGCACTGGATATCATCACCGAGCTGGGCATCGAGGGCGGCTGCAACTGCCAGTTCGCCCTGAAGCCGGACAGCTTCGACTACGCGGTCATCGAGGTCAACCCCCGTGTGTCCCGCTCCTCCGCGCTGGCTTCCAAGGCTACCGGCTACCCCATTGCCAAGGTGGCGACCAAGATTGCCATCGGCTACACGCTGGACGAGATCACCAACGACGTTACCGGCAAGACCTGCGCCTGCTTTGAGCCTGCGCTGGACTACATCGTGGTCAAGTACCCGAAGTGGCCGTTCGATAAGTTCGTCTACGCCGACAAGTCTCTGGGCACCCAGATGATGGCTACCGGCGAGGTGATGAGCATCGGCAACAGCTTCGAAGCCGCCATGATGAAGGCAGTTTCTTCCATTGAGCTGGGCATGGACACCCTGACCCACAAGCCCTTTGAGGAGCTGACCGACGAGGAAGTGGTGGAGCACATGCACGTTCAGGACGCCGAGCGCGTGTTCTGCGTGTACGAAGCATTGAAGCGCGGCATCGACCACAAGGTCATCTACGATATCACCAAGATCGACTGGTGGTTCCTGGATAAGATGCAGCATCTGGCAGATCTGGAAAAGGGTCTGGCACAGTGCAACGGTGTGCTGTCTCTGGAACAGTATAAGACTGCTAAGAAGTACGGCTTCCAGGATAAGACCATCCGCCGTCTGGCACAGGTGGACACCCTGCCCGTGGAGAACTACCGCGCCGGCTTCAAGATGGTGGATACCTGCGCTGCCGAGTTCTCGGCCAACACCCCCTACTTCTACTCCACCTACGACGGCGACAACGAGGCTGCAAGCTTCATCGCCGAGAAGGAAGCCGAGACCGCTGCCAAGGGCGAGCCTAAAAAGAAGAAGGTGCTGGTCTTTGGTTCCGGCCCCATCCGCATTGGTCAGGGCATCGAGTTCGACTACTGCTCTGTGCACTGCGTATGGACCCTGAAAAAGAACGGCTGCGAGGCCATTCTGGTCAACAACAACCCCGAGACCGTCTCCACCGACTTTGATACCGGCGACCGTCTGTACTTCGACCCGCTGAACCCGGAGAGCGTGGACAACATCATTGCCACCGAAAAGCCGGATGCCTGCGTGGTGCAGTTTGGCGGACAGACCGCCATCAAGCTGGCCAAGCACATGGACGAGATCGGTCTGCCCATTCTGGGCACCCCGGCGGACGCCATTGACGAGGCCGAGGACCGCGAACGCTTTGACGAGCTGCTGGAGCGCTGCAACATCCCCCGCGCCCCGGGCCGTACCGTGTTCAATCTGGACGAGGCTCTGGCCGCTGCCGAGGAGATCGGTCTGCCGGTGCTGATGCGCCCCTCCTATGTGCTGGGCGGTCAGAACATGATCGTGGCCTACAACAAGGCGGATATCATCGAGTACATGGGCGTTATCACCGAGCACGTTGACATGGATCACCCGGTGCTGCTGGATAAGTACATCATGGGTACCGAGTGCGAGGTGGACGCCATCTGCGATGGCGAAAACTTCCTGATCCCCGGCATCATGGAGCAGGTAGAGCGTACCGGCGTGCACTCCGGCGACTCCATCTGTGTCTACCCGGCACAGCACCTGACGCAGGACGAGATTGACACCATGGTGGACTATACCGGCCGCTTTGCCCGCGAGCTGCACGTCACCGGTCTGGTCAACGTGCAGTACGCCGTCTCCCATGGCCGTGTGTACGTCATCGAGGTGAACCCCCGCTCCTCCCGTACCGTGCCTTACATCTCCAAGGTCACCGGCGTGCCCATGGTGGATATGGCCGTGCGCTGCTGCTTGGGCGAGAAGCTGACGGATATGGGCTACGGCACCGGTCTGCACCCCAACGCCCCCTATGTGGCGGTAAAGGTACCTGTGTTCAGCTTTGAAAAGCTGCACGCCGTGGATACCCAGTTCGGCCCCGAGATGAAGTCCACCGGCGAGGTGCTGGGTATTGCGCCCAACTACCACGATGCCCTGCTCAAGGGTCTGATCGGTGCAGGCTATACCTTCAAGACTCCCGGCCCGGGCAGCTGCTGCATCTTCACCGTGAAGGACAGCGACAAGCCTGAGTTCGTGGATATTGCATGGAAGCTGAAGGATATGGGCTATAAGCTCTACGGTACCTCCGGCACCTGTGCATGGCTCAACAAGCACATGGTCCCCTGCAACGAGGTGCGCAACATCTCCGGCGAGGCACCCAACATCGTGGATCTGCTGCAGAGCGGTCTGGTGGACTATGTGTTCTCCACCAGCGCCAAGGGCCGTGACCCCCGGCGCGATTCCGTCCGTCTGCGCCGCAAGGCCGTGGAGCTGAGCATCCCCTGCATCACCGCAGTGGACACCGCCGCTTCTCTGGTGGACTGCCTGCGCAGCGAGCACAGCCTGGCAAACATCCCGCTGGTGGATATCGCCACTCTGTACCGCGGCAAATAAGCCCTGAGACCCGCATAAAATAGTTCTGTACAGCGCCTGCCGAAACGGTGGGCGCTGTATTTGTGCGGGGTGCACGGAACTGAATGCGGTTCGTGTGCAATAAACTGCATTTCGTGCGCAATCCATCGAAAACAGTGCGCGAAATATGTTATACTCAACAACGCAAAATTTGCCAAAAGACGTTACTTTTGGACATTCCAGGAGGATATCGATACATGACCCGTTCCCAGATGATCGAAACCGTGGCACGCAAGACCGGCTTTACCGAAGCTCAGGTCGAGACCACGATGGATGCAATGTTTGACCAGATCGCGGACTGCCTGCGCGCTGACGAAAAGGTGACCATCGCCGGCTTTGGCCGCTTTGAGATGCGCCCCCGCAAGCCGAAGGCTTACACCAACCCCAAGACCAAGGTGTCCAGCCAGCTGGAGTCCACCTCCATCCCCGGCTTCAAGGCCAGCGGCCGCTTCAAGCAGAAGCTGGAGGCCGGCAAGAAGAGCGTGGAAGAGACCGTCTGATCCCTGCATAATGAGAACCGTACCCGTGACCCCGGGTGCGGTTCTTTTTGTTTGCCAAAAACTCTGTTGTGAAAATGGGATATCGGAACGCCCGCAGGCGTTCCGATATCCCGAAATTCAAAATCATTTTCCGCTGAAAATGCCCAGAGCGCAAGCGGAGGGCATTCTAAATCGTCCCGCCCTGTGTGCGATGCACGGCATCTTTTGGTTTCTCTGCTGACAAGCGCGGCATTTCATGCTATACTTGTTGCAACGAGAAAAACGCCACAAAGAACGGAGTTGTCCAAATGCTTTACAGCGAGTTGCAGTGCAGCGAAGCCATCCACAAGGCTGTGGAACGCATGGGCTTTGCCGAAATGACCGAGATTCAGGAAAAGACCATCCCCCTCATGCTGGCCGGGCATGATGTCATCGCCAAGGCACCCACCGGCACCGGTAAGACCTGTGCCTTCGGCATCCCGGTGGTGGAGCATATCCAGCCGGAAAATAAATACCCGCAGGCCGTTATTATGGCACCCACCCGGGAACTTGCCCAGCAGATCGCCGAGGAGCTGACCAACCTCACCTACTTTATGCCCGAGGTGCAGGTGGCCTGTGTGTACGGCGGCGCCAATATGGAAAAGCAGGCAAAGCGTCTGGCCGAGGGCTGCCAGATCGTGGTAGCTACCCCGGGCCGCCTGATGGACCACTACAAGCACCACAGCATTGATATCTCCCATGTGACCCAGATCGTGCTGGACGAAGCCGACGAAATGCTGAACATGGGCTTTTATAAGGATGTGCGCCACATCATCGAGATGATGAAGGCGCGCAAGGCGCTGTCCATGTTCTCCGCCACCATCAGCCGCGAGGTGATGGATATCGGCTGGCTGTACCAGCACAACGCCGAGGAGATCACCGTGCAGCCCCGGGAGGAAAGTCAGCCCAAGATCACCCAGTATATGCTGGAGACCTCCGGCCGCAACAAGCTGTCGGATCTGGCGCAGATCATCATCGGCGAGGGTTACAAGCGGGTGATGGTGTTCTGCGATACCAAGTTCAACACCGCCACGCTGGCAAACCAGCTGGCACGGCTGGGCTTCTCGGTGGACTGCCTGCACGGCGACCTCTCCCAGAAGGAGCGCAACCAGATCATGCAGGCCTTCCGCGACGGCAAGCTGGCCATTCTGGTGGCCACCGATGTGGCCGCCCGCGGCATCGACGTGTCGGATGTGGATGCCGTCATCAACTACGACGTGCCCAGCGAGAACGAACATTACACCCACCGCATCGGCCGCACCGGCCGCGCCAAAAAAGAGGGCGTGAGCTACCTGTTCTATGTGCCGGAGGAGAAGAAGCGCGTGCAGGAGCTGCTGCGCCTGACCCGCAATACCGACCTGTGCACCCCGGTGCACTTCGACTTCAACCACGAGCACATCGTAGTGGAGAAAAAGCAGGACAACGCCGATCGTTTCCAGATCAAGTGCTATTTTTAAAGGAAGGAGCTGCTGTACGACTTTGTGCGGCAGCTTTTTTGCAAAAAGGCTTGACCTTCCCCTTTGTGGAAGGTGTAGAATACTCCCGTAAGGAGGGGGTCGTGACCCATGAAGATCAACGAAGTGGAAGCCGCCGTCGGCGTGACCAAAAAGAACATCCGCTTTTATGAGGAAGAGGGGCTCATCAGCCCCAGCCGGGAGCCGGGCAACGGCTACCGCAGCTACTCGCAGGCGGATGTGGAGCGCCTGCGCCGCATCAAGCTGCTGCGCAAGCTGGACGTGCCGCTGGCAGAGATCCGGGAGATGCTGGAAGGGCAGCGCACGCTGGCTGAGGGCATGAGCCAGCAGCTGGAACGTCTGCGCAGCCGCCGCGCCGACTTGGAGGAAGCCATCGGTTTCTGCACGCTGCTGCAACAGGAAAACGGCCCTCTGGAACAACTGGATGTGGAGCAGACGCTGGCGCGCCTGACCGCACGGGAAGAACAGGGAGTGACTTTTGTGAACATTGAACGGACTGACCAAAAGACCCGCCGCATCCGGGGCGCCTGCATCGGTGCTGCCCTTTTTGTGACCATGATGGCTTTTGTAATGGCTATCATGGGCTGGGCAATCTACACCGACCCGCAGGATGCCCCGCCGCTGCCGCTGTTGGTGGTGATGTTCGGCATCCCGGCGGGCTGCATCGTGGGCACCCTGAAGGTGCTGCTGGATCGGATCGAAGAGATCGGAAAGGGAGAAGAAGATGCTTATCGTAACTATTAACGAGATCCCGGGCAAAAAACTGGAAGCGCTGGGCGTGGTGCGGGGCAGCACGGTGCAGAGCCGTAACCTTGGCCACGACATGATGGCCGGTTTCCGCACCCTTGTGGGCGGCGAGGTGACCGACTATGCCGATATGCTCACTGAAGCGCGGCAAATCGCCACCGGGCGCATGGTCAAGGACGCCGAAAGCCTTGGCGCGGATGCCATTGTAGGGATGCGGTACGCCTCTGCCAGCGTCATGCAGGGCGCGGCAGAGGTCATAGCTTATGGAACGGCGGTGAGATTCGTATGACGGTAAAAGAAAAACAGGGCTTCGGTCTGTACTTCCTGTTCGCCTTCGGCATGGCATGGCTGTGTCAGGTGGGCGGCTGCATGGCGCTTTTGCAGCAGAATAATGCCGTGCTGTATCAGCTGGCGCTCATCGTTACCATGTTCTGCCCGCTGCTGGCTGTACTGCTGGTGCAAAAAGCATTCCTGCGCCAGCCCACCGGCATCGGCTGGAAGGTGCAGGGCAAGCGGCGGTTCTGGCTGGCGGCATGGTTCGGCCCGGCGGTGCTCACCCTGCTTGGCGCTGTGCTGTATTTTGCCGTGTTCCCCTCCCGGCTGGACTTTTCCGGCAGCTGGCTGGTTGCCGCCTACGGCGGCGAGATGGACGCCCAGACCCTGCGCAGTCAGCTGGGCGTTTCTACCCTCAGCTATCTGCTGCAAAACGGGCTGTTTGCGGTGCTCCTTGCCCCAGCTATCAATATGTTCCCCGCACTGGGCGAGGAGGTCGGCTGGCGCGGCTACATGATGCCCCGCCTAAAGGAGCGGTTCGGTCTGCTGAATGGCCGCCTGCTGGGCGGCGTTGTGTGGGGCATCTGGCACTGGCCGCTGATGCTGCTGGTGGGCTACGAGTACGGCACCAACTACTTGGGCGCACCCCTGCTGGGTCTGGTAGTGTGGTGCGTGGTCTGCTTTGCCCTGAACACTCTGCTGGATATCCTCTATGAGAAAACGGAGTGCATCTGGGTGCCCGCCATTGCGCATGGCGCGTTCAACGCCATTGCGGCGCTGCCGCAGGTGCTGGTCACCCCGGCAGATACCTATTATAATGTGCTGGGACCCATGCCCATTGGTCTGATCGCTGCGCTGCCGATGCTGGCAGCAGCAGTCTGGCTGACCCTGCGGGAGATGAAACAGGAAGAAAAGAACTGAATCCCAAGGCAACAGCCGCTGCACTTTTTGTGCGGCGGCTGTTTTTGCGCAGAAATGGTGGTAGAAAGCTTAAAACAACCCCTGAAACTGAGCGAAAAACTGGATGATGTATACAAAGCGCAAAAAAAGGCGAAAAAAATGTAAAAAAGGCTTGCAAAAGTAGTTGCGGTATGGTACTATATGTGAGCGCCAAGCGCTGAGACAAAAGAATGACTTCTGAAGCCTCAGCAGGAAGCCCTTGAAAAGAACCAATAGACGCTGAAAAGTTCCGGCTGATACCGAGAAACCTGAAGCGCTCCAAGTTCAGAAAAGTTCAAAAGCTTCTCAAAAAAGTGCTTGACAAAAAACCGCTTCTGTGGTAAAATAATCAAGTCGTCAGCCGCAAGGCTGAGGCGCACAGGACCTTGAAAATTGAACAATATCGAAAAACTTGTAACGGAACCTATTTTCGTGTTGGAAAAACACGGTAAACAATTCCAAAC
>ENA-UOOC01003361-UOOC01003361.1-human-gut-metagenome-genome-assembly--contig:-C48old-NODE-3361-length-11102-cov-5.131891_pt1 | contig 11102 bp, 9 predicted proteins | sample MGYA00242469_ERZ724016 | MGnify/ENA metagenome assembly ERZ724016 | reverse complement strand
GACAGGACTCCACGCAGATGGGCTGCAGACCGGCTTCGAGACGGTTAAGACAGCCGTCGCACTTGCTCATCTTCTTGGTGACCGGATTGAGGACCGGTGCATGGTACGGGCAAGCCATGGCGCAAGCGCCGCAGCCGATGCTCTGGAGTCGGCTCAATCGCTCTGGGGACAAGCTCACCGCGTCAAGGCTGCCACCGTTGATTTAAACGCAGTGCTCAAAGCCTATCAGGCTCTTCAGGGTCGCGAGATCTGGAAATATGACGGGACGTTCATAGAAAAATATCAGCCGACGTTCGGACCGGGCGTTAAAGAACGGTTTGCGTTTGCCAAAACCGTTCACGACAAAGATCTGACAGAGCAAGAATTGCTTTGCGAACAAGCCGTGCGACACATCAATGGGTTGCTTGCAGATTCGTCCGTCCTGATTCTGCCTACGTTGCCTAGCGCCGGTTTGAAACTAGACTGTTCTCCGGACGACATGAACGCCTTTCGCGGCAAGATGAGCGCCTCGTTCTGCCTGGGCGGACTTGCCGGCGTACCTTGGATCACGCTGCCGCTGGCTGAAATCGACGGTGCTCCGCTTGGCGTGTCCTTGGTCTCGGCGTGCGGCACGGACGCTTGGCTGTTGGAGCTCTCAAAAGCACTGGTCCAAAACCGATAATTTGAAATAGGCCGGCTTCGGAAAACCGAGGCCGGCCATGTTGGTTTAGGATCAGAGCGCGATTCCGACGCCGAAATAACCCGCCACCAGAATCACGATACCAAAAACAATGCGGTACCAACCGAAAACTCGGAAGTCATTCGTGGAGACATAGCGCAGAAGCCAGCGCACGACGACGATCGCAGAAACAAAGCTCACCACGAAACCCACGGCAATGGCCGGAAGACTGTCAAAGGCCAGGGCGTCCCGCGACTGCCACAGATCCCAGACCGTGGCACCGAAAATGGTAGGAATCGCCAGAAAGAACGAGAACTCGGTGGCTGCCTTGCGGGACAAGCCCAGAACCAGGCCGCCGATGATGGTCGAGCCCGAGCGCGACGTGCCGGGGATGAGCGCAAAGCACTGCATGCAGCCCACGGCAAAGGCGTCCTTGGCCGTCATATCGTCAATTGTCGGCACGCGCGGCGTGATGTTCTTGCGCTCGTGGTAGTCCTCGATCCACAGAATGATCAGGCCGCCGATCACGAGCGCGAGAGCCACCGTAAAGACATTGAAGAAATGCGACTTCACAAAGCTCGAAAGCGTGGCGCCCAGAACGGCAGCAGGCAGAAAGCCCACGATGATGTTGATCGCAAGACGCTGCTCTTTTCCGGACTTAAAGAGATTAAGCAAAATCGCTATCAAGCGCATCCGGTAATGCCAGCAGACGGCGACGATGGCGCCGGCCTGAATGGCGATGTAGAACGTGTCGGCCCATACGGGAGCGAAATTGATGATGTCGCCCGCCAGAATCAGGTGTCCGGTCGAACTCACCGGCAAAAATTCCGTCAGGCCTTCGACGATGCCGAGAATGAGACTTTGGATGAGAATAAGAATGTCCATGGGTGTAAATTCACTCGTTTAGGCCTTGCCTTCGGGCTCGGCGGTGACGACTTGGGGAGTGGCCAATACCTTGTCGATTCGACGTCCGTCCATATCGGCCACTTCAAAATCCCAGTTTTCCCAGCTCACACGGTCACCTGTCTTAGGCAGCCGCTGCAGCAACAGCATCATCATGCCGGCAAGCGTGTTGTACCGTCCCTGCTCCTCTTCGGGCACTTCCTTGATGCCAAGCGTATCTTTGAGTTCCGGAATTGCAATGATGCCGTCCAAAAACCAGGAGCCGTCCGGACGTTCTATTGCCATGCGCTCGTCTTCGGTTTCAGCCTGGAATTCCCCGGCGATGGCTTCGAGCACGTCGCGCGGCGTAACGAGACCAACCACTTCACCGTACTCGTCAACAACGAGAGACAAAGGCACGATTGTGCTCTTGAAGTGTTCCAAAAGCTCCATGCCGCTTAAAGATTCGGGAACATAGACGGCCGGAAGCAAGTTCTGTGTAAAGTCGATTTCCTTTTTATCGACGATCTGCTGCAACAGGCTTCGCGTTGAACAAATACCTTTGACGTCGGATAAGGAACCGGATGCCACCACCAAACGAGAACGCTTGCTGGTCAGAAGTTTTTTGACGTTTTCTTCGGTGCTGTCCTGCAAATCAATCCACTCGATGTCGCTTCTGGGCGTCATCACCGAGCCCACCTGACGTTCGTCAAGGCGAAATACGTTGCGCACCATGTCGCGTTCGCTTTCCTCAATGGCGCCCGAAGCGCTGCCCTCTTCTATCATCGCGTGGATTTCTTCCTGCGTGACGCCGGCTTCTTCACCCTTGTCAAGACGCAGCACCTTCAAGACGAACTTCGTGGAAAACGAAAGCAACTTCACGAAGGGGCTCATGATAAGGCTCAGCAAGTGAAGCGGACGGGCGACGACGCTCGCGAGAGCCTCGGGGCGGCTTTGTCCCAAACGTTTGGGAACGAGTTCGCCGAGCACGATCGAGAAATACGTCACAAACACCACCACGAGAGTTACGCCGAGTACCTTGGCGGTTTCGGGCGAAACGCCCCAGCCGACGAGCACTTCAGCGGCCGGCCCGGCCAGAGCCGACTCACCGACAATACCCGAGAGAATGCCAATCGAAGTGATGCCCACTTGAATGGTAGAAAGCGCCCACGTGGGATCAGCCTGCAGGGAAACCGCACGCTGAGCACCCTTGTTGCCGTCTTCGGCCATGATCTGCAGTCGAGCCTTGCGGCTGGTGACGAGCGCAATTTCGCTCATCGAAAAAACGCCGTTGAAAACAATCAGCGCAAAGAGCATTAATACATCAAACCAACTGCCCATGGCAAAAGAAAATCCTCAAAAATCAAGAGTTTTGAATTGTATGGAAAATTTATTTGCTGACGCTTAGGAACAAACCGCAGTTGTGTTGCGAAGCATTGCGGTCGTCAGCGTTCACATCAAAGGTGCGAAAAAGTCCCGACCGGCAACGCACCGGAAGGGACTTCGTAGTCAGACAAGCTGCATCGCTTCTTAGAACGGAAGCTTCATGCCCGGAGGCAACGGCATGCCGGCCGTGGCTTCACGCATCTTCTGCTGAGCGGCGGCTTCAGCCTTGTGAGCAGCGTCATTGATAGCCGCGGCGATCAGATCCTCGAGCATTTCCTTGTCGTCTTCGGAGCCCGAAAGCAGACTCGGATCGATTTCGACGCGCTTGGCCTCGTGCTTGCAGGTCACTGTGATCTTCACCATGCCGGCACCGGCTTCGCCCGTCACTTCGATGTTGGCGAGCTCGGCCTGAGCACGTTCCACATTTTTCTGCATTTTCTGAGCCTGAGCGAGCAGACCGGAAAAATTGCCTCTCATTTTGATTTCACCTATTGAGTCGTTTGAAAAAAATCAGTTATCGGCTGTTCGAACCGACGGTTCATCGAGTTCGCCGTCAAGCACACGCAAGCATTCTTGCACAAAAGGATCGCGCTTAAAGGCTTCGATCATCGCCAGTCGCGCGGCGCGTCGCTCGGACTCCTCCCAAAGCGACAACGTCGGATGCGACTTGCCGTCGTGCTCCTGAGCGTCGAACTTCACCTGAAAACTCTCACCCTTGAGACGCTTCATCGCCCCTTCGATCAGATGCACTACGTCAGGCGTGAGCAGCATACGGCTTCTCGGACGCAACAGCACATGATCATCGGTCAACTCCAACACGACGCTGCCGGCAGCCACTTCACGCGGCAGAGCCGTCAGCCCCGAGGCACACACAAGTTTTCGCCAGTTAGAAAGCAGTTCGTCGGGATGAATCTCTATCGGAGGAAGAATCGCCGGCCCCCTGCTGGTGCGCACTCTTCTAACCGGCTCAGCGCTCTCCCCGGCCGGACTCCTGAGGCGGCAGATCCGCCCAGGGCGGTGCCGCGTCGGCCGCGATTTCAGGCGGCACGTCCTCATGCGGAATTTCAGGCGGCATCGCGTTGTCGGCAACATGTGCCTTGGGTGCTTCGCGAGTCGGTTCGGATTTTTTCTCGGGCACCTTGCTGCCGGGAGCAAAACCGGCTGGCTTAAAGGCAAGCATACGCAAAATGGCCATCGTAAAGCCTGCGTACTCGTCCGGAGCCTGAGCCATATCGGCACGCGCCTGCAAAAGGATCTGGTAGTCGAGTTGCACTTCTTCAGGCGTCATGCTGCCTGCGAGCTTGCGAATGCGTGCAAGCGCAGAGTCGCTCTCGGTGAGCGCATCCGGCACGCGTTGCAAAATAGCAATGCGGTGCATGAGGCTAGCCCAGTCACGCACAGCTTGACCGTAACTCACGCCGTCCAATCCGATCTGTCGAGCCGTATCAAGCGCCTCCTTGGCCCTGCCTTCGAGCACCATTTCGGTGAGGTCGCACAGCACGTCGGAGTCCATCACGCCCAGCATTGCACGCACTTTCTCAAGCGTCACATCACCCGCGCAGAACGCAATCGCCTGATCCAGAAGCGACAAGCCGTCACGCATCGAACCACGGGCGGCACGAGCGAGCAGATCCAATGCGGCAGTTTCAGCAGGAATGCCTTCTTGCTGCATCACGTGCTGCATATGGCCGGAAACGGCCGCCGGAGACATATTCTTCAAATTGAACTGCAGGCAGCGAGAAAGCACCGTCACAGGGACTTTCTGGGGATCAGTCGTTGCGAGAATGAACTTGACGTATTCCGGCGGCTCCTCCAAGGTCTTTAGCATCGCATTGAAGGCATGCGTCGTGAGCATGTGCACTTCGTCGATCATGTAGACCTTGTAACGGGCATTGGAGGGCGCATACATGGCGCGCTCCAGAAGCTGCGTCATTTCTTCGACCGAGCGGTTACTTGCCGCGTCGATTTCAATGTAGTCGACGAATCGCCCCTCGTCGATGGCTCGGCACGCCTCGCATTTTCCGCAGGGATGGGACGTCACGCCCCCCTTGCCATCTTCGCCGACACAATTGAGGCACTTGGCCAAAATACGCGAAAGCGTCGTTTTGCCCACACCGCGCGTACCGGTAAAGAGATAGGCGTGATGAAGACGATTTTCGTCTAAAGCGTGCTTTAAGGCGGCAACGACATGTTCCTGCCCGACCATGCTCTCGAAGTCATGGGGGCGCCACTTTCGGGCGAGAACCTGATAGCTCATGGGAAGATCTAACCGAACAAAAGAATGGAGAGACGCCGCCAGCTTAGGAACTGCTTTCACGGCGAATCGGTCGGTCAATTATAAGGAAGCACAGAAACGAATTCGGCGAGCCTTATCCTCGGCACTAAGAGTATTCCGCCGTGGCTGCTTCGTTCCCGACCTGACCAGGTTAGCAGAGCTCTTATGCGAGGGGACCCGCCGAACTGCGCATTGTAGCGAAAAAGCGGCACGCAGGAAAGAGCGCGATGCCGCATTTGCAGAAAATTCGTGATGTTTGGGCAATTACTTGGCTTCGGAATCTTTTTCCTCAACCTTTTTGTCGCTCTCCAGACCAGCAAGCTTTTGCAACTGTGCAATCATCTGCGCCTGCTGCTGCAGCTGACGCTCAAGCTGGCGAATCTTAACAACATAAGGATCGTCTTCACCCGGCACCACACCGTAAGCCATAAACTGGGAATGCAACTGTTCGCGCTGCTTCTTCGTTTCCTTCGTCGAACGGGCGGGAACCCCCACCACCGTCACGTTTTCTGGTACTTCATGCACCACAACGGCGTTGCTGCCGATGCGTGCGTTGTCGCCCACGGTGAATCCGCCGAGAATTTTGGCACCGGCGCCCACCACAACGCCTTTTCCAAGCGTCGGATGGCGCTTCTGTCCGCGGCCGAGACTGACGCCGCCCAACGTCACGCCGTGATAGATCGTGCAGTCGTCGCCTACGACAGCCGTTTCCCCAATCACCACCCCCATACCATGGTCAATGAAAACGCGACGGCCGATACGTGCAGCCGGATGAATTTCAATGCCGGTACAAAAACGCCCCACGTGGCTGACCCAGCGGGCAAAACCGTACCAGCCCTGAATCCAACACCAGTGAGCGGCGCGATGAAATGCCAGCGCATGCAGGCCGGGATAACTGAAAATCACCTGCATCGGACCAAGCGCTGCCGGGTCTCGCTCGAGAATGGTCCGCATGTCTTCCTTAATGCGCTCAAACATTTGCTTCGTATCCTTTTTCTGTCGGTGTTGGTTTCGGGCAAACGGCGCGATTGACACGCCGATCCTGCACCTGGTTTTGATTGTACCGCAGGCTTGCCCGAGGCCTGAAGCTTCAGGAGAGCTTTTGGCTTAACTTTGGTTCTTTTCCGAAACCAAAGGCTTTTTTCGTCCGGCTCTCAGATGTCTCGGGCAAATGATCGCCGCACAAATGCCTCGGAGTAAATCGACTTCGGATTGCGTCAGCAGCGCGCGAGAGAAAATACTGCGGCTCATCGCCATGAGATTCTTTGGCTCCTCGGGTTTATGTGCGCCGCAGGCCGTCATCGCCTCCTCCCAGTGCCGCATCAGCCCTTCGACGGCGGCGGCGCTTGCGGCCGGATCCTGTTCAAATCGCTGCTGCCAGCCGTAGAGTCCGGCGGCGTGCGCCCTTTGCAAAAGCGCCATGTGCATCTCGTAGGCTGCGATCTGTACCGCCTGAGCAAGATTGAGGCTCTGGCTTAAGGGATTGGCCGGAATGGCCGTGGCGAAGCGACAAAGGCCCACTTCTTCGTTGGTAAGCCCCGAGCGCTCGCAACCGAACACAAACGCAATGCCAGGGCCCTTGTTTTCCTCGGCCCAAAGTCCTGCGCGATCGGCACTTTGCCGCATGGTTTCCAGAGCAGGACCGAAGCGGCGACTGTAGCCAGTCATCGCAAAGGGAAGCGCCACGTCGATCAAAGCAGCTTCAAGACTCGGGTAGTCGCGTGAATGTTTAAGCACATCCACCGAACTCGTCGAAAACGCCACGGCGTCGGGATTCGTGCGGTATTCGGGGTCTACCGGCGCGACCACGCGCAAATCGGTAAAGCCCATCGTCTTGATGGCTCGAGCAGCCGCTCCGATGTTGCCAGGGTGACTCGGTCGTACCAGTACAAATGAAATCCGACTGCTGTGCGGAGGAAGCGTTTGATTGAGCGTTGCGTCCATGATCCTGTTGACTGCATTTTTAGCGGAATAAGAATCATACGGGTTATGAGCATCGGATGCAGATTAGTTCAAGGTTTTGTCCGATTCTTGCCAATATCCTTGCTCATCGCCTCGAGCCTGATTTGATAAAATACGCGCACTCAAATTTCAGCCCCTTCCTCCACCGGACGGGCATCCATTCAATTCAGGGAGTTGATGATTCGCTTCAGCTCCCCTTTTGTCGTTATTTTTCTCTTTCGAGTCGTTATCCTCATGCCCTCAGCCCAACTTGAAGTCGCAATCCAGGCCTGCCGCAAAGCCGGCAACTTCATCAACCGCGAAAGCCTCGACCTCTCGGCCATTGAAGCCCGCGAAAAGGCTCCGTTCGACTTCGTGAGCCGCGTGGACACCGGCGCACAAGAACGCATCACATCAATCATTCGTCAGTACTTTCCCAAGGACAGCATCGTTGCCGAAGAATCCGGCACGATCGTCAATCCCGGGGCGGACGGCGTCTGGTACGTGGATCCGCTCGACGGCACAACCAACTTCCTGCACGGCTTCCCTCACTACGCCGTGAGCATTGCCTACGCCCTCAAGGGCCGCGTGATGGCTGCCGCCGTCTATGATCCGGTCAAGGACGAACTCTTCAGTGCGGAACGCAGCCGCGGCGCATTCCTAAACAACGCCCGCATCCGTGTTTCAGGCCGTACGGACATGAGCAAGGCTCTAATCGGCACCGGTTTCCCGTTCCGCCGCAACGACAACTACGAAACGTTCCTGCCCAAGCTCGAACGCGTCGCTCGCTCCTGTGCGGGACTGCGCCGCGCCGGTTCAGCCGCGCTTGACCTCTGCTACGTGGCGTGCGGCCGCTTGGACGGCTACTGGGAAGCCAACCTCAAGAGCTGGGATCTTGCCGCCGGCTCGCTCATCGTTTTGGAAGCAGGCGGTCTTGTTACTGACCTTTCAGCCGGTGAAGACTACCTTGCCACCGGCGGCATCTGCGTGGGTACGCCCAAGATCTTCGCTCCGCTTCTCATGAAAGTAACCGACGCCAATACCGGCAAGTAAGACTTTCTTTCCGAACTATGGCTGATACGACTACGCCGCTGCAGGAGGGCGGTGCGGCGGCGATTGACCCGTACGCCGGCCACACGCCCATCATGCGCCAATACCTGATGCTCAAAGACAAGCATCCCGGGGTATTGCTTCTTTACCGACTCGGCGACTTCTACGAAACTTTTTTCGATGATGCTATCCGGGCAAACCGAATTCTGGGTCTCACGCTCACGCGTCGCGGAAAGGATTCCGAGGGAAACGCTATTCCGATGGCGGGTGTCCCTGCGGCCACACTCGAGCAGTATTTGGCACGTCTCGTGAAAGCAGGCGTATCAGTCGCCGTCTGCGAACAAATGAGCGAAGCGATTCCGGGTCGCAGCATTGAACGAAAAATCGTGCGCATTGTGACGCCGGGCACGCTCACCGACGGGGCCCTCTTAAACGACAAACAAGATTCGCCGTTGGCCGCTTGGGTTCCCGGCAAAGGCCGAAACGCTCAAGGGGCCTTGGTATGGCTAACACTTTCCAATGGTGATTTCCGTGCATGCAAATGCACGTTGCGAGACCTTCCCGGCGAAATCGCTCGCATAACGCCCGGCGAAATTCTTCTTTCGGAAACGGTCAAAGAAACGCGAACCAACGACTTCGACGGTATTCCGGTGACAACGCTTCCCGACTGGCACTTTGACGGCCAACGCGGTGCTGCACTAATCAAAGAAAAATATGGACTAGAAGCGCTCGCCGCACGAGGACTTGAAAACGAACCGGAGATTCTTGCCGGCGTCAATGCCATCCTTGGCTACGTTGAACAGACTCAATGCGATGCACTGCCGTTCTTGCGTGCACCGGTACTGGAAGAAAACAGTGCCTACGTAGCGCTTGACGCCGTTGCTCGCCGCAATCTGGAAATCAGTGAGACGATTCGCGGCGACGAAGGCGACACGCTTATGCGCGTGGTGGATCACTGCCGTACAACAATGGGATCGCGCACACTGCTGCACTGGCTGCATCACCCGTTACGTGATTTTGCGGTCGTACGTAGCCGCCATGAAGCCGTTGATGAACTTCTCAAAGATCCAACCCTTCGTGGAGAACTTGACGCTTGCGTCAACGGTCTTCCCGATATCGAACGCAACGCCGGACGCATCGCCCTCAGAAGCATTCGTCCGCGCGAGCTAGCCGCACTTCGCGACAGTCTGGAAAAACTCGTCAGCTTTGCGGCTCTCGGTCAGCAGTGCCGTAGCCCGCTACTAAGATCTCTTGCTCAAACCGCCGTCATCGATATCGTGCTCAGTCAGGAGCTGCACAAATGGGTTGCACAAGAACCCGCAACTCTTTTGCGAGAGGGCGACGTCATCGCCGCAGGAGCCGACGAAGAGCTTGACAGCTTGCGTGCCATGCGTGACAACGCTGGTGAATTCCTTGTTAATCTGGAAGCCAGAGAAAAAGAGCGCACAGGCTTATCGTCGCTTCGCGTTGAATACAACCGCGTCTCAGGCTACTACATCGAAGTTCCCCGTGCGGCCGCTGAACGAGTTCCTGCCGACTACCGACGTCGTCAGACACTCAAGAACGTCGAGCGTTTCATCACACCGGAACTTAAAGCTTTTGAAGACAAAGCACTTTCGGCTAAAGAACGTTCTCTGGCTCGTGAAAAAGAACTCTGGGATGCGCTTCTCGATCGCATCCAGGTCTTTGTCAAACCGCTTCTGGACGCCGCAGCGGCCGTTGCGAGCGCCGATGCTCTTCTTTCCTTTGCCAAGCATGCCGAAACTGCTGACTGGATAAAACCGTCAATGAGCGCCGTTCCCGGCATTGATTTGCAAGGAGCGCGTCACCCTGTTGTGGAACACGCGCTGGAACATTACGTTCCCAATGACTGCGTACTGACGCCCTCGCGTCGGCTTCTTGTCATTACCGGCCCCAATATGGGCGGCAAGTCGACCTTCATGCGCTCCGTAGCACTGATTGCGCTTCTAGCATGCGCAGGAAGCTTTGTGCCTGCCACTGCGGCGCGCATCGGTCCGATCGACCGTATTCTCACACGTATCGGCGCCTCTGACGATCTGGCTCGCGGTCGTTCCACTTTCATGGTGGAGATGACGGAAGCGGCTGCCATTCTGCATCAGGCAACGCCCAATTCGCTGGTGCTGATGGACGAAATCGGCCGCGGCACCTCGACTTTCGACGGGTTGAGTCTCGCGGGCGCAATTGCCAAGGAACTAGCCGTCACCACGAAGAGTTACACGCTCTTTGCGACGCACTACTTTGAACTCACACAGCTTGCCGCCGAGATTCCTGAAGTGGCCAACGTCCACGTAAGTGCTCGCGAAACCAGCCGCGGCATCGTCTTCATGCACGATGTCCGTGAAGGTCCTGCCAATCGCTCCTATGGTATTGCCGTGGCTGAACTTGCAGGCATGCCTGCTGCTGTCACACGTCGCGCTCGCGCCATGATGGCCGAAATTGAGGCACGATCGGTCGTTTCCGACAGTCAGTTGGATCTGTTTGCGATTGATGCACCGTCCCCCTTGCCAGCAGAAGAAAGCGAATCTGCAAAGGCAGCGCGTCACTTCGCCGAAGAGGTATCAATGCTTGACGTGGATGATCTCTCGCCGCGAGATGCTCTGGCACTCTTGTACACACTCAAGGAAAAGGCCGGCAACGCACTCAACGATTAGTCGGAGAGCTACAAAAAAACGCTAACAAGAAGGAGGCTGCATGGCCTCCTTCTTTTTGCGTGGTTTTCGGAACAAGAACGCAAAAAGCTCTTCACAGTCCTGTCGTTTGTACTCTCGCGGTATGTGCATGGCTTGGACTTCTAAGTGTCTAAAAATTTCATACCACTTCAAAGCGCAGAAATGACGAAACCCCCGAAGGAGAGACTCCAACGGGGGTTCGCTTTAATAATTTAGCCTG
>ENA-UOOC01003353-UOOC01003353.1-human-gut-metagenome-genome-assembly--contig:-C48old-NODE-3353-length-11112-cov-5.680112_pt1 | contig 11112 bp, 9 predicted proteins | sample MGYA00242469_ERZ724016 | MGnify/ENA metagenome assembly ERZ724016 | reverse complement strand
GGACTTAAAATCCCTCGATGGCAACATCGTATCGGTTCGACCCCGATTACCGGCACCAAAAATAAACCCGATTTTGCGGTCGGGTTTGGGCGCGCTTGTTTTTGACTTGCAGGCTGAGGATATTTTCAATATAAAGCAATATAAAGAGATTTGCGGGGCAAGTCTCTTTTTTGTTTAAAGCATTGACGATATAGAAAAAGATTATTACACCGTAGATATTGCTGATAAAAACAGTATGTGCAGGATTGCGTACATGAAAACGATTATGTGGATATAGAAAAAATAGATAAAAACTACGCTCGCCATTAGTATTATAAAAATTATTTTTTTAATGAAAAAAATCGGGAAGACATTTTTAAAAAAATCGTAAACGAAATTGATTTGATTTTCAGTTCATTAAATATTATTTACTTAACTGAATTTAACAGTTACAGATTTTCGTTTCAAGCTTATGTGAACAAAATCGGAATTTCAAGCCGTTGGATTAAGTGAAATATAGCGATTTTATAAAAATTATGTTTTATAAATAAATTTATGTTGACAAATAGAAAACTTGGAATTAAAATATTGGAAAACAAAAGATTGATTACTGCAAAGAGGAGTATGATTGGGATAGCATCGACGACGTTAAAATAAAAGGAGGGAAATTATTATGAATTGCAGAGTTTTTAGCGCAATGTGAATTTGTTTTGCATTGCGCTTTTTTATATGCTTTGAGTATAGAACAACTTGCGGCAAGCAATGAATTTTGCCTTTGTGCGGCAAGAAAGAAATTGAAAGAAAAGAAACTTAAAATCGGTTGTGTTGGTTTAATCGGTTTGTCCCGTGTCAGGGAACATACTTTAAAAAACGGAGGTAAAAAAAATGAAGAAAAGAGTGATTTTTATTGTTGTGACAGCTTTGCTTTGCTGTCTGCTTGTTGCGTGCGGTTCGAAGACGCGGCTTCAAGCGCCCCAAAACATAAGGCAGAACGGTCCTTTTCTGATTTGGGACGAGGTGAAAAATGCCGAAGGGTACATAGTGTTGGCAGACAACGAGGAGTACGTGACTGCCGAGCCTTCCTGCAATCTCTCGTTTCTGGGCGGGGAGACCGTTTACGTCGTAAAGATAAAGGCAGTGGGCGACGGCGAAAATTTTGCCGACTCCGATTGGTCTGAATTCGGCTTCAATGAAATTTTTAAATACACGTTGCTTGCCGACGGAAGCGGCTATGAGGTAAATCTGAGCGTTTCTTCTGTCGAGCTGCAAGACAGAAAAGTAGTCGTACCGTCAACTTACGAAAATTTGCCCGTCACGCGTATTGCCGACAAAATGTTTTACAAATGCGCAAGTCTGACGGAGGTCGTGCTGCCGAATACGCTTAAAGAAATCGGAGCAAATGCGTTCTACAACTGCAAGGCTTTGACAAGCATAGACCTGCCTTCAAGCGTGACGGCAATCGGTTCGGGGGCGTTCAGCGGCTGCTCGTCGCTTAAAAAATTAATTGTTCCTACGGGCATAGAACAGATTGAAAACCTTACGTTTGAGGGCTGCACAAGTCTGACGGAGATTGTGCTGCCGAATACGCTTAAAGAAATCGGGAAGATGGCGTTCATCAACTGCAAGGCTTTGACAAGCATAGAGCTGCCCGCAAGCGTGACGGCAATCGGTTCGGGGGCGTTCAGCGGCTGCTCGTCGCTTAAAAAATTAATTGTTCCTACGGGCATAGAACAGATTGAAAACCTTACGTTTGAGGGCTGTGCAAGTCTGACGGAGGTTGTGCTGCCGAATACGCTTGAAGCAATAGGCGCCAGTTCATTCTGGAATTGCAGCGCGTTGGAAAGCATAGAGCTGCCTGAAAGCGTGACGGCGATCGGTACGGGTGCGTTCAGAGAATGCGTCGCGCTTAAAAAAATAGTCGTTTCGTCCGGCGTCGAGTGCATTGCCGAAGAAATGTTTTACGAATGCGCAAGTCTTACGGAGGTCGCGCTGCCGAATACTCTTAAAGAAATCGGAGCAAATGCGTTCTACAACTGCGATGCATTGGAAAGCATAGAGCTGCCCGCAAGCGTGACGGCAATCGGTTCGGGTGCGTTCAGAGAATGCGTCGCGCTTAAAAAAATAGTCGTTTCGTCCGGCGTCGAGTGCATTGCCGAAGAAATGTTTTACGAATGCGCGAGTCTGACGGAGATCGTGCTGTCGAATACGCTTAAAGAAATCAAGAGAGCGGCGTTTGCCCACTGCATTGCATTGGAAAGCATAGAGCTGCCTGAAAGCGTGACGGCAATCGGTTCAAGTGCGTTCAGCGGTTGCTTGTCGCTTAAAAAGATAGTCGTTCCTGACGGCATAGAGCGGATTGAAGGCAATATGTTTGGCGACTGCACGAGTCTGACGGAGGTCGTGCTGCCAAGCACGCTTAAAGAAATCAGGGGAATGGCGTTCCTCGGATGCATTGTATTGGAAAACATAGAGTTGCCTGAAAGCGTGACGGCGATCGGTTCGATTGCGTTTGGCGGCTGCTCTTCGCTTAAAAAGATAGTCGTTCCTACGGGCGTAGAGCGGATTGAAGGCTCTACGTTTGTGGGCTGCTCGAATCTGACGGAGGTCGTGCTGCCAAGTACGCTTAAAGAAATCATGGGAATGGCGTTCCGCAATTGCGAGGCGTTGAAAACGGTGGTTTTGCCCTCGTCGCTTAAAGATATAGGCAAAGGAGCATTCAGCAACTGTCCGCTCGAAAGCGTTTTCTTCGGCGGCACGGAAGCGGAGTATCTTTCCGTTTCCGTTGCAGAGGGAAACGACAGCATTCTCAGTGCGGCAGTATATTTTTATTCGGAAACCGAGCCGACGGAAAATCCTCAAAAATTTTGGCGTTACAGCGGGGGAAAGCCCTTGCCTTGGGCGTGACCGACGCGCTTTTACACCTTTAAAAGCCGCCCCCTCAAAGACTTGGTTTTGCGGGGTAAAAAATTAAAAAAGGAGTTGATGCTTATGAGAGCGGTCAAGCAATGAATTTGCATTTGTACAACAGAAACCAAATTAAAAATACTAAAAAATAAAAAAGGAGACTTATATGAAAAAGTTAAATTTCAAAATTTTATCCGTTTTTCTGGCAATAGCAATTGTTGTGTCGGGAGCGGCAGTCGTCGTAGCCTCTCCGAGAGAAGAAGTAAACGCCCTGTCGCCGAATTATGACGGCAGCGACGTCTACTATTTTTGCGATTTATATCCCACTCTGACTTATGAAAACTTTTCCAATACGTTCAGCGCATCTATTTTTTATGATGTGCGTTGGGTAGACCAAGACCAATTTAGAGAATATATCGTTTACGACTACTTTTATGGACTAAGTAACCAAGTCGTTATTTTCGATATAAAAACATTTATACCTTACACCGACGTTTTGTACGAATTGTTTTTACGCTTGAAAGAAAACAATTGCGTGACGGGATTTGTTACGAGTTATTCCGAAAACGATTTCCCCGACACCTATTTTCTCGATTGTGTGGATATCTTTGTGGAAAATGCTCCCAGCGACAAAATGGACGTCTACTTTTCAGCGGCTTTCGAGGATTTGGACACAAACAGGGAGCTGTCCGATACGGTTTACCTGTTGGACGGAAGCGTTCTCAACATAAATTTTATCATAAACCGTGACTTTGAAGCATTGTGCACTACCTCCTATTATTTGAATAAGCTTATTTACGATTTGTTGTATTTTGTGTCAAGTATCGAATATGAAATTTGCGACTATCAAAATGCACTTGACGAATGGAATATAAACATACTTGTCTATGTCGGAAATAATCAATTTGTTGACTTGACGACGTGGGAGAGATATACATTTTACAGTTCGCAGGAAATTTTGGAAGAATACGAAAAGGAGTATATCTGCTCGTTTGGTTTCGACATGTTCGAGGAGGAGTTTTATTGGTTTTTGTATAACAACGGTGTGGACTTAAACTATTTGTTCGAGGTCACTCCCTTAAGCTATGACTGCAACGGTCTTGATTTGAGATTAAATAATTTTGACTATACCGACGAAGCGGAGCTTTACCTTGTTGAAGCGCTGAAAGATTGGCTTTCGGTAATTTAAACGCTCTGCTTTGGCGGCAGCTCACGGAACAGGAGGAATACAATACCGACCCCGACAGGAAATCGTTTTCCGACGCGAGCATATATTTTTATTCGGAACAAAAGCCCGTTTCGGAGGGAAATTTTTGGCGTTACTCGGACGGAGTCGCCGTTGTCCGGTGATTTTTGTCGCCGTTTAGACAAATTTACCGCTTTGCATAAACGCAAGGCGGTTTTGTTTTTTATCGGGAGCACAATCGGGCTTTTAAAAGAATATTATTTAATAAGCCAATTACGGAGGTCATGATGGATAATATTTTCGGAACGGACGGTATCAGGGGAGTGTTCGGCGCGGAATTGAACTGCGGGAGCGCTTATCTTTTGGGGGCGGCGCTGTGCGGAGCGGACGGAGACTCTCCCGTCGTAGTCGTGGGCAGGGATACGCGTCCGTCCGGGGAGGAGCTTATGCGGGCGCTTGCAAAAGGCGTGCACGACAACGGCGGTTACGTCATCAACATAGGAATCCTGCCAACCAACGCCGTTGCTTACTTTACGCGGAAAATGGGGTGCGACTTCGGCGTTATGATTTCCGCAAGTCACAATCCGCCCGAATACAACGGCTTGAAGGTGTTTGACCGCTACGGCGTCAAGCTGTGCGAAAAAAAGCAGAGGGAGATTTCCGCTTTTATGGAGGACAGAGAGGTGTCGGACGCCGAGGGCGCGGAAGTGTGCGCCTTTGACAGCGCGGGAAAGCTGTATTGCGACTACATAGAAAACCTGATTATGCCCGACCTCAAAGGGCTTAAAATTTCTCTCGACTGTTGCTACGGGAGCTGCTACGACGTGGCGTCCTCCGTGTTTGCAAAGACGGGCGCCGCGCTGCACGTTTACTGCGGCTTCAACCGCGGAGAGCTGATAAACAAAGACTGCGGAGCCACCCACACCGAGTTTCTCGAAAAAATGATGAGGAGCAACGGCTGCGAGCTGGGCTTTGCCTTTGACGGCGACTGCGACAGAGTTGCCGTTTTGGAGCGCGGGCGGACGCTTGACAACGACAGACTTCTTTTTGCGCTGGCAAAATATATGTCCGAAAATGGAATGCTCAGAAAGGATATGGTAGTGGGCACTGTGCTCACCAACCGCGGCGTGGAAATGGCGCTCAACGGGCTGAATCTCAGGCTTTTGCGAAGCGACGTGGGGGACGCCAACGTATTTCATCTCATGAGCAAAAAGGGCGTTAATCTCGGCGGGGAGCGCAGCGGGCATTTTCTGCTTAGCGACTTTGCGACGGGCAGCGACGCGCTTTTGAACGCGCTGTTTTTCGCAAAAATATACAGGGAAAAGGGAAGCTTGTTCGACTATACCGCGGGTTACAAAAACGTGCCCTGCCGCGAAAAGAGCATAAACGTAACTCCGCAGCAGCTTAAAAGCATGAAAAACAGCAGTTATTTTGAAAAGGTGGCGGGCGAGGTGCGGGCGCTTTTCGGCGGAGTCAAGCTGGTGCTCAGGGCAAGCGGCACCGAGCCTAAGGTCAGGATTTACATCGAAGGAGAGGACGCGGGAGAGATTGAGGAGGCGATGAGGCACACAGCGTGGCAAATTTCCGATTTCGTCTGAAAGCGTTTGCGTTTTGAAATGGTTTGTAATATAATAAATCTCAATATGGACAAGAAGCGACGCAACAAAATCAGCTTCGTCACCACGCTGTTCGGATTGATTGCAAACGCCTTGCTTTGCGCGGGTAAATTTGCGGTGGGGCTTTTGTGCGGCAACATTGCCGTCACTGCCGACGCGGTAAACAATCTTTCCGACGCGGGCAACAATGTTGTCACGCTGATAGCAATCAAGGTGGCGGGCAAGCCTGCGGACAAGGAGCACCCCTTCGGACACGAAAGGGTAGAATATGTTTCCGCGCTGGTCGTCGCTTTTATTATACTTTTTTTGGGCGTGGAGCTGGCGGTGTCTTCCGTTGAAAAGATAATACTCAATTTCAAAGAGCCATATCTGCCCGAATTTGACGCGTGGCTGGTTTACGTTTTGTCGTTTTCCGTTGTCGTCAAGGTCGTCATGTTTTTCGTTTACAGGACAAACGGCAAAAAAGCGCAGTCTCCCGTGCTCAAAGCAATGGCGTTGGACAGCATTATGGACGTTGCCGCCACCGCCGCCGTGCTTGCGGCGATTCTTATCGGCAGATTGGCGAGCGTCAATCTTGACGGGTACATGGGACTTGCCGTATCCGTTCTGATATTTGTCGGCGGGATAAAGATAGCAAAGGATACCGTGAGCGGTTTAATCGGGGTTGCGCCCGACAAAAAGCTCATTGCCGAGCTGGAAGCCGAAATCGCGGCTTACGACGGCGTACTCGGCGTCCACGACCTTTTGGTGCACAGCTACGGACCTTACAATACATTCGTCACTGTGCACGCCGAGGTGGACGCAAAAGCCGATATGCTTGCCGCGCACGAGCGGATAGACCGAATAGAAAGAGATTTTCTCGAAAAACGAAACATACATCTGTTGGTTCATCTTGACCCCACCGAAAAGGACAATCCCGAAATCGAGGCGGTTTTGCCGTCGATAAAGGAAGTTTTGTCGTCCGTTGCCGACGGTCTTAATTTCCATGACGTGAGACTTGTCCGGCAGGGCGGCGCGGGAAAAATATTTTTCGATATGGTTGCGCCTTTCGAGCTGGAAAAGTCGGATGAAGAGCTTAAAAATCTTGCCGAAAGCCGCCTTTTTGAAAAAACAGGCATGAGCTTTTCGGTTACGGTTGACAGAGAGTGATTGCAAAAGGAGAAACGATTTGAGCAAAGCAGACGAAATTTTTATCCGAAACGTAAGAGAAATTTTAAACGAAGGCTATTCCGACCAAAACCTCGACGTTCGCCCGCGCTGGAAGGACGGGACTCCCGCGCACACAATAAAAAAGTTTTGTATCGTCAACCGTTACGACCTGAGAGACGAGTTTCCGATAATCACTTTGAGGCGCACCTTTTTCAAGACCTGCATAGACGAAATGCTTTGGATTTGGCAGAAAAAATCCAATAACATACGCGACCTGAACAGCGGCGTATGGGACAGCTGGGCGGACGAAACGGGCAGCATAGGCAAGGCTTACGGCTATCAGCTTGCGTTGAAGCACAGCTATCCCGAGGGAGAGTTCGACCAAGTGGACAAGCTTCTGTATGATTTGAAGCACAGCCCGCAATCGAGACGTATGATTGCCAATATGTACAATCACGCGGACCTTAGCCAAATGAGGCTTTATCCCTGCGCCTATTCCTTTACGCTAAACACGAGCGGAAACGTACTCAACGGCATACTCAATCAGCGCTCGCAGGATATGCTGGTCGCAAACAACTGGAACGTGGTGCAATACGCCGTGCTGCTCAATATGTTCGCGCAGGCGTCGGGGCTTGTCGCCGGCGAGCTTGTGCACGTGATTGCCGACGCGCATATTTACGACAGGCACATTCCGTTGATTGAAAAAATGCTCGAACAGCCTGTTTACGACGCGCCTGAATTTGTCATGGACAAGAGCGTAAAGGATTTTTACGCATTCAATACGACGCATTTCAAACTTGAAAATTACAGATACAACGATTTTGAAGTCAAACCGGAGGTGGCTGTCTGATGAACGCAATCGTAGTCGTAGACAAAAAATGGGGCATAGGCAAAAACAACGATTTGCTGTTCAAGCTGCCTGAGGACATGAAATATTTCAGACAGAAGACTTTGAACAAAATCGTCGTCATGGGCAGCAACACGCTGAAATCCTTTCCCGACGGGAAACCGCTGAAAAACCGCACAAACGCGGTGCTTTTTCCCGGAGGCGAAAAACGGGACGACTGTATCGTGGCGGACAGTCTCGAAGAGCTAAGACAAGTGTTGACAAACTTCCCCGAAGATGATATATTTATCATAGGGGGAGCGATGATGTACAAAACCATGCTCCCTTTTTGCAAGCGCGTTTACGTGACCAAGGTGGACGCGGACGGACAGGCGTCGGTGTTTTTCCCCGACCTTGACAGGCTCGGTTGGACGCTTTCGGAGAGGGTTGCGAAAAAACGCGACGGAGAGTACGAGTTGGAGTTTGTGGTTTATTCCAATCCGTCGCCGCAAAAATTTTGACAAAACGGATATTTCGCCGCAGCGCGGCTGAGATAAATCTTGAAAGGAGGTTAAGTAAATGAGAAAAAGCCTTGAAAAAGTGTTCGATATCATCGGCGAAATACTTGCCGTGCTTGCTTTGATACTTTACGTGTTTCTTGCAATCAACGCGCAGTTCATGTTTTTGCCCGACGGTGTTTTGAACGTGCTTATGGTAATTCAGCAGTATTCGTTCATAATCGTGACATTAGTCGTAGGTTTTGAAGCTATGATAAAGCGCAATCTGTTGTTCAGAATTATATTCTACGTCATCGTTGCGGCAGTGGTTATACTTCAGTTCTTCCCCGGCACATGGGATAACCTCATGGGTTATGTGGGCGCGATGGCGCTGTAAAAAGCATATTGAAAACGTCCGCTTTAAAGCGGACGTTTTGTTTTGTTGATTTTCAAATGCAAGAAAATAAAATGAAATTATTTTTTTACTTTTGTGCCGCAATTTCCGCAGAAAACTCCGTAGGTTTCCGTGCGGCAGTTCGGGCAAATCAGAATTTCCGTCATTTCGTTTGAGCAGCGCGGGCACGTCGAATAAATGGATTCCGTTCTGAAACCGCAGTGTCTGCAATACAGAAGGCGTTTTTTAGGCGCGGGAGGTTGGCTCGGAGAGAGGGCGGGGGCTGCGGCGGATAAGCTTTCTTCCCGTTCGTCCGACGCCTTTTCGCCGCCGTCCGCTTCCGTCGCGGCGTTGTCGCTCTGCGCAGTCTGCGCTTGCGCCTCCTCGGACTGCTCCGTGTTTGTTTCCGTTTCCGCAGCGTTGCCCGTCTCTGTGACAGGCGTTGTTGAACTTTCCTTTGCGGAATTTTTTTTGAGTACAAAGTTTAAAAACAGTGCAAGCAGCAGCGCCGCAGTGAACACCGGCGAAGCGTAATATAACGATTTCAGCGTAAGCGCCGCTGCATTCTGCGCCGCCGCCGAATTTAAAACGTCGCTCATGGGAAGCACGGCGAGATAACCCGTTTGAAGCAGCAGTATACATATAGAAGCAGTGAGCCACAGCGCGCGGCTGAGCCTGTTTTTAGAGGTGAGCATAACAATCGCAGCCGCGGCGGTGAGAACGCCCAGCGCCGTTTCTGTTATTTCCGAAAGCTTGTTTGCGTTCAGTTGGCTTGAAAAGACTGCGGCAACGACGCGCATTGCCGCCGCGAGCGCCAGCAGCGAGAGTCCGACGACCGCCCGTTTGTTTTTGGAAATGAAGCAGGTCATGACGGCGAGAACCGCGGCAACGCCCCAGAGCGCCGCTACTATTAAATCCGGAATATCCGAAACTCCCAATGATTGCGTCAACAACAGCATAAATGCGCCTCCGCTTAAATAATACAACTTTTTTCCTCTTTATGCAATGAAAAGAGAGAAAAAAAGTTCAATCGGACGTCGTGCTTACTGAAAGCTCCGCGTGTTCTTTGTCGCCGCTGCCGTCGTCGGACATTTCCTCGCGTTTTTTGAAAACTTTTCGATAGCACCTCAACGCTATGGGAGCAAAGATGACGAGGGAAAGCGTTTCCGCTATCGGATAGGCATAGAAAAGCCCGCTCATTTGGAAGAAATAGTCCAGAAGATATGCCATGGGAATCAGGAAAATCAGCTGTCTCGACATACTGAGGAACATGGAGAACAATCCGATGTTGAGCGATTGGAACGTCGTGACGAGCAATATGCCCAGCGAAGCCGGCAAAAAGCACCAGCTTATGCACCTGAAAGCGTAAATAGTGTCCTCCCTGAGCGACGGAGTAGTCTCAAAAATATCCACAATGAGACCGGGACAAATTTGGAATAGCAAAAGTCCTACCGCCATAATGGCTACCGAAGTAATCAGAGACCTTTTCCAACAGTCGTTGTATCGCGCTCGGTCGTTTGCGCCGAGATTGTAGCTGAGAATGGGCAGTGTGCCCTGCATCAGACCGAATACCGGCATAAAGACAAAGCTTTGAGTGGAGAAATAAATGGTCAGAACCCTTATTCCGTTGGGATACGCTTTGAGTATGCTGTTGAGTATAATGGTGGTGAACGAGCCGAGCGCGTTTAGTATGAACGTGGGCAGACCTATGCGGAATATGTTCCACACTGTGTTCCATTTTAATTTCATTTTGGCGAGGTTTATGCTCACGTCCTGCTTTTTTACGATAAACACGAGAATAACGTACGCGCAGGCAACAAATTGTCCGATGATTGTGGCAATCGCCGCGCCCGCAACGCCCATGTTGAGACATTTCATGCCCCAGAATTCGTCGAAAATGAAAATAGGGTCGAGTATGATATTGACTATTGCGCCGAGCGCCTGACTTACCATAGGCGCTTTCATGTTTCCCGTAGCTTGAAGCAGCTTTTGCGCGACAATGCTGACTACGGAAAAAACGGACAGTCCGAGCATATAAATAAGGTACTCGTTGCCCATATCTATCATTTCCGCGTCTTCCGTAAACAGCTTCATAAAGGGGACGGACACGGTAAAGGCGAGCGCCACAAACAGCAGCGAGCCGATAATGGAAAGAAAAACGGCGGTGCGCGCGACATTGTCCGCGCCTTCGCGGTCGCCCTCGCCGAGCTTTCTCGATATGAATACGTTTGCGCCCACGCCTATTCCCAGCGCGAGCGAAATCTTTATCATCACCATAGGGAAAGAAATGCCCACCGCCTCGAACGCGACCTGACTGTACTGCGACAAAAACATACTGTCCACGATTGTGTAAAGCGCGTCGATAAACATGGATATGATGGCGGGAAGCGACATATTAAGCAGCAGCCTTCCCATGGGCATACTGCGCATTTTTGCCGATTGTAAAGTATCGTTTTTCTCTTGCATGATTTCACCTGACAAAAAGATTAAAGTTTAACCAAACTATTTTAACAGATTCGCGGCAAAAAGCAAGCGTAAAAGGTGCGCAAAAAAGGAAAAAT
>ENA-UOOC01003352-UOOC01003352.1-human-gut-metagenome-genome-assembly--contig:-C48old-NODE-3352-length-11118-cov-5.330561_pt1 | contig 11118 bp, 9 predicted proteins | sample MGYA00242469_ERZ724016 | MGnify/ENA metagenome assembly ERZ724016 | reverse complement strand
TTTGTCCAAAAAGGGCTTTGCCCTTTTTGGACAGTCTAAAACGTATGAACCCCGGCGCACCGCGCCGGGGTTCATACGTTTTAAGAGAAGTTCGCAATGAAACGGGATCGGTTGGGTTCAGCGGCCGTACAGCTCCGTCATATGGCGGATGCGCCGGGCCAGGGCCGGGGTGGCCTCGCCGGGCAGCAGACGCCACTGCCAGTTGCCGCTCTGGGTGCCGGGGACGTTGGTGCGGTGGTGCAGACCCAGCTCCAGATAGTCCTGCATCTGGGCCACAAACAGCCGGGCCACGGAGCTCATGCCGCCCCGGATGATGCCCCAGTTGAAGCCCTCCCCATCGTTGAGCCCCAGGTATTCCCGGGCATAGGCGATGTCCTCCGGCGCGGCCTCGTCCTTCCACAGGGCCAGGGGGCTGTTGTCGTGGGTGCCGGTGTAGCACACGCAGTTCTCCCCGTAGGAGTGGGGGAGATAGCTGCTGGTATCCCGGGAATCGAAGGCAAATTCCAGCACCTTCATGCCCGGCAGGCCGGAATCCTGCAAAAGCTGCTGGACGCCGGGAGTGGGATAGCCCAGGTCCTCGGCGATGAACCGCAGCTGGGGGAACCAGCCGGTGAGCACCCCCACCAGGTTCATGCCCGGACCCTTGACCCAATGGCCGTTTTTGGCGGTAGTCTCGCCGTAGGGCACGGCCCAATAGGCCTCGAAGCCCCGGAAATGGTCGATGCGGATCACGTCATACAGCTTGGAGGCACCGTCTACCCGGCGGATCCACCAGCCGAAGCCGTCGGCCTGCATCCGGTCCCAGGCGTACAGGGGATTGCCCCACAGCTGACCGTCGGCGCTGAAATAGTCCGGCGGCACGCCGGATACCTCCGTGGGCACGCACTGGTCGTCCAGCTGGAAGCTCTCCGGCTCCGCCCACACGTCGGCGGAATCCATGGCCACATAAATAGGCAGGTCGCCGATGACCTGGATGTCCAGGCCGTGGAGATAGTCCCGCAGCTTGTTCCACTGCCGGTAAAACAGGAACTGCAGATAGGTGAACAGCTCCACGTCCTCCCGCAGCAGGGTGCGGTACCGTTCCAGCACCTCCGGGGATTTCCGCAGGCGGATGTCCGGGTCCTCCCACTCGGTCCAGGAGCGCATACCGAAATGGCGCTTGCAGGCCATATACAGGGCGTAATCCGGCAGCCAGCGGCTGTTCTCCGCCTGGAAGGCGGCCACCTCTGCCTGGTCCCGGACCCAGCCCCGGTCCTTGGCCTTCTGCAGCACGGCGAAGCGGCTTTCGTAGATCTTTCCGTAGTCCACATACCGGGGTTCGGTGCCCCAGTTCTGGCTCTCCACCTCATCCCGGGTCAGCAGCCCGTCCTCGATCAGCATATCCAGGTCGATGAAATAGGGATTCCCGGCGTAGGTGGAAAAGCTCTGATAGGGGGAGTCGCCATAGCTGGTGGGGCCCAGGGGCAGCATCTGCCAGCAGCGCTGCCCGGCGGCGTGGAGAAAATCGGCAAAGTCATAGGCGGCCTTGCCCAGAGTCCCGATGCCGTAAGGAGACGGCAGGGAAAATACCGGCATCAAAATGCCGCTGCAACGATTCATATGTCAGTCAACTCACTTATCAGAAAAATGCTTTGTTTTTTAGCCCTTTACGGCTCCGGCGGCCACGCCCTTGATGATGTGCTTCTGGCAGCACAGATAGAAGATGATCACCGGCAGGATGCTCAGCATGATCAGGGCCATGGTGGCGCCCATGTCCACGGTGCCGTAGCTGCCCTTCAGATACTGGATGTGAATGGGAATGGTGCGGTACTGGTTGATATCCAGCACCAGGCTGGGCAGCAGATAGTCGTTCCAGACCCACATGATCTCCAGCACGCCCACGGAGATCATGGTGGGCTTCAGCATGGGCAGCACCACCCGGAAGAAGGTGCCCACAGGGCCGCAGCCGTCGATGGCGGCGGCTTCCTCGATCTCCAGGGGCAGGCTCTTGACAAAGCCCGTGAACATAAACACCGCCAGACCTGCGCCGAAGCCCAGATAGATCACCGGAATGGTCCAGGGGGTGTTCAGGTGCATCTGGTCCGCCGTCCGGGCCAGGGTGTACATGACCATCTGGAAGGGGACCACCATGGAGAACACGCACAGGTAGTACACGATCTTGCTGACCAGGCTCCCCACCCGGGAGATATACCACGCCGCCATGGACGTGCACACCAGGATCAGGGCCGTGGAGGTGATGGTGATGAAGAAGCTGTAGAACACCACCTTATAGAAGGCGAAGTTGCCGAAGGTCATGCCCTTGACATAGTTCTTCAGCCCCACGAAGGACTCCGCCGTGGGCAGCTTGAAGGTCTCGGTGTTGACAAAGGCGTTGGCCTTCAGGGAGTTGATGAGCACCAGGAACACCGGCATCAGATAGAGCACGGAGATGATGGTGAACACCACCGTCAGCAGGGCCTGACGGCGCTCTCTGCGGCGCAGAGCATCGGATCTGATCATTGCTGCACCTCCTTGCGGCGGTTGGCCTGAAGCTGGATGATGCTGATGGCCGCCACCACGATGAAGAAGATCACGGCCTTGGCCTGACCCACGCCGCGGTTTCCGCCGCCGCTGGTGCCGAAGGCGTTGACGATGTTCAGGGCCAGCATTTCCGTTGTTTTGATGGTCTCTCCGTTGCCCAGCTGCTGGAAGGGACGTCCGGCGGTCAGGGCCAGGTTCTGGTCAAACAGCTTGAAGCCGTTGGTCAGGCTCAGGAACATGCAGATGGTGATAGAGGGCATCACGTTGGGGATGGTGACCCGCCACAGGGTCTGCCAGCGGTTGGCGCCGTCGATGCGGGCCGCCTCCAGCATATCCTCAGGCACGGCCTGGAGTCCGGCGATATAGATAATCATCATATAGCCGATCTGCTGCCAGCACACCAGGATCACCAGACCCCAGAAGCCGTATTTCGTCTCCAGGATCACGGAGGTGTTGTACTTGATGAGGATGCCGTCGAAGATCATAGACCAGATATAGCCCAGCACGATGCCGCCGATGAGGTTCGGCAGGAAGAACACCGTGCGGAACACGTTGGTGCCCTTGAACTTCTGGGTCAGGGCGTAGGCGATGGTGAAGGCGAACAGGTTGATGGCCAGCAGGCTCACCAGGGCGAACAGCGCCGTGTACCAGAATGCGTGCATATAGCCGGGGTCCTGGAAGGCCTTCCGGTAGTTGTCCAGTCCCGTCCAGGTCCACTGACTGGTGATGCGGAAGTTGCAGAAGGACAGAAACAGCCCCTTGAAGAAGGGGTACAGGAAGCCGATGCAGAAGGCCCCGAAGGTGGGCAGCAAAAACAGCCACACCATGCGCTTGATGGGGCGGCGGATCAGCCGGGAATTCAGCGCGGCCTCGTCCCGGCGGTGTTTCGGAAGTTTCATGACGCCTCTCTCCTATCTATGTATTTTCCGGGCGGCGCCCGGAGCTCTTGCCCGGTCCATACCGGCCAACAGCTCTGTGCGCCGCGGGTGAGAAAAAATCGGGGGCGGGCGATAAGCCCGCCCCCGGTCCTATTGCGTTACAACGGAGCGCTTATAGCTCAGCCGTTCTCCTTGGCATACTGGGTGGCCCAGCCGTCCACGAAGGCGGTCTTGACGTTGTCCCAGCTGCCGCCGTTGACGGTGTACTGGGTCAGAGCATCCACCACGCCCGCACGCCAGTCATCCACGGCGGGGGTCCAGTTGAAGGCCCAGGTCACAATGTAGTTGCCGGCAGCGGTATAGGCGTTGGCATCGGCAAAGAACACGTTGGCGGGAGTCTTGGCGTTCTTGAAGGGGCAGGGGCCAAACTGCTCAGCCAGCATGGTGGTGCCCTCGTCGGAGGTGACGACCCACTTCATGAAGTCCAGAGTGGCCTGGATGTCCTCTTCCTTGGCGTTCTTGTTGACGGCCCAGCAGTTCTCGGTGCCGCAGCACAGACCGGCCTTCTCCTCGCCCTCAACGCCGCAGTAGATGGGGATCATAGCCAGATCCTCGGGGTTCATCTTGAAGCCCTTGTCATCACTGGTGACCAGGTTGGCATACTCCCAGGAACCGTTCTGGAAGAACACGGCCTTGCCCTGGCCGAACTCGGCCTCGGAGGCATCGCCGGTGGCGGTGGTCAGAGCAGCGCCGGTGGTGGCGGAGTCAGTGGTGTACAGATCCCAGACGTTCTTGAAGGCATCCAGATAGGTGCCCTTGATGGCGGCGGGCTGAGAGGTGACCTTGTCATCCCGGAACTCATAGAACAGGGGCATGTTGGCCAGGTGACCGGAGAAGCGCCAGCTGGAGGAGCCCTCCAGGCCAGCGGAGCTGAAGGCGTCAAAGCCCAGCTCGGCGGCGCGGCTGTGGATGTCGTCGGCGACCTTCTTCAGGGTCTCAAAGTTGGTGATATCGGACAGCTCATAGCCGGCCTGCTTCAGCAGAGCCTTGTTGACGATGATGCCATAGGCCTCATAGCAGTAGCCGATGGACACGGTCTCGCCGTTGGCATTCTTCAGGTTGAAGTCCTGGGTGGTCATTTCCTTCATGACGTCGGTGTTATCCAGAGGATAGCAGAAATCGCCATAGGAGTTGACAGCGCCCTGGTTGCCCACCTGGAACATGGTGGGAGGAGCGGACTTGTCCAGCTCGGAGGTCAGCATGGTGTCATACTGGCCGGAAGCGGCGGTGACGACCTTGACCTCCACGCCGGTCTGCTCGGTGTAGGTCTTGGCCAGATCCTGCCAGGCCTGATCGGCCTCGGGCTTGAAGTTCAGGTAATACACGGAGCCCTTGGCCTCCGTGCCGCCGTTTGCGGGGGTCTTGGCGCAGGCTACCAGGGACAGAGCCATGACAGCGGCCAGGATCAATGCAAGAGTTTTCTTCATGATCAATTCTCCTTCATTATATATTTTTCAGGCGGTTTCCGCCGGAAAAACTAAGAAATGTCCCGCACGGACTCGCCGGTCCGCAGGGTGGTGTGGGCCGTCTCCCGGATGGGGCCGCCCCGGTGCTCCACCATGTCCAGCAGGATCTCCACACTGCGCCGGCCCATGTGCTCCATAGGCTGGCAGAGGGTGGTCAGGGCGGGGTTGATGTAATCCGAGATGGTCAGTCCGTCGATGGCGATGACGGAGCAGTCCTCGGGGATCCGCCGTCCGGCCTCCCGCAAAGCCCGCATGGCCCCGATGGCCATGTTGTCGGAGATGGCGAACAGGGCGGTGAACTGCGCCCCCGCCAGCAGACGCCGCTGCATGGCCAGATACGACTGCCGGATGTCGAAGGAACCGGCCTCGATGACCAGCTCCTGCTCCAGGGGCAGCCCGTGGGCCGCTAAGGCCCGGACATAGCCCTGATACCGCAGCTGGCTGATGGAGCGGTCCTCCGTGCCGGAGACCAGCGCCGCAATGCGCCGGTGGCCGCAGCGGTACAGCTCCGTCACCGCCCGGCAGGCCTCCTCCTCGTCGGCGATGGACACCGATGCATAGGAGTCCGGCGGCAGGGTGCCGTACTGGTTGTCATACGAGCAGCAGACATAGGGGATGTTCAGCGGCGCCAGCTCCTGGGGGGTATAGTCGGACCGGCCGCCCAATAAAATCAGGCCCCGCAGCCGCTTTTCCCGCTCCATCATGGCGCCCCGCTTCACCTCGTCGTCGCAGGTGCCGATCTGCTGCATCACCAGGGTATAGCCCCGGGCAGTGACCTGCTCCTCGATGACCCGGATGATATCCGTGTAAAACGGGTTGGACACGCCCCGCACCACCAGGCCGATGGCATCGGACTTGGTTTTCACCAGGTCCCTGGCGGTGTTGTTGGGAATGTAATTGGATCGTTGAATGGCGGAGAGCACCTTGCGCCGGTTCTCCGGGCTGACGTCCGGCCGGTCGTTGAGCACCCGCGACACCGTGCTGACGCTTACGCCGCACTGCCGCGCAATATCCTTGATGGTCATAAAGTGCGTTTCGTCTCCCTTCTTCTGCCATTCCAAAGGGGCGGCAACATTACCGGTAACGTTTCCGACCCCCTATGGCCCTACTTTACCAACTTTCGTCCCGTCTGTCAATGGCAATTGTGATTTTCTCCGAATCTCACAGTTTTTTGTCGTATTCTGTTGTGATTTTAACGGACGTCCTGCCGCAGAAGCTCCTCCAGCCGGGACTCGCCCAGCACCCGGATGCCCTGCTCCCGCAGAAGCCCGGCGGCAACGCCCCAGCCCTCCGTCAGAACGCCGGAAAAGGTGCCGTCATATACGGCCCCGGAGCCGCAGGAGGGGCTGCGCTCCTTGAGCACGGCGGCCTGGGCCCCGGTGAGCCGGGCCAGCTGCGCCGCAGCCTCCGCGCCCCGGCGATAGGCCTCCGTCACGTCCCGGCCGTCCCGGGTGACCACCCGGTCCCCCTGAATCTCCGCCGGAGGCCGGGGCGTGGGCAGTCCCCCGAAAATCTCCCCGCACACGGGGACCACATGGTGCTTGTCACATAAGGCCCGGGCCAGGGGATGGGCCTTGCTCTGCCCGTCGTACCGGCAGGGGACCCCCAGCAGGCACGCGCTGACCAGAATCGTCACAGTGTCAGCTCCTTTCCGTTCAGGCAGGCATAGACCAGCGTCTCCCCCCGATACCGCAGCTTCAGGGAGAAAAACGGCGCCCCCTGCCGCAGCAGGTCCAGAAAGATCCGGTCCCCGGCCCACTGGGGCAGGGCCGCCAGCCGGTCCTTGTGGATCCACTCCAGCACCCCCTCGTCGCAGTCCTCCCGGACCTGGCCGCTCCACTCCGTGGCGGTGAACAGGTGCATATATTCCGTTTCCCACCGGTCGGACACAAAGGTGACGATGCCCCGGTAGCGGTATCCGGTGACGGTGAGCCCCGTCTCCTCGTTGATCTCCCGCAGGGCGCACTCCTCGGGGCTTTCGCCGTCCAGGAACTTGCCGCCGATGCCGATCCACTTGTCGCGGTTGCAGTCGTTTTCCTTTTTCACCCGGTGGAGCATCAGATACTCCCCGGCGGGGTTTTCCAGATAGCAAAGGGTGGTATAGCGCATACATCCGCCTCCTTCGGCCCACTATTATAGCGTATCCCCCGAAAAAACGCAACTCTTGTGGAAATGTCCGGGCTGTGATATAATACCGGCATCATCTGTAGAAATGCGAGGTATTGCTATGCTGCTGATCCGTAACGCTTACATAAAGCCCATCACCGGGCCGGATATCCCCAACGGCTGCCTGCTGGCCGAAGATGGCCGCATCACCGCCGTGGCGGCCCACATCGACGCCCCGGAGGGCTGCACCGTCATCGACGCCGGCGGCCGCCTGCTGACTCCCGGCTGCGTGGAGGCCCACTGCCACATCGGCCTGGACAACCAGTGCATGCGCTGGGAGGGCATGGACTATAACGAGATCGTGGACCCCCTGACTCCCCAGCTGCGGGCCATCGACTCCATCAACCCCCAGGACGAGGCCTTCCCCAACGCCATCCGGGGCGGCGTGACCACCGCCTGCACCGGCCCCGGCAGCGCCAACGTGGTGGGCGGCACCTTCACGGTGCTGAAGCTGGCAGGCAAGCGGGTGGACAATATGCTGCTGAAGGAGCCTGCCGCCATGAAGTGCGCCTTCGGCGAGAATCCCAAGGGCTGCTATGGCCAGGGCCTGAAGAAAAGCCCCATGACCCGCATGGCCGTGGCGGCGCTGCTGCGGGAGCTGCTGTTCAAGACCCAGCGCTACCGGGACGATAAGCTGACCGGAAAGAATCCCCCCTTCGACATGAAGCTGGAGGCCATGCTGCCGGTAATCAACGGCGAGATCCCCCTGAAGTGCCACGCCCACCGGGCCGACGACATCCTCACCGCCGTGCGGATTGCCAAGGAATTCGGGGTGAAGGCCACCCTGGACCACTGCACCGACGGCGAGCTGATCGCCGACGAGCTGGCCAAGGAGGGCCTGCCGGTGTTCGTGGGCCCCACCCTGGGCAGCAAGAGCAAGGCCGAGCTGCGCCACAAGAGCTTCACCACCCCCGGAACGCTGTACAAGGCCGGGCTTACCGTCAGCATCATCACCGACGCCCCGGTGATCCCCCTGGAGAAGCTGCCCATGTGCGCGGGCCTGGCCGCCGACGCGGGCCTGCCTATGGACGAGGCCTGGCGGGCCATCACCATCAACCCCGCCCGCAGCCTGGGCATCGACAGCCGGGTGGGCAGCCTGGAGCCCGGCAAGGACGCCGATTTCGTCCTGTGGACCGCCGATCCCCTCACCACCATCGGCGGCCAGGCGTATATGACCGTCATCGACGGCCGGATCGTGTATCAGGCGGAGTAAAATCGCCCAAATTCCCGGGAAATCCCGATTTCCTCTTGCGAAGCGCCGGGTTTTCCTGTATAATCAACCAATAGCACATTACAAAGGGTACCGCGTACCTATTTTCGAGAGGACTGAAACAACTATGAGTGCATCCAGAGAAAAGAAAGCCCGCCAGGAATTCAACGCCAGCGGCGCAGTGGACCCCAAGGCCGCCCGTGAGGCGCAGGAGCGGGCCAAGCAGCGCCGGAGCAACTGGCTCTATGGCGGCATCGCCATCGTGTTCGTGCTGGTGGCCGCTGCGCTGCTGGTGTGGAACTCCAACGTGATCCAGCGGGGCTCCGCCGCCGTCACCGTGGAGGGCGAGACCTATTCCGCCGCCGAGGTCAGCTATTTCTATCATGTGGCCTATAACTCCATTGCCCAGAACCAGTACGCCTCCTATTACGGCCTGAGCACCTCCACTCCCCTGACCCAGCAGAGCCTCAGCGACATGGCCAAGACCCTGCGGGGCGTGTCCGAGGACATGACCTGGGACGCCTATTTCAAGGAGGCCGCCAAGAAGAGCCTGATCCAGATCACCATGCTCAAGAAGGGCGCTGCCGAGAAGGGCATCACCTGGAACGACGACATGCAGAAGGAGCTGGACTCCACCATGGAGACCCTGGCCACCTACGCCAAGTCCGCCGGTAAGAGCGAGGGCGAGTACCTCAAGCAGCTCTACGGCAGCAACATGACCAAGAAGATCTTCCAGGGCATCCTGAAGGACACCATCATCGCCTCCCACTATCAGCAGGACTATATCGACAGCCTGACGTATACCGACGATGAGCTGCAGAAGTACTATCAGGAGAACAAGAACTCCTTCGACGTGGCCAACTATGAGATGATCACCTTCAACGGCGCCGCCGCCTCCACCAAGGACGCCGACGGCAACACCGTCCAGCCCACCGAGGAGGAGAGCGCCGCTGCCCTGCAGAAGGCCAAGGACTCCGCCAACGCGGCCCTGGAGCAGGTCAAGGGCGGCGAGCTCCTGGTCAAGGCGGCCAAGGACTATGAGCCCATCGGCACCTATTCCCACCCCGAAGCCGGCACCTACAGCGGCGATGCTGCCACCAAGTGGGTGTTTGACGAGAGCCGCCAGGAGGGCGACACCGAGATCGTGGAAAACGGCACCTCCATCTATCTGCTGGTGTTCCACAGCCGGACCCGCAACGATTACAACACCGTGGACGTGCGCCACATTCTGTTCAAGGTGGACACCACCGGTCTGGACAGCAAGGTCGAGGATTACCAGGCCAAGCTGGAGGAGCTGAAGGCCGGCAAGAAGCAGGAGGCCGAGAACGCCCTCCAGGCCTGGAAGGATGCCGGCGGCGGAGAGGAGGCTTTTGCCAAGCTGGCCAATGAGCTGTCTGACGACACCGGCTCCAACACCAACGGCGGCCTGTATAAGCAGGTCTACAAGAACAAGATGGTCACCGGGTTCAACGACTGGTGCTTCGACGAGAGCCGCAAGGCGGGCGATACCGGCATCGTGGAAAACGACGGCAATTACATCGGCTACCACGTCATGTACTTCGTGGGCACCGACGATCCCTATTGGATGGTCCAGGTCCGCAACGCCATGACGAACAAGGCGTACTCCGAGTGGTCCGCCAACCTGGTCAAGGACATCACCGCCACCGAGAACTCCGGCATGAAGTACGTGGGCTGAGCCCCATTACGCAACAAAAAAGAGGCTGGCGGCTGCCAGCCTCTTTTTTCTGTGCCGGGGCCGGAGCAATTTTGGGTATTTTGCAATTTTCCCTTGCAAGTTCCGGCGGAATATGGTATAAATGGGGGTGCTTAAAATGCTTTGAACGGGAAGTTCCGCAATCATCGCCTTTCCAAGAGAGGACCGGTCACCGGCTGCAAGCCGGTCCGTCAGGCGCTGCGGTGTTCGCCCGGGAGCTGCCGCGAGGAAATGCGCGGACGGGTCATCCCCCGTTATCGGGAAAACGAGTGCGCGGTTCTGTGCCGCGAAGCTGGGTGGTACCACGGAAGCCATACGCCTTTCGTCCCAAGTGATTGGGAGGAAGGGCTTTTTTCGTCCCAAAAACCAAATCCTATCAAGGAGGAACCATATGAAAGAAAAACTGAAACAGCTGCTGCTGGAGGGGCAGGAGAAGATCCAGGCCGCCCGCAGCGAAAGCGAGCTGCAGGAGGTCAAGGGCCTGCTGCTGGGCAAGCAGGGCGCCCTGACGGGGCTTCTGAAGGAGCTGCCCCGGCTGGACGTAAGCCTGCGGCCGGAGATGGGCAAGGCCGTGAACCAGGCCAAGACCCAGCTGACGGAGCTGCTGGAGGCCAAGCGGGAGGAGCTGAAGCTGAAGGCCTCCGAGGTGGACCCGGACTTCGACATCACCGTGCCCGGTACGGCCCCCCTGTCCGGCGGCCTGCACCCCATCACCCAGATGTGCTACGACCTGAACGACGCGTTCCGGTCCATGGGCTTCGAGATCTTCGAGGAGTCCGACATCACCAGCGAGCTGTACGGCTTCGACAACCTGAACTTCCCCCCCAACCACCCCGCCCGGGAGAGCATGGACACCTATTGGCTGGATGGCCACGACAAGGGCCAGTGCTGGGAAAAGCTGTGCCTGCGGCCCCATCTGACCGGCGGCTCCGTCCGCTATATGCAGACCCACAAGCCCCCCTATCGCTTCGTGTACCCGGGCCGGGTATACCGCAACGAGACCACCGACGCCCGCCACGAGCGCGCCTTTTTCCAGTATGAGGCCCTGATCGTGGACAAGGACTTCACGTTCGCCTCCGGCAAGGTGATGATCAAGAGCATCCT
>ENA-UOOC01003350-UOOC01003350.1-human-gut-metagenome-genome-assembly--contig:-C48old-NODE-3350-length-11120-cov-3.945142_pt1 | contig 11120 bp, 9 predicted proteins | sample MGYA00242469_ERZ724016 | MGnify/ENA metagenome assembly ERZ724016 | reverse complement strand
GGTCTCCTCGGAAGTGACGACTACCATCGCATCGCCCTGCTCGCTCATGCCTATGGCGGCTCTGTGGCGGGTTCCGAGCTGGGTATCGAGATTCTCTTTTTGAGTCAGCGGCAGGACGCAGCCCGCGGCAACTACCCTGCCGTCGCGGATAACTGCGGCTCCGTCATGGAGCGGCGCGCCGTGATAGAAAATATTGCCTATCAGCTCTCGCGAGACTATCGCGTCGACGGGAGTTCCGCTCTTTATGATATCGCCGAGAAGCGTATCATGCTCAAAGACGATAAGCGAGCCTGTCTTGCTCTCGCTCATGCTCTGGCACGCTTTGCACACGGCGTAGATTGAATCCTTTATCTTCTGATTGCGCTCCGTCTCCTCATCGCGCACGCCGAAAAGATTGAGCTTTGTTATGCTGCGTCTGCCGACGGATTCGAGCATATGGCGCAGCTCGGGCTGGAAGAGGATGACGAGGACTATAATTATCTCGCCGAAGACTTTTTTGAATATGAACTCACTCGCCTGCATATCAAGCAGGTAAATGGCAAGATAAGCCACACCGAAAAGCAGAAGACCCTTTGCAAGCTGAATGGCCTTTGTCTCACGGATGAGCTTGATAACACTATAAAGAATGAACGCAACGAGGCAGATATCCAGGAAATCCGTGAAGGCGAAGTCGGAGAATACGACCTTCAGCTGATCCCAGAGAGATGCGATCTTTTCAGTAAACATAGGCATACCTCTCTTCAATTCCTATAATACCATAAAACGCGCCTGAAATCAAATTACTTCTCAATAAGGCAGACGGCGGAGGCACTTATGCCCTCGCGGCGTCCCGTAAAGCCGAGCCCCTCTTCGGTGGTCGCCTTGACGCTGACGCATGAGACATCGAGTGAGCAGGCGTCGGCTATGTTGCGGCGCATTTCATCTATATACGGGCGCAGCTTCGGAGCCTGGGCGGCAACGGTTGAGTCGATATTGACTATGTGCCAGCCCTGAGCACCGATAACGCGCACGACTTCGCGCAGGAGTTCGAGACTGTCCGCGTCCTTGTATTTTTCATCGTTGTCCGGGAACAGGCAGCCTATATCCCCCATTGCCGCCGCGCCGAGCAGCGCATCGCTGATGCTGTGGAGCAGGACATCGGCATCCGAATGGCCAAGAAGTCCCATGGTATGGGGTATATCAACGCCGCCGATTATGAGCTTCCGCCCCTCGACAAGCTTATGAACATCGTATCCGCTGCCTATTCTTATCATTGATTATCATCTCCGCTGAGTGAAAATTTTCTTATACTTTCCTGAAATTCATCGTATGTCATGAAAATATTTATCATATCGACGAGCGCGCTTGTTGAAAGGCGCTCGGGAAGCGACAGACTGCGCAGGAACTTTTTGCGCAGAGCCGCCGAATCCGCTTTTCCGCTGAGCCCGGCTTCGTAGAGGTCGGCAACGGTTACAGCTCGGCTCTTTTCCTGCGTACTCTCGCAGGTGACTCCGGCGCGGTTGAGCGCTTCAAGCAAGATCTCAGTATCGATTCCCTCGACCCCTAATTTGCCCTCTTTAGACGGCGCGTCCTTTCTGCGCTCTTTGCCGAACACGTCGGGAATATAGGCGTGAATGACGCTGTCTTTCGGAACGCTTCCGCCGATAAACGAACGGATTTTGAAGCCCGCCGAGTCGCTGTCGGTCAATATGACTATGCCGCGTGTCTGAGCGAGGCGTTTTATCAGCTTCTGCTTCTCTTTGTCCTTGAAAATGCCGAAGCCGTCGGTCTGTATTATAACGGTATCGAGGACTGTGGAGAGTTTTATTTTATCATACTTTCCCTCGACGATGACCGCCTGTTTTATCTTTATCATTTTACCATCAACACCATCCGGCGTTTATTTTCGTGACTGTATCGCCACAAACAGCTTGACAAGCAGTTCCTCCATAACTATCCTGTTATCAACGGCAGAGCTCTTGAGCAGTGTATCGGCTCTGTGCAGTTCATCGAGGCACTGGCGCAGAACGCGCACGCTCAGAGCCGACGCCTGGCGCGAAACTTTTGTCAATTTGAACTCGCGGCCGCGGTAGTTTGAGAATATCTCCGCCGGCTGAGTGTCTCTGTAGCCCGCAGATACGCTGACCTTGACACGATAGATATCGACAAAGACGGATATTACCGCGCCCATTATCATCATAACATCCGCACGCTGGGCGAAGAGCATATTGAGCGTTTCGTACGCCCTGTCAAAATTATCCGAGATTATATATTTTGTCAGGTCGAATGCATTCGCTTCGATAGTCTTGACACACATCAGGTCGATGTCCGCGCGTGTTATCTCGCGTCCCTCGGCATATGCCGAAAGCTTGTCGATTTCGTTTAAAAGAGTAACCATATCGTCCCCGACGCAGGAGACAAGATATTCGGCGTTTCGCTGGCTGAGCGAAGAATCGCGCTTCTGCGCCGCGCCGACAAGCATTTTTGCAAGCTCATAAGCGGTCTTTTTGTTGAGCTCGATTGCATTACCGTGTTTTGTAAAGAGCGAGACTGCCTTTTTGGCCTTTGCGGTCTTTTTGAGCGAATCCGCCTTGCCGATATAGAAAATCAGCGTGCAGTAATCCGGGACATCGCTGACTATTTTTTCGAGCTTTTCATAAGAATCCTCGTCGAGCGAATCGACAGCCATATCCTTGACGAATACACAGGTGTTGCTGCTCATCATCGGAAAAGCCTCGACCGCCTGCTCGATATCTTCAAGGGTACACGACGCGCCGTCGAAGAAATGATAATTGAAATCCGCAAAATCGGGACTGACGGCTTTATCCTTGAGCTTCGAGGAATAGAATTCCTTGAGATAGCTCTCCGTTCCGAAAAACAGGAACGCGCCGCCGATATCTCCGTTTCTTATAAGCGCCTTTATATCTTTTTCGTCGATAGCAGCCATTCAGTCCATCCTTTCCGTCAAAATTCTGCCAGACGGGAGCACCGTAATTCTGATATTCCCCTGCCCTCCGGTCGCATATGCGTCCGCGCCGAGGGACAGCAATTTGCCCATGACCGCAGACGCTCTGTCGGCATCCGCCGATAGCACGGTCAAATTATAGTTTTCCGGGGAAATGCCATGCGGCAGATTCTCCCGCAAAACAAGAATATCCCCTTTTTTATCCGGCGCATAAGACGGTCTGAAAACAATGACCGCATCAGCGCCGCCCATGCCGAGCACTGCCGTGCTCGTTTTATTCGTTGTTTTATATTTTAATTCTGCGCCGCCGATGTTTATATCCGCGGCAGGCGCGAGGTTATAATTTTCTGTTTTAAGTATTTCATTGAGGTCGGCATCAGTCTCGCCGGCAAGAATATACTCGGGCGAAAAAGTGTCGATAACATCAAGTGCGAGTGAACTTTCGCCCTCAGAGACGCGCGGGATAAGAAGAAAATCAAGATTATCCGCGCCGACGCTGTCCATTGCGGACTCTATATTTGAGAGGGCATAGTAGCTGTCCCCTCCGCAGCCGAGCAAAGCGGTTTTGCCGCCGGAGCTGACGACAACAGCCGAGCCGTTGCCGACATCCGCCACGGTTATGACGGTTGCCGCGCGGGAAAGTGCAGAAGATCCGACGCACACGCCCGCAAAGGTGAGCGCGCATATCAAAACTGCTGCGCGGACGGTATTGCGTCCCAAAAATTTATAGATAAGCGCAGCCGCCGCAAGGACGATAAAAATCAAAACAAGCCACAGCGTGAACAGAAACGACGAGGCGTTCAAAGACGAATGAGGAACCGCCGCAAGCGCCTTCGATGAATTGATAAGAAAAGATGCGCACACACCGGACAAATCCGCAAGACCGGCCGTTATCACGCGCAAAAATGAGAACTTCGCGGTGAGAGCGGTAAGCCCCGAGAGGATCATACACGCTGATGCGGGAAGAGCGGAAATGAGGTTCGCCGGGATCGCGATAAGCGACACTTTGCCGAGATCGAGTATCATAACAGGCAGAGTGAACGCACAGGCGAGCACGGTGCTTCGGACGGAGCCGAAGATAAACTCGCAGACGCGCTTTGCATATTTATTTCTGACGCGCGCGATATACGGATTCAGCGAAAAATCGATATTGCCGTAGCCGACAATTATTCCGAGAGTCGAGAGGAACGAGAGCCGCAGTCCGAGGCTCATCACGCAATACGGATTGGCGAAGCACAGAATAACAAGCGCGATGCCGAGGGAATTGAGTGAATCTGACTGCTTTGAAAGCAGCGTTCCGAGGAGCATAACGAGCATCATGAAGCCCGCACGCATGACGGAATATGTAAAGCCCGAGACCGCCATAAAAACTATAACAAACGCCGCCGAAATAATTGCTCCCGCTCTGCGTCTGAGCCTGAAAACATCGAAAATTTTCAGAATGAACAGACACCAGATTGAGAGGTGCAGACCCGAAACGGCTATCAGATGCGATATTCCCGCGGACGAGAACGAATCCGAAACGCTCTTCGGCAAATTTGATTTGTCGCCTATCAGAAGCGCCGTTGCAAGCGCCCCGCGTTCGCCGGGGATAAGACGCGAAACCGTGTTTTTGATATAAGCGCGCATCGCGAGCGGATAATAGCCTATCGGCTTGCGCTCCGGCTGAGATATATTTATATCGCCCTTTGCGTATCCGCCCATAAAGATATTTTCGGACAGATAGTAGTTTCTCGCGTCGCGGGTCTTGCCGATATCGTAGAGCTGCAAATCGCCCTCGACAGTATCATACGGCTTGAAACCAAGGCGCGATTTTGAAGAAAGGCGTATGTTCAGCTTATATTTTTCGCCGTCTATCTCGGAAGTTTTAAGTTCTGTGTAATATCTTTCGCCGCTCTGCTCCTCGAGCGAGACAACGCTCGCTTTTACGGTATGCACGCCGTCGTTAAAACGCTGCGACGCTTCATCAGGAACAAGTGCGGCGGCAAAAGACAAAAGCACTGCAATGACCGCCGCGATACACGCAGTCGGGATTACAAAGTCACGCCGAACACTCTTGAAGAACAGAGAAAAGATAAAGGCGGCAGCTGCTGCCGAAAGGATAACGAGTTCAAAAACAAGAGCCAGCGTAAAAAACATTGTAAAACCGATAACCGTGAACGGACGCGCCATTTCTCGAGTTCTCCGATTATTTGAAGAAAAGAGGAAGCTTCTCGAGGAACACGATATCGTCGCGCTCCGCCGCGTCGCCCTCTGCGAGGACTGCCGCCTTGGCGACTATGTTTGCATCGAACTTATCGGCAAGGGCAACGACTGCCGCGAGGGATTCGCCGGTGCTGATAACATCGTCAACGATAAGTACTTTCTTGCCGCGAAGCTGATCTCCGTCCTCTCTGCCGAGAAGAAGAGTCTGCTCTGCATCGGTGGTTATCGAACGCACGCTGACACAGACGGGGTCGGTCATATAGACCTTCGGCTTCTTGCGGGCAACAAAATATTTTTTGCCGCTCTGTCTGGACATCTCATAGGCAAGCGGGATGCTCTTCGCCTCGGGAGTGAGGATATAATCAAACTCCGGGCACTTCTTGAGCAGCTCTTCTGCCGCTTTAACGGTGACTTCGACATCACCGAAAAGGATGAATGCCGCGATATCGAGCTTGTCGCTGACCGGGCAGAGAGGAAGCTCTCTCTTCACGCCTGCGATTTCCATTGTATAGGTCTTTGCCAAAATAAACATCTCCTGAATATTAATATGGTCTTTTTTATCAGCCTGCCGGCCAGCCGAAATCTCTGCCGCCGAGCATATGGAAGTGCAGGTGTTTGACGGTCTGACCCGCACAGTCGCCGCAGTTGTTGACGATTCTGAAGCCGTCCTTGAGATCGAACTGCTTGGCTATCTTTGCCGCCGCCTCGAACACTTTGGAGACGACCGCGCTGTTCTCCGGGGTTATCTCGGCAGCACTCTTTATATGCTGCTTCGGGATAATGAGAATATGGAACGGAGCCTGCGGCTCGAGGTCATAGAACGCGAGAACATCGTCGTCCTCATAGACTTTTTTTGAGGGTATCTCGCCCTTAATTATTTTGCAAAAAATACAGTCATCCATTTTCAGAAAACCTCCGTATTGCATTGCTTGTTCCGCCGGCCGGGAAAGACCGGCGGAGCTATGATTTTATTTTAACATGGCGCTGACGATAGAGTCAACCGCCGCGAGAGCCTCGTCCGCCTTGGAAGCGTCCTTGGCGCCCGCCATTGCGCTGTCCGGTTTGCCGCCGCCCGAGCCGCCTGCTATCTTTGCGGTCTCACGGACGATATTGCCGGCGTGAGCGCCGAGTTTTATCGCATCGGCACCGCAGGCGCAGGCGAAGTTCAGAGTGCCCTTTTCTTTGTTGACGCCAGCAAAGACTGCGACGATATCTGCGCCGTTGTCACGGGCGGTGTCGCACATCGAGCGAAGCTCGCCGGGGTTGGAGACTTCGACCTCAGCGGTGATAAGTCTGACGCCGCCGACCTGTCTTGCGCTGTCCATAAGGCTGCCCGCCTTGAGAGCGGATATCTCGCCGCGAAGCTCCGCAAGCTCTCTGTCCTTTGCCTTGACCTCGGCCGAGAGAGTCGCCGCGCGCTTGTCAAGCTCCGCGACGTTACCGAGCTTCATCGCCGCCGCTGCAGACTGCATGATGCGCTCATCGTTTTCTATATGCTTGAGCACGCCGAAGCCGGTGACGGCGGTTATACGTCTGATTCCCGCGGCAACTGAGGACTCGGACACGATCTTGAACAGACCGAGCTTTGCGGTGTTGTCCGCATGGGTGCCGCCACACAGCTCAACTGAGAAATCGCCCGCGCTGACAACGCGCACGACATCGCCGTACTTCTCGCCGAACAGAGCCATTGCGCCGAGCTTCTTCGCCTCTTCAATGGGCATCTCGCGTGTCTCGACCGGAATACCCTTGAGGATAACCTCGTTGACCTCGCGCTCTATTGCCTTGAGCTCATCGCCCGAGAGAGCGGAGAAATGAGTGAAGTCGAAGCGCATCTCCTCGCTGTTGACAAGCTGTCCCGCCTGCTCAACATGGCTGCCGAGGTGCTTTCTCAGAGCCGCCTGGAGCAGATGAGCCGCAGTGTGGTTGCGGCGGGTCGCTTCGCGCTTTTCAATATCTATCTGAGCGCAGACCTTATCGCCGAGAGCGATACTGTCTCCGCTTATGAATTTTGCGACATGGAGTATGACTCCGTCGGGGGTCTTGCCCGCAGCGGTGACCTCGAGCGCCGCGTTTTCGGTTCTGATAACGCCCGTGTCGCCCGCCTGTCCGCCGCTCTCGCCATAGAACGGGGTCTTATCGAGCACAACAACCACCTCGGAGTCCGCGGTTGCGAACTCGTCACGCTCGCCGTTTGTGACTATCGCCTTTATCTCGGCGTCGCAGGAATAATCGGTATAGCCGACAAACTCGGTGGCTCCGACATCCTTGAACGAAACATTGCTGTCCTTCCACGCCTGAGCTCCGGCATCCTTGCGCGCCGCACGCGCTGCCGCTCTGCTCTGGGCATAGAGGCGGTCATACTCGTCGATATCAACGCTCATGCCGCGCTCTTCAAGCAGCTCTTTTGTCAGGTCTATCGGGAAGCCGAAAGTATCCTGAAGCTTGAAAGCATCTGCGCCGCTGAGCACCTTGGAATCGCTCTGAGCGATAATATTCTCAAGCAGATTGAGACCTGTGTCTATAGTCTTATTGAAGCTCTCCTCCTCAGCTTTGATGACCTTTACAATAAGATCATGCTTCTCGACGAGGTTCGGATAGGCTGTTGCATTCTCTTTGATAACGGTCTCGCACACTTTGTAGAGGAAAGTGCCGTCGATACCTAAGAGTCTGCCGTGGCGAGCCGCTCTTCTGAGCAGGCGGCGAAGAACATATCCTCTGCCCTCGTTTGAAGGCATAACGCCGTCGCCGATCATGAAAGTGGTGCTTCTGATATGGTCGGTGATAACGCGCAGGGAGACATCCTTTTTCTCGTCCTCGTGATACTTGACGCCCGCTATCTGCATGATGTGCTTCATGATATTCTGGACGGTGTCGACCTCGAAAAGGTTGTCCACGCCCTGCATGATGCAGGCGAGGCGCTCAAGACCCATACCGGTATCGATATTGCAGCTCTTGAGGCGGGTATAGTTATTGTTGCCGTCGTTATCAAACTGGGTGAAAACGAGGTTCCAGAACTCAACATACCTGTCGCAGTCGCATCCGACTCCGCAGGTCGGAGAACCGCAGCCGTACTTCTCGCCGCGGTCGAAATAGAGCTCCGAGCAGGGACCGCAGGGGCCTGCGCCGTGCTCCCAGAAGTTATCCTCTTTGCCGAGGCGAACCATATGGTCGGGCGAAACACCGAGCTCCTTTGTCCAGATGTCATATGCCTCGTCATCGTCCTGATAGACGCTGATATATATTTTATCTGTGGGCATCTCGAGCACCTTGGTGCAGAACTCCCATGCCCACGCGGTCGCCTCACGCTTGAAGTAATCGCCGAACGAGAAATTGCCGAGCATCTCAAAGAAAGTGCCGTGGCGCGCGGTGATTCCGACGCGCTCGATATCGGGCGTTCTGATGCACTTCTGGCAGGTTGTGACGCGCTTTCTCGGCGGGGTCAGCTCGCCCGTGAAGTATTTCTTGAGCGGCGCCATGCCGGCGTTGATGAGAAGCAGACTCTTATCTCCCTGAGGCACGAGCGAAAAGCTCGGCAGACGAAGATGACCCTTGCTCTCGAAAAAGCTCAGATACTTCTCTCTGAGTTCATTGAGTCCCGTCCATTCCATGATAAACAACTCCTTAAAAAATAAAAATAGATGCCGTTCTGCCCGGGACGGCCGAAGCCGCGGTACCACCCGGATTGCACAAAACTGCACCCCTCTGCTGCCCTTAACGCAGGCTACGCCCGTTCAACGCGGGAGGCTCCGAGCCGGCTGCCGTACTTCCTGACACGGCGCACCTCACAGCGGCATAATGCCGGCGCGCCTCTCTGCGAGCGGAATAAACGGCTCTGCTCTTCACAGCCAAAAATATTTACTCAAATATTCTACTCTTAATTTTCCCCGATGTCAATGTTTTAGTCCCAAATTACGGACAAAAATAAAGTATATACAAGACGCATAATATAATTCCATGTCATTCACCAAATAAATGCCGAAAATGATGAACAATTTATTGCTTGTCACTTTAAATAGACACTTTTGCCCGAAAATTTTTTAAACTTGAATTGAGAAGGAGGGGTGCCGATGGCAGAGTTCAACAAATATGCAACCGGCGCGGCCATCAAAAAACTTCGCTGTGAAAAAAAGATATCGCAAGAGGTCCTGAGCGGTCTGGCAGGGATAGCGAGAAGTCACCTTGCCATGATCGAAAGCGGCAAGAAGCAGGCTAACTTCGAGACGATATGGAAAATCTCATCTGCGTTCAACGTTCACCCCAACGAGCTCGTGCGGCTCATTGAAGAGGAGACGGAACGAATCGGAAACAGCGAATAAAGATACCTGTCCGCGGGAGCTATGTATCTGCGGACGGGTATTTTTTATATTGCAAAAGCGGAGAACCCTTTCGAGTTCTCCGCTTTGTTTTATTTATGTTACCCTGCTTCTATCAATAATAGCGATATCCGGCGAGCTTCTGCGCGGCCTGGGCACGGGTTATAGATCTTTTGATAATCATAAACTTGTTCTCAAGAGCAAGATTGAACGACATCGAAACGGTCTTTACTACCCTCTTCAGGTTGAAATCGACCTTTGCGGAGAAGCGAATCATCGTAAGGCCGAAATCGGCGATGCTTACTTCGCTGTCCGGCTCAAATTTGCCGTCGGACGCTTTGACTATTCCGTTGCCGACAGCCCACACTGCGGCTTTAAACGCAGGATCCGAGCTGTCGAGATCGGCAAAGGAAATGTTCTCGATATTGACCTCGGGCGAGCCGGCCATGCCGTAAAGAGCCTGAACAAGAGCCGACTTTGTCAGCGCGGAATCGGGGCTGAACTGCGTCTCGGAAGTGCCGGTCATGTAGCCCTTTCTGTACATAAACTCGATTGCATCGTAATACTCCGAATCGGACGCGACGTCCGTAAACGGGAAGTTTGCATCGGGCAGAGCGTCAAGGATTCTGTCGGCGATATGTCTGTAGCCCGCTGCGTTCGGATGGCATATGTCGCAGGTCGTGCCCGTTGTATCGACAAAGATATAGCCGTATTTCTCGGCGCCCTCCTTCATCGGCTTGTTCGCCATATCGACGACCATTTGTCCGAGATTGATGCTCTGGCTGTCATCCTTGTTCTCCTCGGTATCTGTCGCTCCGTCGTCGCTCTTGACGCTCGTGTCGAACATTCCGATAACCATAAGCTGAACATCGGGATTCAGAGCATATATATCCTCTATTACATGGTTCCAGTTCTCAAAGAAGTTTTCGAGCCCGTATTTAAGCGCACGCGGGAGAACTCTGATAAGTTCGGGCATTGCGTCGGTAATCTTAGCGAGCTCAACTATTTTGTCGAGCTTATCGTTGACTATGCCGTTCTCCTTGAGAAGATCGCGCAGAGCCTTGACATACTTGCTGCAAGTGCCCTCTTTTTCGAGAATATCGGCGATGACCCATGTAAGATAAGTGCCGAAATCATTTCCGCCGACACCGAGGGTAATAAGACCCGCCTGTGAAATTGCGCGGCGATACTCGGGGATCCTCGATTTCATGACCTCGGGGTTATGAGAATCGTGGAAAAGATAATCGTCGCCCGGATAATCGTCCTCGAGCATATAGCGGATATCTATCGTCCTGAATCCGGGGCAGGCCATCGGAACATAATTCACTCCGAGATCATCGGCAACATACGCGCCGTATGAATTTTCAACGCGCTTGAACTCAGAATCCACATATACAAGGTCGTTGTGACCGCTGGCGACACTGTCACCCAGAAGCACATATGTGCCGTAATCGTAATACTTCTTTGCGTCTGCACTCTCGGTGCTGTCTGCGGCGAAACAGACCGCGGAGCCGAAGGCCAATACGCATGTGAGAACCACTGCGACCGCCCTGCTTATAAACCTTTTCATTTTGATCCTCCTATCAAAATAGATAAAGCCGCACAGTCAAGACAACTGTACAGCTTTAAAGTATCACAGATTTTTTTGAAAATCAATG
>ENA-UOOC01003349-UOOC01003349.1-human-gut-metagenome-genome-assembly--contig:-C48old-NODE-3349-length-11134-cov-4.972741_pt1 | contig 11134 bp, 7 predicted proteins | sample MGYA00242469_ERZ724016 | MGnify/ENA metagenome assembly ERZ724016 | reverse complement strand
TGCTCTGGGAATGTTGATGGCGGCGCTCTTTTTCTGGTCGATGTCGATCTCGCTTGCCGGCATCCTCTCCTCCCGCCGCGCGCGCGGCGGCAGCGGTCCGTGGGCGCGTTTCTCGGCCCGGGGGCTGGATCCCGCGCTGTTGCTGTGGGCCTTCGTGCTGATGTTCGCCGTCGGCGTGGTGCTCGAACCGCTGCTGCGGCTGATGCCCGAACTGTCGCTCGAAGTGGGCCGCGGATTCTGGACCATCCTTTCGCTGGTGATCTTCGCTCCGATCTTCGAGGAGCTGATCTGCCGCGGCGTCGTGCTGGGGTCGCTGCGCGGTAAGTTCGGCGTGACGACCGCATGGCTCGTCTCGTCGCTTTTCTTCGGCGTGCTCCACGGCCAGCCCGTGCAGGTGATCAACGCCACGGTCATCGGCCTGGTGCTCGGCTACGTTTACCTGGCGACCGATTCGCTGTGGTCGGTGATGATCCTCCATGCGCTGAACAACGCCGTGGCCTATCTGGCGCTGGCCACCGGGCACGGCAATGCGCTGCTGATCGACCTGGTGGGCAGCCGGACGCTTTACGTGCTGATTTACATCGCGGCGCTGGCGCTCTCCGCCGTGTCGGGCTATATGATGCTGCGCACGCTGCGGCGCATGAAGGAGGCGGAGAAAAATCCGTCTGCGGCGTAATAATCCGGCTCCGCACTGCGTTACTTACAAGTAAAAAACGTATCTTTGCCCTTCGGAATATGAATTTGCGAGCGAAAATAGCGGTCGCGGCGGGTGTGCTGCTGCTGGCGGGATGCCGGGAGCTGCCGCGTTATTTTGCCGGCGACACGACCATTGCGCGGGCCGGCGGCAAGGACCTGCGGCTGGGCGACGTGCGGTCGGTGGTCCCGCAGGGGCTTTCGGGCGACGACAGCGCGGCCTTTATGAAGGTTTACATCGACCGCTGGGTGCTCAAGCAGCTCAAGCTCCAGGAGGCGGAGACGCTCTTTTCCTCTTCGGCGGGCGACATCGACAAGATGGTGGAGGAGTACCGCCAGGCGCTGCTGATCCGCCAGCTGGACCAGCATTACGTCGACCGTTCGATCGACACGGTGTTCACCGCCGACGAGATCGCGGCCTATTACAACGCTCACAAGGCCGATTTCAAACTCGACCGCACGATCGTCAAGGGGCGCATCGTCCGTTTCGGCGAGGGGTACCGGCAGGCCGCGAAGCTCAAGACGCTGATGGGGGCCAGGTCGGAGGCGCAGCAGCAGGATTTCAGGGACATCTGTGAGAAGAACGATTTCACGGTGGACGATTTCCGCGACCAGTGGATTGATTTCCCGGAGTTCTTGAGCTACCTCCCGACGCTGCGTTCGCAGAGCTACGATTCGGTGCTGGCGACTGCTGCCGTGCAGGAGATGCGCGACAGCCATGCGCACTATTATTTCCAGATTGATGCGGTGCTGCGCGAGGGCGAGCCGATTCCGCTCGAACGGCTGCGCGGAACGATTCGCCGCATCCTGTTCAACCAGCGCAAGGGCGAGATCATCCGCGCGCACGAGGAGGAGCTTTGCGCCCGGGCCGCGGAGATGGGCGAGGTGAAGATTTTCGCCGACGATAAACCGAAGAAAGACGAATAAAAATAAAACGATAAACGAAACCAAGATGTTGAAAAAAGCTATGATGGCCGCGGCGCTCGCCCTGTTGTTCGCAGGCGCCCTTGCGCAGAAACGACAGGTGATGCTCGACAAGGTGGTGGCCGTGGTGGGCGGATCGTCGATCCTCTACTCCGAGGTGGACGACTATGCGCGCCAGCTGACGGAACAGCGCCGCCAGGAGGGTTACACTTCCGACCGCGACCCGATGAACGAGGCGCTCGAAGCGCTGATGACCCAGAAGCTGCTCTACAACCAGGCCCAGATCGACTCGGTGAAGGTCAACGACGCCGACATCATGGCGCGCGTCGAGGAGCAGGTGCAGCAGATGGTCGAGGCCGAAGGCTCGATCCCCCAGCTCGAAGCCAAGCACCACATGCCGATCTTCAACATCCGCGAGATCATGCGCCAGCGTTACGAGGAGCAGGCCTATGCCAACTCCATGCAGACCGAGGTGGTCGACAAGGTGTCGGTGATTCCGGGCGAGGTGGAGCGTTTCTACAAGTCGATCTCGAAGGACAGCCTGCCGCTCGTCGCCGACCAGTATGTCTATGCGCAGATCACCAAGTTTCCCAAGTCGATGACCGCCGCCAAGCAGCGTACGCGCGAACGGCTGATCGACATGCGCGAACGCGTGATCACGGGCAAGGCCAAGTTCGAAAACCTCGCCCGCATGTATTCGCAGGACCCCGGCACGATGATGCGCGGCGGCGAGATGGACCCCTCGACGCTCGAACAGCTCGACCCCGCATTCGGCGCGGCGCTGGAGAAGATGCGCCCCGGCCAGATTTCCGAGGTGGTCGAGTCGCAGTTCGGCTTCCACATCATCCAGCTTCTGGACAAGCGCGGCCGGCTCTATCATTTCCGCCACATCCTGCTGCGTCCGGTCTACACGACCGAGGAGCTGGGCGGTTCGCTCAATACGCTCGACAGCCTGGTGAAGGTGATCCGCAAGGATTCGATCACCTTCGAGAGGGCTGCGCTGCTCTATTCGGACGACGCGCAGTCGAAGATGAACGGCGGCATCGTCTCGAACCATGACATCCTGGAGCGTTTCAACGCCTTCGACGCCAAGCTGACCGTCACGAAATTCCTCAAGGAGGACTTCGGCCGCTTCAAGAGCCTCGACGACTACAACGCCCTGAACCGGCTCAAACCCGGCGAGATTTCGGAGGCCTACCTCACCGAAGACATGCTCGGCAACCAGATGGCCAAGATCGTCAAGCTGGTCGAGGTGATCCCCACGCATACGGCTTCGCTCAACGAGGACTACCTGCGGCTCGAAGAGATGGCCTTGCAGGACAAGCAGGAGCGGGTCTTCAAGGAGTGGCTTTCGAAGAAGATCGACGGCATGTACGTCTACATCTCGCCCGAATTCCGCAACGGGGAGTTCGAGAACAAACACTGGGTGAAATAGGCTGTGCGCAGGCTCTTGTCCATAGCCGTAGTGGTGCTGGCCGCCGCCGTGGTTGCGGCGCGCAGCGGCATGCAGGCGCCGGAGCCGGAGGGCGAGAAAAAGCTCATCGACCTCAAGTCGGACCTGATGGGCCCCATCGCCCCGGGCGATTCGGTGGTTTTCCTGGTGGGGAACTTCGCCGCACAGCACAACGGCGCCGTCATCACGTGCGACTCGGCCGTGCGTTACTCGGACATGCGCATCGAGTTTTTCGGCAACGTGCTCATCAACAAGAATACGACCTACATTTACGGTGACCGGGCCGAGTACGACGGCGAGCTGAACGAGGCGCGGGTCTACTCCGACATCGTCAAGGTCGTCGACGGCGACGCCACGCTCTACACCTATAAATTCCTGTTCAACACGAAGAAGAACATCGGCGAATTCGCCGACGGCGGGGTGATGCTCAACCGCGAGAACCTGCTCGAATCGGTCCGCGGCTACTACTATGCCGACACGAAGGAGCTGATTGCCGTCGACCGCGTCGAAATGCGCAACGACGAATACGAACTCAAGGGCGATTCGGTGGTTTACAACATGGCTACCGACAACGCCTTTTTCTTCGACCGCACCAACATCTGGAACAAGGACGGCGACTACCTCTATGCCGACCGCGGTTCCTACGACAAGGCCGATACGCTCTACATCGTGACGCGCAACGGCTATATCCTGACCGAAAAGCAGGAGATCTGGAGCGACAGCCTCCATTACTACCGCGCCGAGGACCATGTGATCCTGCGGCGTGATTTGCAGCTGGACGACGCCGAACACAAGGTGATCGCCTTCGGCGACTACGGCGAGTACTGGAAGGAGCCGGGAAATGCGTTCCTCACGCGCCGGCCCGCGGTGGTGAGTTACGACCTTTCGCAGGGCGACTCGCTTTTCATGCGCGCCGATTCGATGTACCTCTTCACGATCAATGAAAACGCACTGCGCCGGGCCGCCGCTGCGGCCAAAGCCGATTCGCTGGCGCGTCTGAAAACCGATTCCGCCCTTCTCGGGACGCCGCACCACCCGGCCGGGGAGCTTCCCGAAGGCCGTCCTGCGGCGGATTCGCTCGGAAGTCCCCGCGTTCCGGCCGTCGGTCCCGGTTCGCCGGAAGACGCCGCAGGGCCGGATTCGCTGGCCCGGCGGGAGGTTCCCGATTCGCTGCTGGGCCTTTCCGTCCCGGATTCGCTGGCCGTTCCGGCCGTCGATCCGCTCGACACGCTGGTCGGCGATGCCCGGAAAGCCTACCTCAAGGAGCAGGCCGCCAAGTTGAAGGCGGCCCAAAAAGCCGCTGCCGCCAAGGCCCGGAAGGAAAAACTGGAGGAGATCGCCAAAAAACGCCAGGATAAGACGACGGCCAAACTGCTGGCGCAGAAGGAGCGGGAGGAGCGGCGTCTCGCTGCGCGCAAACTCAAGGCCGAGTCGAAACTCCGCGCCCGTCAGGCCCGCGCCGCCCGCAAAGGCAAGGTGATTCCGGTCGATTCCACGGCCCTGCGCGAGATCGACTCGCTGATCGCCCGCAACGACCGGGAGATGGATTCGCTGTTGTTGCAGATGGCCGATTCGCTGGCCGCCGACTCGCTGGCGATGCGGATTCCGGCCGACTCGGTCGATTCGCTCACCGACTCCGCCGACTCGGTTTACCGCCTGATGAAGGGTTTCCGCAATGTGCGCATTTTCCGTTCCGATTTCCAGGCCGTATGCGATTCGATGACGGCCATCAGCACCGATTCGACGATCCACCTCTACATCAATCCCGTGCTGTGGAACCAGGGCAACCAGATCACCTCCGACGTGATGGACATATTCACCGAGAACCAGCAGATCACGCGCGCCGAGTTCATCGGTACTCCGATGATGGTCTCCCAGCTCGACACGGTCCATTACAACCAGGTGGCGGGCAAGCAGATGACGGCGTGGTTCCGCGACAATCAGATCTACCGCAACGACGTGAACGGCAATGCCCAGACCATCTATTACATGCAGGACGGCGAGCCGCCCCAGATCACGGGCATGGGCGTCATCGAGAGCGGCGACTGTTCGTTCTATATCGAGGACAAACAGGTCGTGACGATCGTCTACCGCAAGGACCCCGACTGGAACATCTATCCGATGGACAAGATTCCCGCCGATCAGGAGCTTTACCTCAAGGGGTTCAAGTGGGAGGGCGCGCGGCGTCCGACGCAGGGGGCGGTTTTCGACCGCAGGGTCCGGCCCTCGCAGCGCGAGGAGAAGAGGCATCTCGCACATCCGGATTTCCCGCTTCTGAAAGCCCTCGAGGAGCGCAAGAAGCGGCTGATCGAGGAGCGCCGCTGGGCCGACCGCAACGATCAGGTCGATGCCGCCACCGTGGAGTGGATGCGGGCGCTGGGCTTCGAGGTGGGCCAGCCTCGGGAGTCGGGACCCAAGCTCTGAAAAATTGGAAAAAGGTGAAAAGACGCAAAAACTTTTCACCTTTTTTGTGCTATTTTTGCAGCCGGTTAGCCGTTAATGTCTGTTTTCCCATGAAGAAAAGTCTGATCGCCCTGGCATTCGGGACGTTGGCGCTCGGTATGGCGGAGTTCGTGATGATGGGCATTCTGCCCGACATCGCCCGCAGCCTCGGCGTCTCGATCCCCGAAGCGGGGCACCTGATCTCCGCCTATGCGCTGGGCGTCTGCTTCGGGGCGCCTCTCACGGTGCTGGTGGCCCGCACGCGGCCGCTGAAACACATCCTGCTGGCCCTCACGGGCCTGATCATTCTCGGTAACGCCTGTGCGGCGCTTTCGCCGAACTACTGGACCCTGCTGGCCATGCGTTTCGTCTCGGGACTTCCCCACGGGGCCTTCTTCGGCGTGGGGTCGATCGTCGCCGAGCGCGTCGCCGACAAGGGCCGGCGGGCCGAGGCCGTGTCGATCATGGTCGTGGGCATGACCGTCGCCAACCTCTTCGGCGTGCCGCTGGGAACCTATATCAGCGGCGTCGTGACGTGGCGCGCCACGTTCGGGATCGTCGCCGTGTGGGGAGCCGTGGCCATGCTGCTCGTGAAATTGTGGGTTCCGGCTCTGCCCGCACTGCCCGATACGGGGATGAAGGGGCAGTTCCGGTTTCTGAAAAGCGCCGCTCCGTGGCTGGTGCTGGCGTCGGTGATGCTGGGCAACGGCGGCATCTTCTGTTGGTACAGCTACGTCAGCCCGCTGATGGTCCACACCTCGGGGTTCCGTTCCGAGGACCTGACGCTGATCGTCATGCTGGCCGGTTTCGGCATGTTTGCGGGCAATATCGTCGGCGGTCACTATGCCGACCGGTTCACGCCCGAGCGGGTTGTGCGTTTCACGCTCGGCACGGCCTGTCTGGCGCTCGTCGGCATCTTTTTCGGGGCGCATGTCCGCTATCTTTCGCTGGCGCTGATGTGTCTGACTACGGCCTGCCTCTTCTGCGTATCGTCGCCCCAGCAACTGCTGATCCTCGAAAATTCGCGCGGCGGCGAGATGCTCGGCGCGGCGCTCGTGCAGGTGGCTTTCAACCTGGGCAACGCCCTGGGGGCCTACGTCGGCGGCCTGCCGATCGGGCACGGGCTCGGCTATGAATATACGGCGATTCCCGGCGCGGCTTTCGTGCTGCTGGGGATGACGGCCGCCATGATCTACATCCGTAAATATCCCCGGCATGAACAGCGATAACAGCGAAGAGATCTTTCCCGTGGTCGACGCGGCGGGGAACGTCGTCGGCAAAGCCACGCGCGGCGAGTGCCACGGCGGGTCGATGCTCCTGCACCCGGTGGTGCACCTCCATGTTTTCAATTCGCGCGGCGAACTCTATTTGCAGAAACGCCCCGCCTGGAAGGACATTCAGCCCGGACGGTGGGACACGGCCGTGGGCGGCCATGTGGACTATGGCGAGACGATCGCCGAAGCCCTGCGGCGCGAGGTGCGCGAGGAGCTGGGCATCACGGATTTCGTGCCCGGGGCGGTTGCGGTCTATCCGTTCCGCTCGGAACGCGAATACGAACTGGTCCATGTCTTCCGTACGGTCTACGACGGCGAGATCCGTCCGAGCGGGGAGCTTGACGGCGGGCGTTTCTGGTCCCCGGACGAAATCCGCGAAAACCTCGGACAGGGTGTTTTCACACCCAACTTCGAAGGCGAAGCCGGATTGATTCTCGGGTGATTCCGTTGTCCGCGCCGGCGTCGTTTCCGGTTTTTCGGCCGCCGCTGCGGTTGAGGCCCGAAAGTTGATGCGGGTACGGGTATGCAGACACTTCTGAAACGTTGGACGCACGCCCTGCTCGAATGGCTGGGCCTGACTTCGGCCACCGGCGATGCGCTCGACCGCTGGGCGGCTTTCGTGCTCGTGGTGCTGGCCGCCGTGGTTTTCGACCTGCTGCTGCAACTGGGCATCGTACACGGGGTGCGGAAACTCGTGGAGCGCACCCGGGCCAAATGGGACGACACGCTTTTCAGCGTTCCGGTTCTCCGGCGCATGTGTCATATTTTGAGCGCCATTCTGCTGGCCGTCGTGCTCCCGGTGGTCTTCGAGGAGAAATCCACCGGGCGCGTCATCGTCCTGCGGTTCATGGAGGCCTATATCGTCTTTTCGGTTTTCCGCTTCGTCAACGCCCAGCACTATGCTGCCATCCACATCGCTGCCGCGCGTCCCGCCTGGCAGAACAAACCCATCAAGGGCCTGCGGCAGACGGCGCAGGGCATTGCGCTGCTGATCTGCACGATTCTGATTGTTTCGATCCTGCTCGACAAGTCGCCCGCCATCCTGCTGACGGGACTGGGCGCCTCGGCGGCCGTGCTGATGCTGATTTTCCGTGACAGCATCCTCGGCTTCGTTTCGGGCCTCCAGCTCGCGGCCAACGACATGCTCAAGGTCGGGGACTGGATTTCGATCCCCAAGTACGGGGCCGACGGCAACGTCGAGGAGGTGTCGCTCACGACGGTCAAGATCCGCAACTGGGACAACACGCTCGTCATGCTGCCGCCCTACCTGTTGACGACCGATTCGTTCACCAACTGGCACGCCATGCAGCTTTCGGGCGGGCGGCGCGTGATGCGCTCCGTAGCGATCGACATGACGAGCGTGCGTTTCTGCACCCCCGAGATGCTGGACCATTACCGTACGATCGACCTGATCCGCGACTACGTCGATCAGACCGAACGCCGCGTCGAGGAGTACAACGCCGCGCACGGCATCGGCTCCGGGGAACGGCGGATCAACGGCCTGCATCAGACCAACCTCGGGGTTTTCCGGGCCTATCTGGTCCGCTACCTCCGGAACGAGGTCCCGGTGAACAAGGATATGACGCTGATGGTGCGGCAGTTGCAGCCCACCGAAACGGGGCTTCCGATGCAGCTCTATTTCTTTACCGATACGGTCGTGTGGGTGGATTACGAGGGGATTCAGTCGGATGTCTTCGATCATGTGCTGGCCGTGATTCCCGAATTCGGGTTGCGGGTCTTTCAGAATCCGTCGGGGGAGGACGTCGCCTCGCTGCGCAATGCGTTTTCTCCAAATGCGCAGGCACCCCCGCAGACATCCCCGCAGGCCTCCTCGCAAAATGCGTCGCCCCTGCATGCATCCCGGCCGACCGCCCCGCAAAGGCCGCAGGCGGAACAGCCCGCCCCGGAGGGGGCTAAAGCACCAGCATCAGCATCACCTGAATGATGATCACGCGCAGGAACATGCACACGGGATAGACCGTGGCGTAGGATACGGAGGGGTTGTCGCCTTCGATCGTGTCGTTCACGTAGTTGAGCGCCATCGGGTTGGCCATGCTGCCGCATAGCAGTCCCGAGACCGATCCGAAGTCGACCTTCAGCACCCGCAGGGCGAACAGCCCCACCAGCACCACCGGCACGAACGTCAGGGCGAATCCGATGCCGAGCCACAAGGCCCCCTCGGGGCGCATGACGGTCTCGAAGAAGTGGGTTCCGGCATCCAGCCCGAGGCATGCGAGGTACATCGAAAGGCCCAGCGCGCGCAGCATCAGGTTGGCGCTCTGGGTGGTGTAGGTGATCATGTGGAGCCGGGGACCGAACGTGCCGATCAGGATGCCGACGATGATCGGGCCGCCTGCGAGTCCCAGTTTCACGGGAATCGAAATCCCGGGGATCGCCACGGGAATGTTTCCCAGCGTGAGGCCGAGGATCAGGCCGATGAACACCGCCGCGAGGTTGGGTTCGTTGAGGCTCTTGACGGCGTTGCCGAGGATTTTCTCGACGTTGCGGATCGCCTCCGCTTCGCCCACCACGGTCAGACGGTCGCCCAGCTGCAAACGCAGGTCGGGGGTGGCCAGCAGCTGCACGCCCGAGCGGTACACGCGGCTGATGTTGATGCCGTAGGTGTTCCGCAGGCGCAACTGCGAGAGTTTCTTGCCGTTGATTTCGGGGCGTGTCACGAGGATGCGCTGCGAGATGAGCTGGCTGTCGACGGAGTTCCAGTCGATATTTTCCGTGTTCCAGTCCTTGGTCTCCTGCTCGCCGAAGATCAGCCGCAGGGCGTCGGCCTCGCCGGGCGTGGTGATGACCAGGATCAGGTCGTTCTCCTGTAGGGTTTTGTCCGAGGTGGGGATCGAAACCCGCCCGTCGCGCCACAGGCGCGAAATGACGAAATGGTGGTGGCTCTGCGTCGCGATTTCGTGGACGCTCTTGCCGAAGACCGCGGGATTGGTGAGGTGGTAGCTGGCAATGAAGACGTTCTTGCGGTGTTCGGCGTCGGGTCCCGGCATGTCGCAGGGACGCACGAAGAGCTTGCGCAGGAAGACCACGGCCAGAATTACGCCCACGACGCCCAGCGGGTAGGCCACGGCGCAGCTCAACGCCGCTCCGTTGGCGTCGATGCCCATTTGTTGCAGCGTCTGCTGCGCGGCGCCCAGCGCCGGGGTGTTGGTCGTCGCGCCGCACAGAATGCCCGACATGTCGGGCATCGAGACTCCGAAGGCGTAGCTCATCGCCATGGCCAGGGCCGTTCCGAGCAGCACGATGGCGATGGCGGGCGAGACGAGCCGCAGTCCGTCGGCGCGCATCGAACTGAAGAAGCCCGGCCCCACCTGAAGGCCGAGGGCGTAGACGAAGATCACCAGTCCGAAACTCTCGGCATAGGTCAGCATCGCCGGGTCGAGCGAGAGCCCGAAATGCCCGGCCAGAATGCCCACGAAGAAGATGAAGGCCGTTCCGAGCGAGATTCCGAAAAAGCGGATCTTTCCCAGTCCGATACCGATCGTCGAGATGAGCGAAACCACCACGACGGCCTGCAAAGCCGAGTGCTCGACGAACAATTCTTTAAGCCATTCCATTCCTTCAACTGTTGAAACCGTTGCAAAAGTAGGTCAAATTTTCCGGATTGCCGCTTTTTTGCAGAACGAAAAGTGGTCCGTATGCGTCCGGGCGTATTATTTTGCCTTTTCGGGGTATAACATTTTGGTCGAGCCTTATTGCAAAAACGCTCTACCTATTGTGGGTTGGGATAATTTGTCTACTTTTGTATTGCTGGGATAAACACAGATCATCAGTGACGCACGAAGGACTTTTCTGCCGGAGAAGGTCCGGGATCCAATCCGGCAGCCGCCCGGATTATTCAGGAACTTGATGTTCCGGGTAGCAGCGAGGGTGACCGTTTTAGGTCACCCTTTTTGTTTGAATTCGTTTATCAGAATCTCCCGTTTTCAGAGTTGCAACGGCTTCCCGCGGTGGAAATCGGGAATCTTCGACGGAAAACGAACTCGTATTTGGCCTGCACGGTTTGGGTGACGGCGAGCTGCTGGCTGCGCACGGCGAGCTGCGCCTTGCTGATGTCGTTGCGCGCGGCCCGGCGGTTGAAGATCGGGTTGTCGAGCGGGACGCCGGCGTATTCGCGGCTGCTATGGCGCATTTGTGTCCCGGACGGCCACCGCGTGTTCCGAGCCTTCGGGCCGCAGCCGCTTCGCGGGGGCGGTTCCCGGTTCCCCGGGCGCATGACGGATCGTGCCGGTCGTGCGGCGGCCGTCGGGGCGAAAATGAGGTGATTGCGGAATATCTGCCTATCGGTAAAAAGGCCCGCCCGGTCTTTTCGGGGACCGGGCCGGGCTTT
>ENA-UOOC01003309-UOOC01003309.1-human-gut-metagenome-genome-assembly--contig:-C48old-NODE-3309-length-11223-cov-4.344735_pt1 | contig 11223 bp, 8 predicted proteins | sample MGYA00242469_ERZ724016 | MGnify/ENA metagenome assembly ERZ724016 | reverse complement strand
ATCGTTTAAATAAGACTTTACCAAAACCTGTAACAGCTCATCCCGATCGATATGCCGGATCATGCTCCGAGCGTTGTTATAGGTGGTTATGTAGGTCGGATCTTCTGACAAGATGTAGCCTACAATTTGGTTCACCGGATTATAGCCTTTTTGCACCAGTGCATCGTATACAAGCGTCAGTGTTTTTTTCATTTCGAGTTCTCGTTCATCATTGACAGAAAATGTCATTGTTTTGTCAAACATCTGATTCAACCTCCTTCAAACTGGTTCTATTCTTATTATACCCGAAATTCCAACAAGAAACAAGCAAATTTTGATATTTTTCTGTTTTGTAATTTTTTCGCCCCTCATTTTTGTACATTATGGCCAAAAAAAACGTGCAAAATCGGGGCAGAACGTCCTGTCCCGATTTGCCCGGATTGGGGTTATGCGTTGCAGCAGTCAGAACGCTTTACAAAGGATTCGCAGTCGGTACATTCCGGCACAGTCGGATTGCTCTCGTGAGTACCAACAGAAATGCTGTTCAAGCCGCAGTACTGTTCGGTGCCCAGATTATGCTGGCACTGTGTGACGGTACAATGAATGCTCGGATTTTTCATTTTGTTTTCCATGACTTTGTTCCTCATTTCTAAAAATTCCCCTGAAGCGGCGGCAATGGAATCGGATTTGCCGATCGGCGCTGCTGCTGCATCAGGTGTACTGCTAGTTTGCCTCTTTCTCTGAATTTTATGCGGCAAAAGGTGATTCTATTCCACCCGAACCATTTTGTCGCAGTTTTTACATCTACACTTCCTTTACACTTTAAAAATAGAACGTTTACATTTCAAAATCAAGCAAATTCTGCAATAGAATTGACAAACTGTTCCAAATTTGATACAATTAATAAAATACTTTATGACAGATCCAAAAAATTGGATCTCTAAGCGGAAACAGAATCTATGGCACACACCGCCTTTTTCCGCATACGATAGGGAGAAGCCGGCATTTTCATGCCGCTTGAGGACAACGACAGATATTCTGACGCACCAGATGGAGGAGTTTTTATGGATCAATTTCAGCAAAACGGCAACCAAATACCGCCGTATCCGCAACAACCGCAAAATAACAATGAGGCGAATTACCAACAGCCACAACAAGCTCCTGGCTATCAGCAGCCACAGCAGGCTCCCGGTTACCAGCAGCCGATGTATTACAATCAACAGCCAAACTATACCAATTCCATGCCAAACTATACTGGAATGGCAGCAGTCGGGGCAGAACCTGTTGCCAAAAAATCCAAGGCACCAAAAATCATTGCCGGCATCGTAGGCGGCGTGGTACTGGTTGGCGCAGGCAGCGGCATTGCCTATGCTGCCAGTGATACCGTCAAGAATTTTGCACGTGCCAACTTCACCAGTGATGAGAGTTATTTTGCCTGGGTCATGGAAAAGAATGCAACCGAAAGTGCACAAAAAATGAAAGACCGCTATGCCCGCTACCTGGATCTTATGGACAGCAGTACTTCTAAAATCGGCATTGCAGCAGAATTTTCCGATACCACAAAAGATCTGATTCTGGATGCTATGGACGGCACTTCCGCAGAAGGTCTGGAACTGGACAGCGCTGCCATTGAAGGCAATCTGGTACACACAGACGGCAACTATGGCGTTACAGCCAGCCTGATTGCAAATGATACCAATTTACTGGATCTGAATCTTTCCTACAGCCAAGACGATCAGGCAATGTATCTGCAAATCCCGTCTTTGTCGGACGATTATATTTCTTTCTCCACTTCTGATCTGGAAGAAGAACTGGAAGCTGATTGGGGAGACGAAAACCCATTCCCCTTGGATGCGCTCTTCTCTTCTGATACATTCCGGGATATTCTCTCTCCAGAGGAACTGGAAGATCTGTATGTGCGCTACACCGACGTCTTAACAGAAGCACTGGATGACGATGTACAGGTTCATACGCGTGAAAACGTAGAAGTCGGCAACCTGGAATTTTCCACTACAGAAATTGAACTGGGAGTCGATGAGGAAACGGCTGCTTCTGCTGTTTGTGCCATTTTAAAGGAAGCGAAAAACGATTCCGTAATCCAGGATATCGCAGTTACCTACGGCGATATGAGCGAAGAAGATTATAAGGACACCGTGCAGGAACTCATTGACGAACTGGATGACGCAGCAGACAGTAGTTCCAACGATACCGTATGCACACTCAACCTGTATGTCGATGCAACCGGCACCATCTGCGGCATCAACATGGACATTCCGGACACCTGCACCATTTATTCCTTTGCCGGCTTTGACACCAAGCATGCTGGTATTGCATTCCGTGCGTCGATTGACGGAGAAGATCTTGCAGACATGACCGTGGAACTGGATCGGGACGGCAAATCCTTCAGCGGCTCTGGAGAAGCCTCCTTCTGCATAGATGAGGAAACATATACCGCTTCCCTGGAAATTGACGGCTTAGAAGTCGTTGACCGCGAACTGGGTTATGTGAAAGGCGATGTAACCATTTCCATTCCGGATCTGGTTGATCGTTTCACACTTCGATTGGATTCCGACGGAAATGCCCAAACCATCTCTGCAGACCTTGCATATGATGGCGACGATTACGGAACCATTTCCTTGACATACGGCATTGACAGCGCATCCAGCCATGACATTTCCCTGCCGGATGCCAATGCCACCATCTACAATGGGGACGATGATGATGCACTGGATGAATATGCCGATAACATCGACGTCGATGCATTCTATGCTACGCTAGAAGATGCACTGGGTATTCCGGATGCAGAAGCATTCCTGAATGATCTCTTCTCGGATGACTACACGGACGATGACGATGATTGGTATGATGATGACGGCGATTGGTATTACGACGATGACGACGATTGGTATTACGACGATGACGACTGGTACAATGATGATGATGATTGGTACTACGAAGATTGGAACCGATCCGATTATTATGACTATGGCGATTCGGAAAGCACCACACGCAGCAACAGCAGCATCTTCCACCGTTCTTAATACGTTTTTCAAATAAGCAATTCCCAAAATCGGCTGTGCCTACTGACACAGCCGATTTTTTCAGCAACATACTAAATGGGCCTGTCTGTAAAGGAACAGACAGGCCCTGCTTTTTTACTTTTTCGGAACCGCATATAAATTGGTTTCCCACGCCGGGACATAGAGCTGATGCCGAATGTAGATATCATAATTGGGATTCAATCGCTTAATCAGCAGCGGCAGGGCAAACATGTCCTCATTGCGGTGATACAGCGAAACCATCAGCTTTGGCGTAAAATGCGCAATGGTCTGTGCCGCACCCCAGAGTGCTTCCCGTTCGCAACCCTCTACGTCCATTTTAATCAAGGTTGCCGGACGGCCCTCCAGAATGCTGTCCACCGAACGTGCCGTGATTTCCTGCCCCACAGCAGTCACCGCTGACTGCCGGCCTGCCTTTGTCGCAAATGGCACAGTGGTATCTGTACACCAAGCCACTGCATTGTAGGCATAAACATAGTGCAGCCCGTCAATGCTCTTGCAAAGCTTCTTGAAGTTTTTCCGATCCGGTTCCATTGCATAAATCCGGATGTACTTTTCATGTGTAAATTGAAGCACTTCCTGTATGGTGTCTCCATTGTATGCACCCAAATCCACATAGACTTCATTGGGGGTCAAATGAATGATCTTTCGATAGATCTCTGCCTTGGGCGTTACAACATCCAATAAATACTGCATGTTGCCGCTGATTTTGAAATTCAAGATGCTGGCATAAACCCGCTTGGACTCTTCATCTGCAAGCATCTGATAAACTTCTTCCAGCTCCTGGGCATGCTCCAAACAATATTCATAGGTGAACAAACCACTGCCGGCTACCGGAACATCCGGCACCAAAAGCGGATGCCGCTTTGAAATATCGATCAGTTTGTCCACCAGAGACTGATAACCGGCAGCAAATGCCAGCACAATCACAAAATCCTCCACCTGCTCTTCAATTTCCGATAATTTCCGAACCTTATAGCCTGCGAAGGAATGTCCCCGTACAAAATCATCGCTGGCGAAAATACCGGCAAGCGGAATCTTTTTTTCCTGAAAAACCCGCATGATTTTTTCTGCACCATCGCCCATGCCATAAATAAAAATCGGCCGTGTTTCCGCCTGTAATTTTTCCCAACAGGACTGTCGTTCTGTGATGAATGAAAGCATATTCAGAATTTCCTTCCTTACCCGGCATTTCTGCCGCTTAATTCAAGCGGGCAACTCCGCACCCCAAACGGTCTGACGGCTTTGCCCGGACTCCCTTAAAAGTCATTGATCAGGATTGGTCCGCATGAAACACATCCGAATCCAGATCGACATCTGGATGGTTGCACTCCACATCTCCAATCATATCCCGTCCACGAATGTGGAAGCGATCCCGCTGCGCATTGACGCACTGTGTAATCAAATTCGAAACATAGCGTGGGGTTCGAATGGAACGAAGTTCTTTTTCCGGCGTATCTACATCTTTGCTGTATAAAATAATGGAACCAACCCGAAAAATCCGCTGTCCCAGCGACAGCGAAAGCTTCTTATCCGTAATCCGATACAATTCGATTTCTTCTTCCTCCACATGAAAGAACCCAACTCGCGTAATGAGTCGTGTCTCCGTCAGATAATACCGTGTAAAGGACAGCGGCAGCCCAAATAGGGTACGCTTTTTGTCGGTCCAGATATAATCAATGGTACTGTCTTTTGCAGCCATGGCAATTTCGAACTCCCTTCCAAACTGATTTCATCCATTTCCATCAAAAATGTATGTATATTACAATACATTTTACCATATCTGACAAGCAAATGTCAACCAATTCCCCCAAAAGCTTCTGATTCCATGCAGTGTTTACAAAAGGGTAACAACAGTTGCACAAAAATAGCAGCTTATTTTTGTGAAAAGAGACAACTCCCCCGATTTTCCGACACAATCTGCTAAAGTTTGAAAATAGACTTGCAATTCCAAACAAAAAATAGTATAATGAATAGGAGTAAATTTTTGAACCTGTATTCTGGAGGATGAAACAATTATGCCAAAATATGTATTTGTGACCGGCGGTGTCGTTTCCGGTCTGGGAAAAGGAATTACAGCCGCCTCTCTGGGCAGACTGCTCAAGGCTCGAGGTTATAAGGTAACCATCCAAAAATTCGATCCTTATATCAATGTGGATCCTGGTACCATGAGCCCCTATCAGCACGGCGAAGTTTTCGTAACCGATGACGGAGCAGAAACAGACCTGGACCTGGGTCACTATGAGCGCTTCATTGACGAAAACTTATCCGTCAACAACAACGTGACCACTGGTAAAATTTACTGGACCGTTTTAAACAAGGAACGCCGTGGCGATTATCTCGGCGGAACGGTTCAAGTAATCCCCCATATCACCAATGAAATTAAGGAACGCATCTATCGGGTTGGCAAGGAATCCAACACGGATGTTGTAATTACAGAAATCGGCGGCACTGTCGGCGATATTGAAAGCACACCGTTCCTGGAAGCCATTCGGCAGTTTGTCGCAGAGGTTGGCCGTGGAAATGCAATGTACATTCATGTTACCCTGCTGCCATTTATTGCCGGTTCTAATGAGTTGAAATCCAAGCCGACGCAGCATTCTGTAAAGGAACTGCTCTCCATTGGCATTCAGCCGCATGTCATCGTATGCCGAACCGAGCTGGAAATTCCGGAAGAAATCACGGATAAGCTCAGCCTGTTCTGCAATGTTCGCCGGGAAGACATTATTCCCAATATGACAGCTCCCTCCCTGTACGAAGTACCGGAAATGCTGGAGGCAGAAGGACTGGCGGACTGCGTCTGCCATCACCTGAATCTGGAAAATCCAAAGCCGGATCTGAGCGAATGGCATGCCATGGTAGAACGGCAAAAGGCTGCGCATAAGCAGGTTACCATCGGACTGGTCGGCAAGTATGTCGCTTTGCAGGATGCATATCTGTCTGTTGCAGAAGCACTGCGCCATGGCGGTATTGTCAATGATGCAAAGGTAGAAATTCTGTGGATTGATTCCGAAAAAATCACACGGGAAACTGCTCCGGCTATGCTGGGTGCCTGTGATGGTATTATTGTGCCCGGCGGATTTGGCGACCGTGGCATTGAAGGCATGATTGAAGCCATTCGCTATGCACGGGAAGAAAAAGTTCCGCTGTTTGGCATCTGCCTGGGCATGCAGCTGGCTGTTGTGGAATTTGCCCGCAATGTTGCCGGTCTGGAAGATGCCAACTCCTCCGAATTTGTACCGGACGGCGAACACAGCGTCATTGACATCATGGAAGATCAGAAGGATGTGACCAACAAGGGCGGCACCATGCGTCTGGGTCTGTATCCCTGCAAGCTGCTGGATGGTACACTGGTTCGCTCCATTTATCAGGAAGAATTGATTTATGACCGGCATCGTCACCGTTGGGAATTTAACAACGCTTACCGGAAGATGCTGACCGAAGCTGGTCTGACCATTGCCGGACTGTCTCCGGACGAACGCCTGGTTGAAATCGTAGAATATCACGATCATCCGTGGTTCATTGGCGTACAGTTCCATCCGGAATTCAAATCTCGTCCCAATAAACCACAGAAACTGTTTGCTTCCTTTATTGCAGCTGCATTGGACAAGCAGGAACAGCAGTAATCTGGTTTCCACGCGCTTGCCCGTACGATTCTGTATGGTGCAGGCAAGCCATATTGATCCTTCACGCTATTGCAAAACATGCAATAGCGTGAAGTGTATTCCTGAAAGGAGTTCGATTGCGTGTATCATTTATTAGTTGTAGACGATGAAGCCAACATTCGGCGTGTCGTACGGGAATACGCTGAATTTGAAGAATACGAAGTCACCGAAGCGGAAAATGGCATGGAAGCAGTCGCATTATGCCGGGAAAATGACTATGACCTCATTATCATGGATGTCATGATGCCCCGTTTAGACGGCTATTCTGCCTGCAAGGAAATTCGGAAACATAAGAACATTCCAATTATCATGCTCTCCGCTCGTGGAGAAGAATATGATAAGCTGTTTGGATTTGAACTGGGTATTGATGACTACGTGGTCAAGCCGTTCTCTCCAAAGGAATTGATGGCACGTATCCGGGCAGTTCTCAACCGCAAGCAAGCTGTGACGGAGGAACCTGCCTCACAGCGGCTCAAATTCGATGGACTGGAAATTGATCTTGCCGGTCGGGAGGTCTATGTGGACGGCAAACGTGCTTCCATGACACCAAAGGAATATGACCTGCTCTTCTACCTGGTCAAAAACAAAGGCCTCGCACTGACACGGGATAAGTTATTGGAGAAAGTTTGGGGATATGACTTTTTCGGGGATGACCGCACGGTAGATACCCACATCAAAATGCTGCGCAACAGCTTGGGCAAATACCGCACCTTTATTGTCACCTTGAGAGGAATGGGATATAAATTTGAACCTCAGACATAGACATTTGCAGCTGCGCCAGAAAATCTGGCTGTATTTCATGCTCTTTGTCGGCATTGTATTCATTCTGATGTGGCTGTTCCAAGTTGTTTTTCTGGAACATTTCTATGAATACATCAAAATTCGGGATACCGAAAAAGTTGCCAACAACCTCATCCACGCTTACCACGATGGCAGTTTTCGACAAACTGCTTTAAACATCGGACTGTCCAACGATCTTTGCATTGAACTCATGGACAAAAACGGAAAGGAACTGTATGCACAATGCATGTACAGTCACAATTGCCTGCTGCACAGCACAGACAGTGATCCGTTCTTTTATTTGGTAGACTTACAGCACAGCAAAACGGGAACCATTTGCCGCTCTGTCTTCAACCAGAATATGCAAAATAACATGATCGTCTATGGGAAAGTCATGCAAAACGACAATCATGATGTGGTTGGATATTTGCTTCTAAATTCTCCGCTGGTTCCGGTAGAGTCCACCGTTTCCATTCTGAAACGGCAAGCCATGAGTATTACATTGATTCTGGTCTTCCTGGGCTGCGTCATTTCCTTCTGTGTCGCACGGCATATTGCAAGGCCGATTACACGCATCACCAAATCGGCACACCGCCTGGCACACGGCGACTATCAGACCGTTTTTGAAGGCGGCGGATATGCAGAGGTCGACGAATTGGCACAAACTTTGACCTACGCAGAACAGGAGCTTTCCAAAACAGATGCGATGCAACGGGATTTGATTGCCAATGTTTCCCACGATCTGCGCACCCCGCTGACCATGCTGAAAGCCTATGCGGAAATGATTCGGGATCTCTCCGGAAACAACCCTGTAAAACGGGAACAGCACCTCAATGTCATCATCGAAGAAACCGATCGCCTTTCACAGCTGGTCAACGACATGCTGGATCTTTCCAAGCTGGAAAGCGGCACGCAGAAACTGGAGCGCACGGAATTTGACATTGCAGTAAAGATGGAGGAAATTGCCCACCGCTATCAAGGTATTTCTGAGCAAATGGGATATCACCTGCATTTTACGCCGGATGCTTCCTGCATGGTATATTGCGATGAAGGCAAAATTGAACGTGTCATTTGCAATCTGATTCACAACGCCATCAACTACACCTCCAAGGAAGACCGACAGATTTTCCTGCGGCAGATCAACACGCCAGAAGGCGTCCGAATTGAAGTAACCGATACCGGAGACGGCATTGAAGAGGATAAGATCAAACTCATCTTCGACAAGTATTACCGCTCTGAAAATCACAAACGAGAAGTGGTTGGAACCGGACTGGGCTTATCCATTGTCAAGGCAATCCTGAAACTGCACAACTACCATTATGGCGTCAACAGCAAACTGGGCGAAGGTTCTACCTTCTGGTTTGTCATTCGGGATGTCAAAACCGATTCTACAGAATCTTCTTCATCTTCTTCCAAAAAATAAAAAAGCAGACACATTCTACGCTCAGAATGTGTCTGCTTTTTTTGATTAGGGAGCTTTTGGATCTGCTTTGCCGGCGGTGCCAATGCGAAGACGGGGGAGTGTATAGCGGGAAATGTAGCTGCATCTGACCGCCTGCAAAACAGAAAAGAAGATTTGCAAAAGATGACATTGGGGAGAAGATAAAATAGGTTGTGAGAAAACTGGTACTGCCATGCTGCTGCGTGAAATCTGCAAGCATAAAAGCAAAAAGGAGGAAGTCTGTTTCGAAAAATTGTTTCATTTTTGCTGCATCAAATAGAAGCGTCTTGTTAAAAGAATCCTTGGTATTGCCGTCTTTTACTGCCCTTTTCATCTATAACTACCAGCAGAGGCCGGAAGTGCCACATCCTGAAAAAAATTTTTTTCGTGCGGCTTCCTTTTTCTGCTGGGTAGCGTCTTACTGCTGCGAAATGTCAACCAATCCTGCTCCGCCATCCCAATAAAAGTACAACATAGCGTATGGCAAACTGTCTGCATTGACAGCAAAGGCAAGCTGTACAGTAGCCGATTCTCCCGGCTGCAAATGATTGATGTTGTTCTTTTCTACCGTGTAATTGCCGCTTCCCATGTTGTAATAGAAGAAATCTCCCTGCAGATACAGACAGCTGTCTGTATATAGGGTGTTTGTCTCATTTAAGCCGTCATATTCCACATAGGAATCCTTGTCTTCCTGCAAGAAAAAGAGGCTCGGGCATACGCAAATGGAGTCTGCCACTTGATCGGTGTGGTTGGTATAGGTGATGTCTGCTACGATAATCTTCTGCTGGAATTCCTTGGTACCGATTGCTGTATCCACCGTATTGACGCCATCCCCCGGCTCATAATAGGTACGAACATTGGGCACCAAATTGCCGTCTGCATCCAAATAACTTGCATAATCCGAAGGGCCATTGATTTCGCCCGAATCCAAGCCATCAAAATTATCCTGAATCCGAATGTTGGAAATGGTTACATCAACCGGAAGATCCGGGCCACCGGATTCAAATTGCACGACCTGTTCTTGGTGCGTATCCCCGATCTGATAAACACCCGTTATGTCATCCTTGTCAAATCGTAATTTCTCGGATTCTGCCACACCGGCATCTGCACGTACCTCTTCCTGCGGTGCCTGATAAACATCGGCTGGATCTGCCTGGGAGGCATCGGCAACCGGAGTCAGAGAAATGCCTTCCACGACCTTCAGCATCTCTTCCTTAGAAAGGTCTTCCCCACCAAAGACTTCTACTACATACTGGCTGTTGCCAATGTGCAGCAGCGCATCCTTATCCATCTGAATGCTGTCATTCTTGGCAACGGTGTTCCTCTGCATGTACAAACCGACATTGTCATTGAAATGCAGCTCCTCCGAATCGACTGCGCTCCGCATCGCCATCCGGAATTCGGAATCGTCGCCCTCCAGCTTCCAGAGGAAAACGGAGATACCGCCCTGATACGGTGTTTCCGGATTAAAATAGGTCAGCTTGCCCTGCTCGCCTTTTACAAAAGAGTCCGGAATGTAGGACAAGTTGATTTTCACCGGCCCCATATCTTCCAGCGGCTGTGCATCCAGCTGCTGGGTGGAATCGGTCGTACTCTGTTCCGTCTGCGGCTGTACCACCAAATCGGCAGCATACTGTCCACTCCGCTCTACCCGTGTGGTGCTGCGCACCAGATTGGCCGCATACACACTGGTTGGAATGGCAGCAGCAACTGCCACCGCAATCGCTGCAATGCCAATTCTGCGCTTTGAACGAGAGGTCACACGAATGGACTTCCGTTGTGCCTGCTGGAGAATTTCCTGCTTCTTTTGTTCGTATTCTGCTGAAAATGCATGTGGCTGATCGTCACCTTGCTGGATTCCGGAGCGAATCACTGCTTTTATTTTTTGGTCAAAAAGATTCTGCGGTTTCATAGGTATATTCTCCCTTCTTTGCTAAGACAGCTTGTTTGGCACGTTCATATCGTTTTCTGGCAGCAGCGGGACGAATGCCCAAAATAGCACCAATTTCCCGAAAGCTGAATTCCTCATAACAGCGCAATATCAAAATTTCCTGCTGTTCCGGACTCAGTCCACGGAGCATAGCCGCAACCGCATCTCGCTGTTCAAAATCGTAAACCTGCATATGCGGATCGGCAAGTTCTGTTGGCAGGTCTTCCATTCCCATGCTTTGTTCCCGTTCCCGCTGATTGCGGCGATAAAGGTTAATGGCAGTATTTCGGGTGATGGAGACCAGGAACTGCTTGGTCTTGCTGCTGTTCACATCCTGCACCTGATCCAGATGTTCCAGAACTTTTAAGA
>ENA-UOOC01003306-UOOC01003306.1-human-gut-metagenome-genome-assembly--contig:-C48old-NODE-3306-length-11233-cov-9.380122_pt1 | contig 11233 bp, 9 predicted proteins | sample MGYA00242469_ERZ724016 | MGnify/ENA metagenome assembly ERZ724016 | reverse complement strand
CGCAGATTCTGCAGATCTAATTCTGAAATATCACTCATGCTGTTAACCTCCTTTTTCTTATTTGCGAGGTTAGTATGCGCAGGATATTTTTTTATATTCAATAAATATGATACCTAAGAATTGTTCCGTGCTATGCACTTCCACAATTCTCCCCACTATTCGCATATCGTGGGATTATCATCCCACTTTTATGCTCATATTGGGGACGGGTCCCAAGGTCTTTCAACCAGCCATGAGCAAGCTCATGCGGCTTTAGACCTTTTACCCTGGTATCATTAAATAAAATTGGCAAATATAGATACCGAAATCACGGTCAAAATACCACAGACCACGATGGACAGACTGCTCATGGCGCCTTCGATCTCACCCAGTTCCATGGCTTTTGCAGTTCCCAGCGCATGAGCACTGGTACCGATGGCAAGACCTTTGGCAATAGGATCCTCGATCTTACACAGGCGGCAAATCGTATCTGCCAGAATATTACCTAAGATTCCGGTGACAATGATGACAACTACGGTAATGGTCACGATCCCACCCATTTTTTCAGAAATCCCCATACCGATAGCCGTGGTAATGGACTTCGGCAGAAGCGTTACATACTGCTCATGATTCAGACCGAACATCATGCTTAAAGCAAAAACGCTCACCATGGCAGTCAGCACGCCGGCGATGATTCCGCCGAAAATGGCCTTGGGATAAGTCTTTAACAGCTCCAGCTGACGATACAGAGGCACTGCCAGGCTGACCGTTGCCGGAGTCAGGAAAATACTGATATATTGCGCACCGTTTGCATAGGTCTCATAATCTATATGGAACAATAACAATACTGCCACGATCAGGATTACGGAGATCAGTAAGGGATTGGCAATGGCTTTTCCGGTCTTTTGCTTGATCCACAGACCGATCTCGTAGGTGACCAGTGTAATGGCAATGCCGAAAAATATGGACTGACTCAATATTTCATTCATTTATCTGTCCTCCTTATCATCTGCGGCAGCTTTGGTTCCGACCGTCTGCATGGCTGCGGCACCTTTGTTTTTCTGCCCCCGGATAATATGCTGGGATACCCGGCCTGTCACAATCATGATCAGTACCGTGGATACCACCGTGATCACGCAGATGGGAAGCAGCATCTCTTTTAAAGCATCCACACTTGCCATGATTCCCACGGTAGCGGGTACGAACATAATGGACATGGCATCCACGAGGAAATCCGCTGCGGTCTCCACCTTTTCCAGTGGGATCAGCTTCGTGATCAGCCCCACCAGCATGATCACCAGACCATAAACGCTGGCTGCGATGGGAAACGGGATCAGGATCTCCAGAAGCTCTGCCAAAAAGGAGATTCCCAGGATAATCGAAAATTGTTTCACATATTTCATGATATTGTCACCCTACCTGTTAACTTTAGTATTTCATTTCTTTGATGTCGGGGCTTTTGACCCTGGCATCATCATTATATTGCACACAAACAAAAGAAGTTGCGTACTATTTTTCAGTACGCAACTTCGTATTATACTACTCGGTTTTTACTTTCACAATCAGCATTCTCTACCATTTAAGTAGACTTTTTGACCTTGCTTTCGTGAATTTTTACCTTACATCTGGTGTCTTACCACCGCATATTCGTCATCCAGTCGAAAGTAGGGACATTCCTGCTGGGTTCCGGATAAAAAGCGGTACATTTCATCTTCATCCAGATTCACCATGCAGCAATAGCATTCATAGTCTTCGTCATATTCATAATTGACACAAGCGTCACAATTAGTCATTTTCCCTCTCTCCGCATATGCCTTTCATGGATGTATCCTACATTATCCTCATATGCTTTTGTCTGTTTTGCTTCGGTTTCATTATGGTATTTTCACTGTTTCATGAGTTGCCATGCAAGTACTGATAGATTTCCCGTTTTCCGACACCCCTGTCTTTTGCCACCTGCTTCATGGCGGATTTATTATCCATGCCCTGCTCTTCGTAATAAGCCATATGTTCTTCAATGCTCATGGATTCCCAGGATGCGATCTCTTCCTGTCGTTTCTCTTCCGGACTTTTCCCTTCCACTACCAGGACATATTCCCCGCGGGGCTCCTCTGTCTTGTAGTAATCCAACGCCTTTTCCAAAGTGGTGGGGAATACGGTCTCGAACTTCTTGGTCAGTTCACGGCACAACGTGATCCGCCGCTCCCCCAGTGCCGCATACAGTTCCTCCAGTGTTCGGATCAGATGATGGGGAGCTTCATAGAGGATCATGGTACGGCTCTCGGTCTTCAGTTCCTCCAGGATCATTTTCTTTTCCTTTTTATCTGCAGGCAGAAATCCCTCAAAGCAAAACCTTCTCGTACTGAGTCCCGACAAAGTCAGCGCCGTAATGCATGCTGCCGGACCCGGCAGAGAAGTGACGGGAACGCTCTGCTCCTGGCACATCCGCACCAGTACTTCACCGGGATCGGAGATCGCCGGGGTACCGGCATCAGTGATCAACGCAATGTTCTGTCCGTTTAACAGCTGTCCTACCAGCTGGTGCGCTTTTTCTACTTTATTGTACTCGTGGTAACTGGTCATAGGTGTGTGGATGTCGAAATGATTCAGCAGCTTGATACTGTTACGGGTATCCTCCGCCGCGATCACATCCACCGTCTGCAGGGTCTCCACCACCCGCGGTGTCATATCCCCCAGATTGCCAATGGGCGTTGCACACAAATATAAAGTTCCGGGCATGAGCTCCTGCCTCCTCTCCAAATCATAGTAGTCTATAACTATTCAAAGCCATGATATCATGTCACTATGTATGGCGAATGCTCGCATTCGTAAGAACATTTGACATAATTATACGGTGGATGGTGTGCTGAATAGTTACAATATCTTAACTATCTAATATCCATATATATCATATATTTCCGGCATATATACTCCCGGCGCCTGGTATACGATCAGCGGCTTCTCCACCGTCATGCGGGGTTTGCCGCCTCGCACCGCCTCGATGAGCACCATATTGGGCTCCTTGTCGATGTAGGGATATACCAGCTGCATCCGTTTCGGCTCCAGTTTGTATTTTACCAGCATGGTCATGATCTCCGCCAGCCGAAAAGGGCGATGTACCATGTAAAAATGTCCGCCGGGCTTTAACAGTTTTGCTGTCCTGCTGACCACATCCTCCAGCGTGCAGAGCACTTCGTGTCTGGCGATTGCTTTTGGTTCCTCCGGGTTCGTCAATCCATGCTGTCCGATCATATACGGAGGATTGCAGGTAATACAGTCAAAGGAAGCAGCCGGGAAAATCTGGTCTGCTTCCTTGATGTCTCCTGTCACGATGTCAATGCGATCCTGCAGGTCATTCAGTGCCACGCTGCGTCTCGCCATATCTGCGCTCTCCTCCTGGATTTCCAGTCCGGTGAGATGAGAACAGTGGTATTTTGCCTCCATCAGAAGCGGGATGATCCCGGTGCCTGTGCCAAGGTCAAGCATCGTATCCTTTTCTCTGGCATGGGCAAATCCTGTCAGAAGCACCGCATCCATACCGAAACAAAATTTCTCCGGATTCTGTATGATCTGATAACCGTTCCGCTGAAGGTCATCGATCCGCTCTTTTTCCTTCAGTTCAACCTTCATTCGTATTCTCCGGTTTTCTTCCGTTACCATTATTACCGTTATTCCCGTCTCTTCTGCCGCCGTGTCTCGGTCTTCTGCGGGAAGAATTGTCCCGCTGGGATCTGCGCTCGCCTTCCTGACTGTTACCGCCTTCCTGTTGTATCTGACTGCCTGAACGGGACTGCTCATTGCCGTTCTCCCTTACCTGATCCGGACGGTTCTCGCAGCGTCTGTCACCACGATTATTGTCCCTGCGGTTCTCATTTCTGCTGCCATTGTCACCACCGCGGTTGTCATTGCGGTTCTGATGCTCGCCATTACGGTTATTTTCCCCGCGGTTATTATTTCTGCGGTTGTCGTCCCTGCGTCCGTCGCGTCTGCGGTTTTCTCCACGGTTGTCACCACGATTCTCTCCGTCAGTTCTCTGCTCTCTGCGGTCCTGACGCTGCTCCGCACGTTTTTCTGCGCGTTCTTCCGCTTCTTCCTTCTCCTCGATCTCCTCTAACTTCTCGAGTTCCTTCTGTTCTTCCTTAGACAGTTCCTGACCGCCCTTTTTGCCGCGGCGTCTCTTGAATTGTAACGTGTCTGCCTCGTACTCCTTCAGTTCCTTCTCGTCACCGGCTTCTACCAGTACCTTGACCAGCTGACGCAGTACGTTGACGCTCTGTACTTCTCCATGCAGTCCGTCCGCCGTCTGGACATAGTCGCCCACACCGGGAAGCTTGCGGTTCAGTTCCTCGTAAGTGTCTTCCTCATTTTTCAGACAGCACATCAGTCTGCCGCAGACTCCGGAGATCTTCGTCGGATTCAGGGACAGATTCTGCTCCTTCGCCATCTTGATGGATACCGGTACGAAATCCGACAGATAGCTGTGGCAGCACAGAGGCCTTCCACAGATGCCGATACCACCGCGGATCTTTGTCTCATCACGGACACCAATCTGACGCAGCTCGATACGGGTCTTGAACACACTTGCCAGATCCTTTACCAGTTCGCGGAAGTCGATACGTCCATCCGCCGTAAAATAGAACAGCACCTTGTTATTATCAAAAGTATACTCCGCATCGATCAGCTTCATTTCCAGACCATGCTTTAAAATCTTCTCCTTACAGATCTTGAAGGCTTCCTTTTCTTTTTCTTTGTTGGCAGCCTCCTGCTCGATATCTCTCTCTCCGGCGATCCGCATCACAGGCTTCAGCGGCTGGATCACCTTGTCATCCTCCACTTCATGCACTCCCGCTACGACCGTGCCGAACTCAATACCTCTGGCGGTCTCCACGATCACGTGGTCGCCTCTCTTTATCTCAAGCTGCAGCGGATTGAAGAAATATACCTTGCCCGCTGTACGAAATCTTACACCGATTACTTTTGTCATATCTATCTACCTCACTGATGCCGTTGGCATCTTCATTTAAAATAATATGTAACTATTCAGAGCCAAGGCAATTTTCATAAATTTGCGAGGAATGCCGAATAATTACGATAACGTTAAAAATAACAGTTGCCTGCGCGAAATGCGCCTGCAACTGCTATTTTAGCATATCTTTGGAGAAATGACTACTGTAATATTATCGCTATATTTTGTCGCTTTTATATGTGTATGACAATTATTTATATTTTAGCATTGCTTTCCATCTGTATGGAAAATCCAAGTGCTTATTTGATATATATTTTTTATAGTTATTCACAAGTTTTACAAGTGGTTTCCATACGTTTTCATTCCACTTCTGATGATTTGGATACATAAGTTTTAACATATAAAGTTGTGCAAACAGTCGCCTTGTTGGAATATATTTCTCTGATGACGGCATTTTGGGGATTGCCGGAAATATCCAGTAATACAGTCTTGAATAATGTGCACACTTATTTCTAAGATCATTGAGACATCGCATCCAACTGTCAAGTGTTTGGTAGTTAATACTATAAAGATTTGCCGCAATAGCTGCCTTATCATTATTTTTCATTCCCCTGTAAAAATATGATAATGTGCCAAACGAGAAAAATTCAATAATTACCCATATTGGAAAATGTCCGTTATATTTCTTCATATGATGCTGGACAACTGTTGTCCTTGCATTCTCTTTTATGCAAGAATTAATCCTTTTTGTGAAGGCAATATGGTCATGTTTATTATTATAATTACAAGCATCCATATATCCTTCCTCTCCATACTTATGTGCATGATAATATGCTAATTGTGAGCGAAAATAAACTTCTATTTCATCCACTACTCCGGCTATAAGATTTCGTAATTGCTCATCAAATTCATATATTGCCTGAAGTCTTTCAAATGTAATATTGGGAAATAATGAACCGTGTCCATTGATTTGAAATGGAAGAAAATATCCAGAAAAACGATAGTAGTTAACTTGCTTTAGAAATGTCTTTGCGCTTACATCATCTATAATAGCAATATTTTTGTTCTTTAGTATTGCTATCTGCTGATCATATGTCTTCGGTTTTTTAATAAGCACTCCTCCTCTTTAGAAAAAATGTGCCCCCATTTGACACTTCTATGAGAGGTGTGGGGGCTTCTGGTAATATTATTATATCCAAAATCATGGAAATTGCAACTGAAAAATTATAGTTTGACTCTTTTTTTAACGCGGATTATTATGATATTTCCATATATAGTCTGGGCACCACTTGGGTCTATGCTTTTGGTATAATGACAATGCAAGTTTCTGATATAATTCCTCACACTGATATTCTTTTGGAAGTTCATCAATGTGCTTTATTGTATAGTTTGCGTTTTTTTCTGCAATTTCAATAAAATATCGCCTTATATGCGCCTGTTCTTTCATTCTTGCCAAATATGGTGCATTTTTTATTATTGCTAATTCGCCACAACTTTTCACATATTTTTGCAGCAAGTCATACGTAAAGTACTTTGCAGGATAATATTTCAAAAAATCATCATCCAATTTATTCATAAGTTGTTCTCTTATTATCCTATCTTTAAACATGCTATCCGGTACCAGTGACATAAACAGTTCAATCTCCTCATCCTTTGCACGGCACAATGGAAACACCTTTCCGCCCCAGTTTTCATAGCTAATATACGGAAATAAATTTCTTTTATTTCTCCCAAGTATTATTTTCCGTAACATTTTTTCTGTTACATCTTCTCTCCGTAACAGTAATATATTTTTCCAGTTATCCTCTATTAGATTATACCCACTTATCTCATTACTTTTAAATTCAATTTTTGAGGCCACAAGTGTATTGTCCCATTCGCGAAGCAAATTTGCCGAGAACAATCGTTGTACCTGATTTACTCTTCTAGAAACAGCATATAAGCTTTCTTTTCTGTCTATAAAAATCATTTTGTCAATATATTCTGACAAGTTTTGCTGCGGTTGACATATCAATGCATTCTCTTTCTGTAACACTCCTAATATCTTTTTCTGTTCCTCAATTTGCTCGGCTGTGGTTATTTGTTCACTAAGTCTTTCCTTATTAATCGATTCTAATAGTTTGTCAAATGATGCAAACTGTTTTGCAACTCCAAATACAGGAGAATAGTAGTAGGTTAACTTACCATCATATGGATTTACCATGATATGATTATAATAATTCACATCTACAATACATCCATGTATTGTGCCGTTAAAGCCAAGTCGTTTACTTCTGACGCTATTCTTTCTTGTACCAATCTATATGGCTTTAATCCTTCATAAAATGACTTTACCATAGATAAAAATGTCTCATTATAATAATCCATGCTATTTATCGTACTGACCTGCTTAACCATTCCTCCTACACACATTTTGACTCCTTTTTGTGTCTTTACAAAAAAACCATAGTATCCGTCATGTTTTATCAGGTATAAGCCGGCATCTTTTTGCTTTAAAATATTGTTTATGAGCTTAGGCTCATTCAATCTCTCTCCAATATATCTATAATAAAGCACATATTCCTCTATACTAATTTTGTGGCATCCATCCGTATATCTAATGAAAGGATCATACACGCACCCCAAACTACATAATTTCATTTGAATATTTCCCGTATATCCTATCTGATTATCCGCAAAAATTGTCCTATATTTATCACGAACATATCTGTTGTGATGATCATGCCCATAAAAATATATACATTGGGAATCTTCCTCTCCTTCTTTTAACCAATCATTTACAGGGCAATGGCTGATTACAATCAACGGCAAGTGCATTTTTTTTGCTTTTAAAAGATATTTTTTGTATATTGAATAAAATATTTCTGACTCTTTAATCTCTTCATCCCTGTTGTTTATTAAATCCTTCGAATAGCACAAGTTCGTAGTGTTATACATTTCATTATATTTGGAGAAACCAGTTCCTCCAAATATAAGACACTTCGGAACACTACGTTTATCTATATAATCATATTTCATAAAACCATCATTAATAAGAAGGTGAATCCCATGCTTTGCAGAAAGTTTCATATACTGTTCATAGCACTCTTGCCTTGTAGAATAAGCAGACAATTCGTGATTTCCCAACACATATAACACCTTTTCCATAGATGGAATCTCTTTATTAAGACACGAGAAAAAAATATCAACTATCGCTATGTCATCAGCTATATCTCCATCAATAATAATGTAGTCAAAATATCCCCTTTTTGCTCTGTCCTTGTTTTCTCCAAAAATATCAATTACCAATTTTCGAATTGCCGGAGGCAAAGATCTTTTCTTTATAGTTTCAAACCCTTCAATGTGAAATTCTAGATGAATATCCGAAATGTAAAAAATATTCAAACTATCCCAAATATTTTTTACAGGAAATTGTATTTCATTCTGCCACAGCGAAACATCATTCATTCACCAGTTCCTCCGTTTGTACTATAGCGCTACTATTCTTCCTTCTTGTAAGAAATTAACTTAATTGTAGCGTCGTGAAATACCAGAATCAATAGGAAATCTTTCGTAGATATATAGTTAGAAACTAATACTGCCTGACATGCTTTTTCCAGTAGAAAAATTTGTATACAAAAATTACCAAAAAAGCGGCCTCCTTTTACAGTTAGCCGCTTTCTAATATTATCATTAGGATCTGAGTTCCACACCCAGCTTATTGTTCAGGTTCTTGAGAATCTTCTTCACGTAGCCGTCCACTGCCTCTGTGGTGAATTCTTCCTCCTTCGGGGCAAAGGTTACGGTGAAGGCCATGGACTTCTTCTCGGGTCCCACCTGTAATCCCTCATAGACATCGAAGAGTTCTACGGACTCTACGAAGCTGCTGGCTTCCGCGATGGCCTTCTCTACCTCGCCACAGGTAACGGACTTGCTCATTACCAGTGCCAGGTCTCTGGTCTCCTTGGCGAACCTGGAGATCGGTGCGAAGGTAGGAACCTTGCCGTATACGGGACGCAGGGCTTTCAGATCGATCTCTGCGATGTATGCGGATTCACGCATATCTTCTTCCTTCTGGATCTCGTAGGTCAGCTGACCCAGGTAGCCAATCTCTTCGCCGTTGTACAGAATCTTTGCAGTACGATAAGGATGCAGGAAGGTCTTCTTGTCCTCTACATATTCGAAATCAATGAACAGCGTCTCTGCTACCGTGTCTACCAGACCTTTCAGGGTGAAGAAATTCTCTTCCTTACCCCAGATACCGATGCAGATAGTCTCTCTCTCATCGGGATACTCGGTCAGAGGCAGATCCTTAGGGATGAATTTATTGCCGATCTCATATACTCTGCCTTCCAGACAACCGTTCTTCTGGTTACGGGCAATGGCATGGATCATCTGGGGAGCCAGAGTGGTACGCATCAGAGACAGATCCTCGTTGATCGGGTTGATCAGACGGATGGCCTTTCTCTCCGGTGCATCCTCAGGCAGGCCTAACAGATTCAGATCGGAAGGAGAGAAGAAGGAATAATGTACACCCTCAAATGCGCCCTGTGCACACAGTGCTCTCTTGATCTTAAGCTCGGTCTTCTGTTTGGTATTCATGCCGCCGCTGGTTACAGCTGCTGCCGCGAGGAAGGTCGGTGTTACATGGTCGTAACCGTACATACGGATCACTTCCTCTGCAATATCGGGATAGGATTCCATATCTTCACGATATGCGGGGACCTGAATGGTCAGTTCGTCACCGTTAATTACGGGCTGGAAGTTCAGGGATTTTAAGATTCTCTCAATATCAGCGGTAGGTACTTCAATACCCAGTACACCATTTACTTTCTTGATGCTTGCCTTCATCTCGGCAGGCTCGATGGAGTTGCCGGTGCTGACTTCTACGTGAGTAGAGGATACTTTACCACAGCCCAGTTCCTCGATCAGATGCAGTGCTCTCTTGCTTGCCATAACGGTAGCATACTCATCCACGCCTTTGGCATATCTCTGGGAAGAATCGGAAGACTGTCCCAGTGCTCTGGAGCTCTTACGGATATTGTCTCTTGCAAATTTTGCGGACTCGAAGATGACAGCCTCTGTGGTATCGCGGATCTCGGAATTTAAGCCGCCCATGATACCTGCCAGTGCTACGGGCTTTACGCCATCGCAGATAACGAGGTTATTTTCGTTTAATTCAAACTCTTTTTCATCCAGGGTCATGATCTTTTCCTTGTCATGGGCACGTCTTACATGAATGGCATTGCCTTCAATGTAAGAAGAATCAAATGCGTGCATAGGCTGCCCCAGCTCTTTTAAGATGTAGTTCGTGATATCTACAACATTGGAGATAGAACCGATGCCCACCAGTGCCAGACGTCTCTTCATCCATGCGGGGGATTCACCGATCTTTACATCGGATACGTAGTGTGCGATATATCTGGGGCACAGATCCGGAGCATCCACAGTTACGGTAAATCCGTCCTTGGTAATGCCGCTCTCAGTATAATCCAGTGCCGGAGTCTTCACAGGCTTATTCAGGATAGCCGCTACTTCTCTGGCAATACCGAAGATGCTCTCGCAGTCCGGTCTGTTGGCGGTAATGGCAATGTCGAAGATCCAGTCATCCAACTGTAACAGGGGCTTTACGTCCGCACCGACCTCAGCATCCTCCGGCAGTACCAGCAATCCGTTGTAGCCAGCGCCGGGATACAGATCCTCGTTCAGTCCCAGCTCGGTACCGGAACACAGCATACCGCAGGACTCATAGCCACGAAGCTTGCCTTTTTTGATCTTCATGGTACCTTCGATGGTCACATGATCTTTTGCGGTAGCATATACCTGGGCACCTTCCAGTGCTACAGGGTATTTGCCGCCTGCGTGTACGTTATCTGCACCACAGCAGATCTGCAGGGGCTCTGCGCCTCCTACATTTACCTTACATACATGTAAGTGGGTCTCAGGAATCGGCTCACACTCTTCTACCAGACCTACGACCACACCACTGATATCCTTGCCTACTTCATAGGATTCCTCTACCTCAAATCCGCAGGAAAATAACTTTTCCTCCAGTTCCTTGGCTTCTACATCAATATCTACATATTCTTTTAACCAACTAAGTGGTACTAACATATCTTTTACCTCCTTCGGCGTCGTCTTTTACGACGTCCTCTCGTACTATTCCTTGCATTGCTACTGTTCTAAAATCATATTTCCGTGATCTTAGTCATCATTGATCTGATCCAGTACTCTCATATCAGATTGATATAACAGTTTGATATTGTTAATACCGTACTTTAACATTGCCAGACGCTCAATACCGATACC
>ENA-UOOC01003299-UOOC01003299.1-human-gut-metagenome-genome-assembly--contig:-C48old-NODE-3299-length-11253-cov-3.413377_pt1 | contig 11253 bp, 8 predicted proteins | sample MGYA00242469_ERZ724016 | MGnify/ENA metagenome assembly ERZ724016 | reverse complement strand
AGTCTATTTACTAGCAAAGTAACTGTCCTTTATAGCCCGCCCACAGCGGGCTATTTTTGTCTCCATAACCAAAACATTGCAAAGTTATGGAACAATATTCTCATTATGAATATGGCGAGCTTCTAGCCAATAAGCTCAAACCGATTTCCCACACCCCGGAACATCCTCACTTCTTCACCGCCTTTGGGTTTGAAGATTTATTCGGATTTGAGGATAAGCTCTCAAATGTGACAGGAATGGTCCTTATCGCTGTTGATGGTATGGAATCCGAATCATCCGACAACAATGGAGATGGATTGACTGACCGTAATGAATATTCATTCATCGTCGCACGCAACACAAATTCGTCACGTCCGGAAACAATCAATCAAGCCGCATTAGACTGTAAAGTCATTGCCAAGCAAATCCGTAACCGCCTCTTTCACGATCCAACTCTGAAATACTCCATTAGCCGAACGACACGTATCAACGGAATAGGACCTATAGGTGACAACTTCTATGGAGTGGTACTTACCTTCTCCCTGCGGGAACCTGAAGATTTTTTTATCAACTCTGATTTTTGGGAGGACTAATCTATGGGATTCTATAAAAATTATCGGGATATGCGTTCCGATGTCAGACGTTATAATGCCGCTGTTCGCCGCGCCAACAATCTGGCAGGCAAAGGCTCGTCACAGCTCATACACATAGAAACCGTATCCGAAATAGAACGATATACGATGGCTAAAGACGCTGACCGGCTAGTCGCATTCAATAAAGACGTACAGAAATGGATGAACTCTGTCGCTGCCCAACTACGTGCATCAATTTCATCTCACAGCATGCGTGTGGCCACCGATTTGAGACCTAGAATGTATACTGACAAATATGGACTCATCAACAAACTCGGTTTTTCTTTTCCCCGTCATGGCATCTACATCCACAAAGGAGCCGGAAAAGGGTATGGAGGAACAACTGGATCCAAGTGGACGAAACTGAAACGAATCGGCGGGATCGAGGTAAGTACCGGGATTGTCCGGCATACCAATCCTGAATCATTGAATGGCAGCCAGGGTACAGGAAACCGCAAAGCATACGAATGGTTCGATCCCATTGTCCGTAATCGAATCCCCGAACTAGAAACAATCATTACCAACTATTTCGATTCAATGATCATTGATGCCACACGCATCTATATCAACAAATAATCTATGAGCAACGATCTTAACCGTAGTATTAAAATCTACATTGATGGCACGGAAGCCGCATTAGGAGTCAAGCAAGTCGAAACTGCTATCCAAAAATTGGAAAACAAGTTAGCCTCTCTCAATAAATCCGAAGCTAACTACAACACCCAATCAAGAAAACTTCAGCAGGAAATTAATAAGAAAACGACGACTCTTGAAAAGTACAAACAAAGTATCAGAGAAACAGAACGTATTCTGAGCAATCTTTCCGGAGCAACCTATAACGAACTGATCTCTGTACAGTCCAAGGTTCGTAAGCAGCTCCGGGATGCAATACCTGGTACACAACAGCACTCAGTAGCCTTAGAACAGAATCGACGGGTAACCGAAGCTCTCACTCGTGCTCAAGCAGCAATGCGCGTTGAAGTGGGATGCCAGGGAACCGTTTGGGGGCAGGCCGCTAACTTCGTCAATAAATATATGGCCCTTATCGGTGGAGTTGTCGCCTCTGTTACAGGATTATCTATGACTATACGACGTTCCGTTGATGACTATGCGCAAATCTCCGAGGCTATGGCTGGAGTAAAAAAATACACTGGGATGACAGATGAAGCGGTGAAGGATCTGAATGAAGATCTCAAAAAGATAGATACCCGGACTCCACGCGAACGATTGAACGAGCTGGCACAAGATGCAGGTCGCCTCGGTATACAAGGAAAGCAGGATATTCTTGACTTCGTAGATGCTGCCGATAAAATCAATGTTGCATTGGGTGAGGATCTAGGAGAAGATGCAGTTAAGAATATTGGTAAACTAGCACAAATGTTTGGTGAAGATAAAACACTAGGATTACGCGGTGCTATGCTCGCCACAGGGAGTGCCATCAATGAAGTAGCTCAGAATAGCAGTGCCGCAGAATCATATCTTGTAGACTTTACTGCACGTGTATCCGGAACTGGAAAACAAGCCGGAATTTCACAAACACAAATCATGGGATTCGCCTCTGTGCTTGATCAAGATATGCAGCAAGTAGAAATGGCTTCCACTGCTCTGCAGACTGTCATCATGAAAGTATACCAGGAACCAGCCAAATTCGCTAAAATGGCAGGGAAAGATGTTAAGGATTTTACAAAATTACTTAAGGAAGATGCCAATGAAGCCCTCCTACAGCTATTAGAAAACTTAGGAAGTAAAGGCGGTCTACAGCAACTAGCACCTTTATTTAAAGACATGAAACTTGATGGTGTACGCGCTGCCGGAGTCTTAAATACTTTAGCTGCCAATACCGCTAGCATCCGAGAAGAGCAAGAACGGGCTACTACCGCATATAAAGAAGGTACATCGGTTATCAACGAATTTAATGTGCAGAACAATACAGTACAAGCGCGTCTCGACAAAGCTAAAAATGGTTTTAAAGAAGTGTCTTATCAATTAGGAGAGAAGATGCTTCCCCTCATGTCTAATGCCATTACCGCTACCAGTTTTTTCGTACGGGCACTCAATTCTTTAATTGAATTCATTGCACGATATTCACATATATTGATACCATTAACAGCTACAATAGCAACCTATGTTCTCATCTGTAAAGCTCAGATCATAGAAGAAAAGCTCAAAGTGTTTTGGAATCAGAAAGTAATAGCTACACTCAAAGAAATGTATGCTGTCATGTTGCGCAACCCATACCTGGCAGTCGCGGCTGTCATTGTTACTCTTATTTCTGCATTAAGCAATATGAATAAGGAAATGACAGAATCGGAACGTATTGAGAAAAGCCTAACAGAGATTCGAAATAATTCAAAAAGCAACATACAGGACGAACGTAATGAGGTTGAGCATCTCTTATCTGTTGCACGTAACGAGAACTTGAGCAAAGCTGAACGAGAAGCAGCTATCCGCAGGCTAAACGAGATTTCTCCCGAATACCTTGGCAATTTATCTTTGGAAACTATAAATACGGAGCAGGCTACTGCTGCTGTAAATTCATACGTTGACAGTCTTCTTGTTCTAGAGGAAATAAAACAAACTCAAAAGAAAATTAGTGAACTGAGAGATAGAAAGGATGATCTCGGTAAAAACGGACCTGACAACGGCTTTTGGTCTGATGTAGAAGCAGGAGCTGCCAATATGCTAAATGGTTTCAAAACATCATTGGGACTTACCACTGACGCTTGGGCTGATAATGTACTCAATGAATATATAAACAAAGGAACAAATAAACTGCGTTCATTAGATCGAGAAATCCAAACATTAAACCAACATATAGAGGAATCCAGAGAAAAACTCATCAAGATCGAATCAGAGAAACCTCAGCCTGTAAAAAACAATTCTACCACAAAAGAGGACGATGATGATGAAAAAGCGCTTAAAAAACGACTCGAACGAGAAAAAATACTATATACCCAAAAACAAGCCTTCTTAAAAGCAATGTACCTAGAAGGAGGAGATGAAACCCTTCAGACAGAAAAGCAACTTAACAAAGAATTAGAATGTCTTCAAATGGAACACTTAGAGAATTCTTTGAAAATAGCCGGTACAAAATCTAAAGAAGGCATTGAGATCCAAAATCAGATCAATGATCTGAAGCTGAAGATGCAAAAAGAACATACCCAAGAGCTGATTGATCAAGAAAAAATAGACTATGAACGTCAGCAACAGGAATTAAAGGAGTTATATGCTTCCGGGAAGGATGAGAATCTTAATTCCGAGGCTGCATACAATGATGCGATGGAACAGCTCACCATCATGCATCTGGAACGTATGCTTTCTCTTGCAGGACTAAATGCAGAACAACGGAAGCAAGTAGAGAAGCAGCTGCTGGATTATAAGGTAAAATGCATACAAAAAGATCAAAAGGCCAATGAGCAAAATTCAAAAAACAAACTTAAAACAGACAAGCAGGAATTTGAAGAAAGACTCCGTATCTATCAACAATATGGAGAAGAATTTGGTAATGCTCTAGGGAACATCATTTCCGGGCAGGAAAATGCTATGCAAGGATTCGCAGATACGATGATTGACATTATGTTTGATGTTATAGCCCAAATCATTAATGCCGAACTTGTAAACCTAGGTATAATAGGAACTGCAGAAGCAGCAAAAGCAACAGCTAAAGAGATTGGTTCCAAGGGCTTTTGGGGAATAGCGAGTGGAGCTATACTTGCGGGTCTTATTACGGCAGGTATCGCCACAGCCAAATCTACACTGAAAGGCTTTATCGGAAAAAGAAGAGATAGTGGAAGTTCCTCCACAGAAAGTACTCCCCAGGCTGAATATAAAATAAACCAAAGAGCAGCCGGGAAGTATGACGTAATCGGAGCTGAAGACGGACGCAGCTATCACGATATCCCCTATATAGGGGAAGCCCCTACAGGCATCGTCAAACGTACTTCACTTATATCAGAAAACGGATCAGAGTTAATTATCAATTCTGAAGATCTGTCCCGGCTCCAAAAACATATCAACTATCCTGTAGTACTTCAAGCAATCAATGATGCAAGATCCGGAAGGGTGCCACAATATGCAGAAGGAAATTACGACTCCATCAGCCACTCTACAGACTCACCCACTCCGCCAAGTCCCAATAACAACCTTGAGGCCAAACTAGAGAAAGTAATGGATAAGATGGATCAAGTGATGGACAAACTAGGCAAGCCTTCGAAAAACTACGTTCTCTTATCCGATATCAATGATGCGGAAGAGATCAAACTAAAATCGGAAAAACCTTTCACAAGAGGAGATCAATAATATGGCACTAATCATCAAAACACCTAAAGGGATATACGATACTCCTACAGACTTCGAAATGGAAGTTGAAATCACCTCCCCTATTTATACAGATAAAGGGAGTCAGACCATAGCTGCTACGTTACCGGGAACGAAGCATAACCTTTCCATAGTTGATCATATCAATCGCTTAGATATAGCTAATGCACCGGCTAAAGACGTCCAGGCTGTTATTGCAGATGGAATATACCGTCGCATAGGCAAGCAGAATATAACATCAGCATCGGTAGAATCAGGGATTGTCAGCAACATCGGATTTGACGAAAGCCTAATGTATGAAGCCTGGAACAATATATCATTAAAAAAGTTACCCGGATTACCCATATATAAACCATCAGGTGGCATTACTGCTTTAACAGAACATCTTAATAATGTTATGAAATTATGTTTTCCCCATACAAGTAAAGAATGACTCAGCAGACGATGTCGCTTACCCGGAATTCATAAATCCGATTCAAAAAATAGGTAATGCGTATGAGCTGAAGAAAAATGCACGTACAGAGAAAATGGTTATATCAGGCAGTGTCGCAGATGTCAAGTTACCCGCAGGATATGGTATTTCTCCTTTTATCCGTGTTTCAAAAATCCTACAATTAATATTTTCAGCATATGGTTTTGAACTCATAGAGAATCCATTCGAGAGAGACTACCAGCTCAAAAAAATGGTAGTACTTAATAATGTAGCAGATGCCACAGTCGCAGGTCAAATAAACTATAAAGACCTAATGCCGGACTGCACGATTAACGATTTTCTAGAAGCAATATTCTGTCGAACTGGTGCCAGGATCTTCGTGAATGGGGATAATAGAACAGCAAGAATCAAATTACTGAAAGACACGTTCTCCAGCTCCCCATTTGCAGACTGGTCACAACTGAAAGCTGCAGATCCTGTACCCAATTACGAACAGCCCAAGCAAATAAGATTATCTGCCAGCACTTCATTTGACGAAGCTTATACGGATGCGGAATCTTTCGAAGAATTCCTTGATAAATATAAAGGAATCATCACAGAAGTAGAGAACACACCTCCTGAGTATGTTCCCGATAACACATATATTTGTTATCAGGCATCTACCGGACGATTCTACAAGCGTAACATAGCTTCCCAAAACGTTTCTCTCTTATCCAGTGACTTCTTTGCTTGGGATAAGAAAACGGCCAACGTTGAATACGAAGAAATATCCAGTTCAGATGAATGCCTACCAATGACGTTCTGTAACAATTTACTAGTTCCGCAATACATGGCCGGAACAGTGAATCTCAATACAACACTCCGGGGAGCTAAAGTCAATGAACAAAAAACAGATACTCCGCTTTGCTTCTGTTTTGCGATGGGAATGGCTACTGATGAAAAGAATGTTCCTTTAGGATATTACTATGGTAGTTCACTCTGCCGCACCCCTGCAGGTAATTATTTCCGTGATAACGACGGGAACACTTTCAAATATTCACTGGTCTTTCGTGGAGAGGACGGAGCTTTCAATCAATTCTTTAAAGAATGGGATGCCATCTTAAGACATGCAAACCATACTCTAAAAAGTAAAATCAATCTTGATCGGATAGCACTAACTCAGATAGATACCAGCCGGCCAATCTTATTGTCTGGTCAGAAACTGATGATTGAGAGTGCCAAGCACACAGTACCCTATCAAGTGAACAAACCTGCAGAAGTGAACCTTCGTACCACAAAACTTTTAAAACCATTTGATCTTGAGCAAGAACAAGGTATTGTAAAAATGATACCCCAAACGACTAAATGGGTAATTGTCTCCTACGCAGATAATGCCTTCGCCGCAACTGCAGCACAAGTAAAGAGTCAACTTGAAAAAAGATATGATCTCAGAGGATTTAATGTCTTAGACAGAAAGATACTAACCCAACCTTCCGGAGATGATTTCAGTTCGTATCTGCCTCCAACTAAAGAAGAAGTACTAGGAAAAAAGGAAATACTGGATACTTATGACGCTGAATTACAGTACTGGTTCTCGTTTTATGTGGATAATCCTGAAGGTGCAAATACTGATTCGATAGATTCAATCAGACTTCAATATGAAGCCGGGATCAAAGCAGTCACTATGTAATCTTGTCCTTTATACAGCAATTAAAAACAAACACATTTGCATATGGAAAAAAAGGAAACAATACAATCAGCTCCTGAAATAAAGAATGTCTCCGGAGTATTTCTGAAGTTTCAGTCTCTACCAGGCAATGGAGACAAAACAATGGAAGACTTTTATTCATTGATGTCATCTCCCTGCATTGAACGAACTTCTCTCCTGGCCGACCTGAATTTTGTAGTAGTGACCTCAGAGAACATTGTAAGAACACAGTTTGAATTATGAGTTTAACAGCAGCAATTTCACCCCGCACGATGGCTTTATCAGGGAATCCGGTAAAGTTGGAAATCACTTCTTCATCCCCTGTCAATTACGTTATCCGAAATCAAAGTAATGTCATTTTCGAAGGATCCGGAGAAACTGGAAATTTCTTTGTTTTTATCGATGAGATCTTATCAGCTATTTTATCTCCAACCCACTATACGGGTGAAGAAACCGATATCATCCTATCAACATCGAGCAATCTCAAAGAATACACAATCGAAGTCAATAATCAGACAGGTGACCGACAAACCTTGCAACATAAAGTATTACTCGGTGGGATCAGCAAAAGAGCTATGAGGCATCTGAATCAGACAGGCAGCAACATTTTTACTATGAAGCTATTGAATGCTGCCGGTAACTTCTTTATGTCTACACGGACAGAACAAAGGGTCCTGTCTATCCGCGAAACAGAAATACGGCCATTATTATTCATTGCTCCAGTAACGACTTTTACGGTTAAAGTAGCAGAAGGTATTTCTACTGTTATTTCGGGTCTGACAGTCGGGGCCTGTTATGCTCTTAACCTTGAAGCCTTAAGAAAATATTTTTTCAGCAAGAATAATATGCTTGCCAGTCAATTTGAAATCATCACAGTAGAAGGCAAGGCAGTCACCATCGTCATTTCTCCTGCTAACATAGAGAAGGAACGATACTATATCGAATTTTTAAACAGTTATGGAGCGTATGAATGCATAGAAGTTACCGGGAAGCCCACTCTAGATCAAGACAAAGGAGAAGATGAAGTGTATGGGAAATATGATGAAGAAGTAAATGACTATACTGAAAGCAGGGAGAGAGTAAACACTGTAGACAATCTGCATGTACAGACTGGTTTCAAGACAGAAAAGGAACTGATGTTTATTCTTGATATGCTCTCTAGTGATGAGATCTATCTTATAGGATACGGAAACAGAGGAATCAAAGTCAATGCTTCTGCTGATAGTTTAGCAATAGCAAAGAATATGAATACGCCTCAAAGTCTACCCATTACACTTAGATTCTGCGATTCGGAGAAACATTTTACTCAGGAATTAAATAGCAATGATTTCAATAATCCGAGAATTCATACAGATGTTTTCAGTAAACAATTCAATTAAGGATGAGTACAACACAAGATATTGTAGACTCTCTGATTGATCACATAGACAAGGCCATCACCAAAGGCAGTGTAACCAACCAGCAACTAGCCGGTGTCTTGGACTTTTTGAACGAAAGGTACAAGACACTGGCTAAAGCCGGTGGAAGCTTGTCCAAAGATATTCGCGTCACCTCGCCCAAGACAGGGAATATAAACCCTGGGGACATACTCAAGGAAGGAACAACATACGAAAGTATCTTCAGGACGATGCTCACCAGTGTAGAGTCTGCATCTTTAACAGGTAAACTTTCAACGTCCAACGACGTTGAGTTTGGGACAGCCAAAGGACAGCTAACCTACACAGCCAACAGACACGGTAACGGCCCCATGAGTAAAGCCTTTTATGATTATATCGAAGAGAATAAACTAGAGTTTTCTGCAGAAGTTAATGGGGAACAGAAGGCAATAAGGCAATTGACAGGCTACTATACAATGGAGGAGACTTACGCTGCAACCGTCGTCTACGACGCTAGCCCTGATGGAGTATTACCGCAAATTACATTAAATAATAAGATCAGTGTGAACGTTCGACGTAAATGGTTTGCCGGTGTATGCAATACTGTGCCTCAAACATCAGATGCAGTACGGGCACTCAGTTCAAACGGACTGTATACCGGTCCCGGTACCTATAAATTTCCGATTGGTACATGGTCTATGTTTGCAGTATGTATCCCTGCAGACATGCTCACCGAGCTTACCCTAACCAGTTATCCTGGCAACTTCATCGAAAATGGAACTGAAGGTCCGATTAAAATTATGGTAGAAGGGGCCAACGGTAGTAAAGCTATTGAATATAAAATGTGGATTGCAGAAGCTACAATGCCTAACGATCCGGATACATTCACTTTTAAAACAGTCTGAGTATGGAAGACCAAGTTGAAATTGTAGAATATCTATCTGAAATAAAAAACGTATCACCACGTTCTAGCCTTGTCATCGCAGGAGCTAGTTTCTATCTTCAATACAAGCGCACCAGGAGTCTCCCTATCGACTCTACATCGACCTGGAACTCTTTAGAAAAAGCAACTCGATATGCGCAAAATATCGACACTGTAGCTTATGCCCCTTATGACGGACAAATGATTACTGTAAAAGAGAATGGGAAAACAAATGTTTATATCCTTGTTCTTGACGAATCACTTCCATTGGCAGACAAGCGCGTACACTGCAAACTTGAGCCTGTCGCATCTCAATCATTCGGTGATGATCGTTATGCACGTAAAGACATCAAAGATACTTTCAAGAAAGGCTTTACTTCCAAAGAGGGCTGCGACATCGAAGGTGGGCTAAATGTCGGTAAAATGACCCGGCTGTCCGGTGGTGTCGTCGTGATGGCCGACACCGATTATGGAGTTACTGAATCAGAAAAAGAAAATCCCGAAAATAGTAATGTTATGGCAATAGGATTAACAGAAGTTCCTAAAAACAGCGGATTCGGTTCTACCTCACTAGGTGAGATGGACAACACAGATGAATCATTCGATCTAGTTCCGGACGGCAACTACATGATGCAGAAACGAGCAGGTGTATTCTATCCCGTGAAAGCAGCCGCAGGTGGCGGAGGAACAAAGCTCACGCTTGCCTTTGTCACTCCGTCAAATGCAACGGCCGTTCATGGTAAGGAGACACTGATAAAATACACATACTCATCTACCTTGTCCGGAGAGGAAACGGGCGAAGGTATCGCAACCTATACTTTGAACAATAAGCAGGTAGCCTCCGAAACAATCAATCAAGGCGAAGTCTCATTCAATATAGGCAAATACCTGATACTCGGTGATAACGTCCTCGTTGTACAAGTTACCGACAGTTACGGAGCTACCCGCAAGCTGACATTCAAGATCAACGCGGTAAGCATTGCCGTAACGTCTACATTCGATGATTCAAAAGCCTATGTGGGAGCGATCTCATTCCCATATACCCCGCTTGGTGCCGTAGAGAAAACCATTCACTTTGTCGTTGATGGTAAAGAAACGGGTACCTACACCACATCTGTATCTAATCGTCAGCAGACATATTCAATCCCGGCACAGGCGCATGGTGCACATACGCTCGACGTTTATGCGACGGCAACGATCAACGATACCGAAGTAGAAAGCGATCGTCTACGCTATGATATTATCAGCATTGTATCCGGAAACAACACACCGGTTATTGCGTCATCCTTCAGGACTGCCGAAGTCGAACAATTCAGCACACTCCTGATTCCCTACATCGTTTATAATCCTGCTACAACGACAAGTGATATCACCCTGTCAGCTAATGGAATCGAAATTAGTGATCAAACGATCGACCGCACGCGACAAACATGGAGTTACCGGGCAGAAACTCCCGGAGAACTGGAACTGAAAATAGCATGCGGATCTGTGACCAAAACATTCAACCTGACGGTTACGGAATCAGAGATCGATGTTCGTCCGGAGGAAGCGGATCTCGTTCTCTTCCTCACTTCCGTAAACCGCAGCAACAACGAAGAAGGGAAAAACATCTGGAACTACGGAGAGATCTTCGCTGTACTTACCGCATTCAACTACGCAACGAACGGATGGATCAAGACAGTTGACGGATTCGTAGCTCTTCGCGTTAATGGCGATGCACGTGTAACCATCCCCTACAACTCCTTTGCCAACGACTTCCGTTCTACCGGCAAAACAATCGAATTCGAATTTGAAACCAGAGACGTTACCGACTATGATTCAGTCATCCTCAGCTGCATGAATGCCGGCATCGGACTTGAAGTGACTGCACAGAAAGCTATATTCAGATCAGAACAGACCTCTTTCGA
>ENA-UOOC01003292-UOOC01003292.1-human-gut-metagenome-genome-assembly--contig:-C48old-NODE-3292-length-11272-cov-4.681109_pt1 | contig 11272 bp, 13 predicted proteins | sample MGYA00242469_ERZ724016 | MGnify/ENA metagenome assembly ERZ724016 | reverse complement strand
GCAGAGTGCGCAGGGACGGGTTGGCGTTGCCGGTTTCAAGCTTACTGATGTCACCCTGAGCAATTCCGGTTCTTTCGGCTAAATCCTTTTGGGTAAGACCGGAGGCTTCTCTTGCGTTCAGCAGAGCCTTGATGATGGTAAACTCAGGTTCCAAAGCGTCATATTCCTTTTTAAATTCGGGGTCGTTCAGCTGTTCTTCCAAGGTTTCTCTGAAATTTTTACCCATTATAGATTCTCCTTTCGGGATTCATAATCCGCTCGATATTTCTTTGCAAGTGCAATCTGATTTGCCGGTGTTTTCTGAGATTTCTTTACAAAACCGTTTGTAAGAATTACTTTCTTACCGACAACAAAGAAATACAGAACCCTTGATATATTATTTCCCTGAGCTGCTCGGATTTCAAAAATTCCGTCAGAGAGCGGCTTTGAATACGGTTCGCGCAAGTCATTTCCTTTCAGTTCAAGAAGTTCAAGCAGACGAAACAGCTTTGCACGCATTTTTACATCTTGTGAAAGAATAAATTCTTCGGCGGGAAATGTGCCGTCGCTCTTTTTATAGTATTCAACCTTAAACAGATTAACCATCTCCGTCCGACCGTTCTCAACTATATTATATAGGATATATTCTATAATGTCAATGGTCTTTCATGAGATTATTGCTTGGCGATGGGGTAAGAGAAAAAATGCGGGGCTTGGCGGGATTTTTTTTGCTGCTTTTGGACGCGAATGACCTGTGATTGCGAATTTGAGAGATTGTATTGACCGGCACGGCTGCTTAACTGTTTGGTGCGATTACAACTTAAGCGGCTGTCCCCAATCTCACCCACCTGTTGAAAAATTCTCTCTTTACGCTATCCTTGAAAGCTCCTGCACTTCGTGATAGCACTTTCCTTGCTCTTCCTTCTTTTGATTCACTTCTTTAGTGAGCTGTTCAAGCTCTGAGCGCATATCTTTCTCTTTCAAGCCGACCTCTTTTAAGACCCTCTTAGCCATATAGAACATTGCCAACTCACTGTTATGCTCTGTCTGGAACTTCTCACGTTTGCCCTTGAATTTAATAGTGTTTAGCTCATCAGCAATAGGCTTGTATTTGTGGTAGTTTTCAAGCTGCCGTAGAGCGTTTTTAAGCTTTGAGATTCTTTCCGAGTCCTTGCGAATTTGCTCGGCAAGCTTTGAATTTCTTGCAGACGCAGACGAAACATAGCTCTCTAAATCTGCGACGGAGTAAATTCTCCTCTCAGACAAAAACTCAGTTTCATTGATAAGGCTTTGCAGGTTTCCGACTTTCGCCTTGTTTGCTCCATAACCAAAGTTTTGAGTTGCGTATTCGTTTCGGACTTGGTAGTATTCTTGGAGATATTGAATCAACAAAGGTCGAGCATCTTTTTTAGCTTCTGCCTTTATCTCAAATATGGCTTTATCCAATCGTGCAATTTCTGACTTGAACTTCTGGATTGAGTAATTGTTTTGGCGAATAGCCTTGTTGTAGCTGCCTACTTCAGTTGGAATGCCTCGCTTTTTCATAGCCCTGACTGTCGGTCCTTCATGGATGGTGGGGAGCATTTCTACTCCTTGGGCTTCAAGGGTTCTGTGGTCAATTCGACAGTCTAAGCCCTTTTTCTCAAACTTGGAATTGCAGAGGTCAGCCCATGCCTTTCGCCAACGTTCAAGCGTTTTTGGATCGTCCCAGTCGGTGGTGTTTTCGGATGTGAATATGTACTTTCCGTTGCCATCTCGGATGCGGTTGCCCTTTTCATCAAGAGCATAAACTCTCCTTTGCTTTGTCCCCCGTTCACCGTTATCTTTCATAGGTCGCATAGGGCAGAGTATGTGAAAGTGTGGGTTTTGAATACCACCGTTTTTATCTGGTGAATGAATACATAGGTCAACTATCATGCCGTCTGAGACAAGATTATCTTTGCAGAATTGAATTGCAAGCTCCTTGTTTTCTTCAAGACTCAGCTCGTTTTGCAAAGCTATGTCAAAGCTATATGCAAGCTGAGCCTTTGGGTTTTTCTCTGCGGCTTCTACAGCGTTCCAGAGGGTTTGTCTATCCAAAAACTCAATCGGTGCGTGTGACGGTAAGAAGATTTCAGTATAGATTATACCGCCCTTGCGGGTATAGTCGCAGTCCTCACCGTAGCGTTCACTATATAGCTTTTCTCCTGAACGATATGCCGCTGCTGCGACTGCCGATTGACCTATGCTTCTTTTTATTCTTTGGACGTGAAAATGGTATAGAGCTATTCTCTATCACCTCCGGAATCTGTGTAAAGCTTCTCCACAAAGTCATAGATTTCCTCTCGGGATAAATCCATAAGCTTCGGAAAAAAGTGTGCTAACGCTCCGCCAATGTTGCAGAGCTGATGGGTACGGTGGCTACGTTCCTTTTGTGAGAGATAGCGTTGTTTGTTTTCAAGCCTTGCAAGTTGATTTTCGGCTTGCTGTTTCTTTTGCAGGTACTTCTGAGCCTTGGAAAGCTCATGGTCACGTTGCTGACGTAGTTGGTCGATAATTGATGTTTTCATTGAATCTCCTTTTAAATTGAAGTTTTTTGAGTAAAAGAAAATGCAAATACTACTATTGCGGTTGGGCTTAGTAGTATTTGCATGGTGTCATTGGTGTCAGTTGTTTTTTCGTCGCAGTAAATTCTGCGAACTTAATAATCGCTATTTACGTCTTGCTTGTGAAAAGCAATACTAAACAATTATATTTAGATTATATCCTCTATGACAGAACTTGTCAATAGGTTTTACATAATTTTTATGTTTGGCTTTGGGATAGACATGAAGTGTCGCAAGGGCGAAGCCCTTGTTCGGAGCATAGCTACGCATCGGCTTGAACGTCAAAACTTTTTTCATCACTTTCAAGCCTTTGCTTCGCAGAACGCACTGTACATACCCTTTGGGGATGTACAGAAGTGCGCCGTTGGTGTATTCGGGGATTGTGGGCTTGTATTTCTATGAATGCGTCGTTGCAATTGAACGCATGGTGTTTAGCACAGGTGGGATACTCAAGAATATGTATACAACCTAAAAGAGAAAGACAAACAATCAAAGCACCATCACTTCAAATACCAAGCATATGGTAACAGATTTGCGTACATTACTACGTTGAACTCATACTTTTTTGGCTATCATCTTGCATTCATTCTCTTCTTGGTGTATTATATAGAAAACCACCTAAAAGGATGTGCATTAATGCTCAGTGTATATCTCGCCATGATTGACAATCCGAACGACAAGGAAAAATTTGCACAAATTCATCACACTTACAAAGACCAAATGTTTCGAGTTGCAATGAATATTTTGCATAACTCTGCTCTTGCCGAGGAAGCCGTGCAGGACAGCTTCTTAAAGATTTCCAAAATTATTTCGGATATTTCTGATCCTGCTTGTAGTAAAACGGCTTCGCTAATCGTTATTATAGTTAGGAACACTTCCTATGATTGTCTCCGTAAAGAAAAGCCCGGCAGCAAAGTTCAGTTTGATGAAGCTATTGAAACTACAGCTTCCTTGAAAATGCCGGATATTACAGATGTTATGTCAGGCGGGATAGGCGATGTTATGGATATAATCGGCAGCATGGACAAGATATACAGCGATGTATTAAAGCTAAAATACATATATGGCTACAGCAACAATGAGATTTCTGAATTGCTCAATATCTCTGTAAAAAATGTGGGAATTCGCATTTATAGAGCAAAACTTTTATTAAGAAATAAGTTGGAGGAGAAAGGCTATGAAATTAAGTGAACGAGCAAATGAACATTTGTGGGATTCACTTCTGACCGAGATTTTGATAGAGGACTGTAAAAACGAACTCGCCGAATTAGAAAGCTCAAAAGAATCGCATACCTTTTCTTTGAATTTTGAAAAGAAAATACAAAAAATTCGGCATTCAGTAGGCAGAAAGGAGTCTGCCATAAGAATAGCCATATTCATGCGTAAGGCAGCCGTTACAGCAGTAACAATCGCAGGACTGCTCTTCTTTGTATTTTTAACTCAGCCACAAGTATATGCGGCAGTTTAAGATGTGGTGAGAAGCATTTTTGAAACTCACGACAAATACACATATCATGGTGAGCCTGCCGAGGGAACATTTGACGAAAACAAAAGGCTTGGCTATGTTCCTGATGGATTTGAATTGCGTTCAATTGTCTATGGTAAAAGCATTGCGGCTCTGACATATGAAAACGCTGATGATGAAACGATTGATTTTAATTATTGCTTTGCGGACAGCGGTTCTATCTCGATAGATAATGAGCGACATGAGTATAAAAAAATCGAAAGCAATGGACAAATATATTATGTATATGTTGCTATTGAGGAAAACGACCAGAGTGTAATTATTTGGTATTGCGGCGACTATGTTTATAGTATATCTTCACATTTACCTCAAACAGAACTTATTAAAATCGCTGAAAGTGTGAAAGATTAAATATATTTTGTAGTGATTTATCAAAAGCCCTCGTTTATATTTGTGTAAGGCAATCTTATCAAATATAAACGAGGGCTAATATTTTGAAAACTTTATTTTCAAAAATTACCGCGATTGCATTAGCGGTAATATGCGTGTATTGCTTAACAGTATCCGCATTTGCACAAATGGATTACTCTGACACAAATCAAATTACTTTTTCGTTGTCGTTCTACTTAAACAGCGCAAGCTGTTTTGTTGAAATCAAGGGTGCTACAGGAACAACCAGCATTTCTGATTGTACTGTAACGATAACAGACAGCAATGGAAATGAAGTAAAGTCGTGGGGAGGATTATCTGTTACGGGTTCAAAACTTACTGTTTCTAAAACAGCATCCGGGGTCGAGCATGGAAAGACATATACGTTAAGTGTAACTGCAACCATACATCGTAATGGCGAATCAGAGATCGTTTCTGATTCATTTACAAGAGCCTACAATTAAGCGTTTTTCAAATGCACTGTCGAACATTCCAGCGCGCATAAAAGGGCTTGGATAATGTCCCAACAAGGAAAAATATAAGCTTATTTTTAGTTGAACTTCATGTTTTTGGCAATATGCACCATTCCGTTCGGCTTGCGAAGAGTATTAGTAATTTCTGACAGCCAAAAGCCTGTCTGATGAAATTTATAGTTGACTATTATTATGATTTACTAAATTCCTTCCCCTAAGTATTATTGTAAGCGCCAAAATTAATATATATGCTATAATTGCCACTAATCGTATCATTAAGTGTAACTAAAGATGGTTTCTCTTATTGCATTAACTCTGCTCGTATTGATGTGTGATTTGCGAGATGGCAACAAAACTAATTTTTTCGGTTAGTGGTTTCATTTTCACACTGTATTGTCAGTTTAGGACGTTATTTAGCTAGTCTGCATCAAAATTATTGAAATGTATTATAGAGTGGAATTATTCTGAGAGATATCTAAGAGGATTTCACGAGCATTAAAACTCTGTTAGTTATCAATCGTCTGGCTTTTTACAGAGAAAGACGTTGATATAAATAAGAATCGTCGAATATTCGATTGTACTTTCATAAATATGATGCGCAACATATTTATGTCGATTAAAATGTAAGGAGGAATTACATTTGAAAAGAACGTTTAAAGTTTTAGGTTCAATTATCATAGTCATTGCTATGACACTCTCTTTGGCGGTTTCATCATACGCCGAATGCTGCTTGCCTATGCAGGTAAATGACTTTGCGTATGATTTTACTGTTATGGGCTCATCCACTGCCTCTAGCACTTTCAAAGTAACTTCTAGTGGAAACGTAAAAATCACAGGTGAAGTAGTATTTGTATTGCAACCTCATACGCCTGCACAAACCGTCTCAGCGTATGTTTATATTTACGATGCAAATGGAAATGAACGTTTAAAATTGTGGCTTGATACGTCTACAAGATCAAATAACACGGATTATGTTCTAACATCATTGCCTTATACCAACAGCCGTACAATATCTTTACCTATTGGTACATACACTGTAAAGGTCTGTACTTCCGGCGCCACAGATGATATTACCAGTAATTATACTGTTATCTTTGCCTAATATGTGAGTTAAAAAACTCGTATATGTTTTCGGAAATGCACAATCATGCGAATTCAATGTATTTGAGTGATTGTGTACACAGCTGGAAGTAGGAAGACCCAAAACAATGCATAATTCACTGTGAATGCTGTTATAACGACTATATAGATTTTGTTCAAAAGAGAATTATTGCGGCAAGGTCAGACTAAGGAGGCGCAAAATGACAAATTCAGGATTTATTATTAAACGCTCGTTCCGACAGATAGTCAAAAATCCCTCTGCGAGCGGAATAATCATCTTTGCGCTGACAGTCTGCACCTTTGCCGCGCTCATTCTCTCGGCGGCAATTGCCGACAGATACTCCGATCTACAGGCTACTCTTGAAATGAAGAAGCTTTACTATTTCGACCAGAAAATCACCGCCCGCAGTGAGAACGGCAGATATCCGCTTTTTGAAAAGCTTTTTTCTGAGGACTTCCCCGGAATCGACAGCTTTCTGAGCATTGAAGCGACTTTGCCGAACGGCAAAAAACTCTCTGCGATATATTCTGGAAAAGAGTTTGACACTCCTAAGGATGCGGAGATGTCTCAGGGAAGAAGCTATACCGCTGAGGAGCTTAAATCCGGCGAATCCATTGCGGTTGTAAACGTTTCGGAGTGCGAGGGCATTGAAATCGGCGGAATGGTTAAAATAGGCGGACAAGACTTTACTCTTATCGGCAGTACCTTTGGTGATACCACCGTCCCGCTCTATGCAGCATTAAAGCATGGTTGGTCGGTGAGCTTCGGCGACGCCATGTTCACCGATTTTTTAGGTGAGGAGCAGGAAGCCCACCTTCGCCAAATCGTTTTGGATTCCGGCGGCGGAAGTGTAATCACTCAATTTGAGCTTTTTGGCACCTCGACCTATGATACCATCAAAAGAGCTATAATCGGTCTTGCTGTGCTGCTTACAGCAGCCGGAATAATAATTTCCGAGGTCTTTAGCTATACCATAGCCAGCCGTATGCATGAATTTGGAATATATAAAATTCTCGGTGTACGCAGTACTTCCCTTTTCTGGATATATTACATCCCGCCAATTATTATGCTTGCCTTTTCGCTGATTTTGGGCGGAACGGCTTTTTTACTTTCCAAGCCTGTAAGGGTGCTTTTGGGTATCGTCAGCGGCTTTACACCTAAGCTTGCTTTGATAGCGGTTCTTGCGATAATATTATTAATGATGGTGACAACCTTCCCGAAATATATTAAAATCCTTCGGCAGAGCCCGCATGATACGGAGGTAGTGACATGATCAAGCTCATTATCTCAAATATCCGGGACAGATTTCTTAGCTGTATTATTTTAGCGATCGTCCTTGCGCTCACGTTATTTACAGCAGTTTCGCCAACTAAAAAAGTTGCTGAAATAATCGCAGAAGAAGGATTTTACCGCCGCACCGGACTTGAAAGCCTCTACTATTTCTCAACGGGCGGCAGAGATGTTAGGGAGGTCTGTGAAAGCGTCAGGGACAGTGTGAATCTTATTGGCACGGGATATAACTATATGCTGACATCAGACGGCTTTGCCAGGCTTTATCCTGTCGACAGCGGCTTCTTTGAAAACCTTGATTTCAGCTTTAAAAGAAAGGCGAGAGAGTTTACCTCCGATAAAGGATACCCCGCTGTTGTCTGCAAAAGTTTGGGAAGCACATATCGGATGGGTGAAACCTACAAAGAGCAGGTTCGGGGTGCTAATTTTACGAATGTCGTGATTGAATTTACGGTTGTCGGCATTCTTTCAAGCGACTACGGATATTTTCCGGCCGGAAGCGGACTTTCACAGTCCGATGACTTCGTCTATTTCATAGCAGACGATATAACTAAGGGAACCTCAAACACCGGCGAAGTATTCTTCACCGCGGATTCGTTGGAATCGGCAAAAGAATCCATCAATAGGGTTCTGGGCGAACAGTTTGAAGTTATAAGCTACGGTGAGGGATATAACGCCGTCAGAACGGTCACTCTTGAAACCAATGGTGTGTCTATAATTTTGGCTGTGACATCCTTTCTGCTGTCGCTCTGCATGATGATTTCCCACTCTATGCTCTCGGCGGCGTCGAGGCAAAGGAAATACTCGATACTGTTCACCTGCGGCTCTACACGCAAAAAGCAGCTTGTAATTCATATCCTGACCGACCTGATTCCAACGCTTGTAGCGGTCATAGCGGCAGCTTTGCTGGTGCTTGCAGATGTTCTCCCAAATCGTCAAATGGCGGCTATTCGGGGAATGACCCTTTCGGGGATATTCACGGTGATAGCGGAAGCGGCACTTATTTTCACAGTGGCAGTGAGAGGTGAGGATATGTCAATAGTATTAAACAATATTAAGAGAGCCTTCAACCCCGGCAAGGACAGCGAGGTCAGAGCGCTCCGCGGCGTAAATCTTGAAATAAAAGACGGCGAGATGCTTGCAATCATGGGCGCTTCCGGTTCGGGAAAGTCAACCCTTTTACATATCTTAGGCTGTCTTGACAGCGGCTTTGAGGGCGAATACATCCTCAACGGGAAAGACATAAAATCCCTCACTCAAAAAGAGCTTGCAGACCTGCGGAACAATCAGGTAGGCATAGTTTTGCAGAATTTTGGTTTGATAAACAACATGACCGTTCGGGATAACATAGCAGTCCCCTGCTATCTCGGAGGAAAAATCAAAAGTGGCGAGCTTAGCGAAAAAATTCGCAGCCTTGCCGAAAGGTTGGGCATCCGGGACAAGCTGAGAGCCGATATTTCCGAGCTTTCTGGCGGGCAGAAGCAGCGGACAGCCATAGCCAGAGCACTTATTAAGTCGCCGAAAATTATCCTTGCCGACGAGCCTACCGGCGCACTTGATAAAGCGACATCTCAGGAAATCGTTAGGCTATTGAAGGATTTGAACAGTGAGGGCTATACCATTATAATCGTAACTCACGACCCGGAGGTCGCAAAAAGCTGTCAGAAAACTGTGATAATTGAAGACGGAAGGATAGCGTTAGAAAATATCTTGCAAGCATGATTATAGGACTTGTTTCTATTACGGCTTTTGTCGCTCTGTTTATATATTCAGAGACAAAACCTGAGAAGACAGTCGGCGACAGCAAAGAAGATAAAGAGTCTGAGCGAGAACGGTAACTATTATGTCATCACCGGGTTCGAAAGCTATAAAGGTTGGGATGTCATGAGTACTTTCATAACAGTGCAGGAAAATCCACAATGATGAACAGCATCACTCGGAAACTACGATGGCAAAATCCAGTGGAACGTTTAGAATAACAACTAATAAGCAACAATTATGATACTTCGATATAGAATCTTACAATCCAATTGGTAAAAAGATTAGCATTTAAAAAGTTTTATATGAAAGGATGTTATTAATGAAAAAAATGTTTAGTATTTTTGTGGTTATTGTTTTGACTCTCGTGATGAGTATATCTGCATCTGCCAAGTTTCAAACTGTTCCGCTGTATTATGGCATAGGTAAGAATGCAACTTGTAAGCTTTCAGGTAATCTTACAAGTCCCGTTTTTACCGCTTCAATGGAAGCAGGAGCGACAAACGGCCAGTATGTAGGTGACCATTATAATATTAGAATGGATGCAAATTGTTACGATGCTTATATGGGACGATATATTTCAAAGCCAAATGGCGGTGGATTTTCTGTTAGCCAGTATGATTATGACTTTTTTATTAATATTGATCTTCCACCCAATACAGCGTATAACAAGTATGTATGGTGCAGTGTTAATGCTGAATACACAGCATACGATAATCTTAATCCGAATATGTATCCCTCAAGTCTTTATTTAAATGATGGATTCTAAATTTGAGTTCAGCATTAAAGCAAACTTGTTAATTGTTGCTCATACCTAAGTTTCATAGTATACAGAGCTTAATGTTCTTTGCTATTATGCCGCCAAAAGAGTACAGTTATGTACTCTTTTGGCAATAAGATAGTATAAAAACAAGTTCATTAAACTAAAAGGAAAAGTACAATGAAAAAATCTTTCGTTCTATCAGGCGTTTTTGCCGTCGCGACTATTTTGTTTACAGTACTTATATTTAACGTGTATAATGATTATAATGTTCCTGAAAATGGAACAGAATTTAATGACGGAATATACATTGACGACAAGTATTATGATGCTGGAATCATGGAGAAGATAAAAGAAGAAAACTTCCCATCAGAGAGTGAAATTAAACTAGAATACCCCGATAAAACAATTATAACTTGGCTTCTCAGCAGTAACTCATTATTTGACTATGTGTGTCATTTCCCTACAAATCAAGTTAATGAATACCTGAACCAACAGGGCTGCGATTACGTTGTATGTTTTAAGTTATTACCTTCTTTATTCACAAATTCGTGGTATAATATAGATGCAAAGAAAAACGGAGGTACAAGAAAATGAAGTTATCACTTCCTGCAAATATAAGCAAATTACGAAAAGAACACTCTATGACACAGGAGCAATTAGCAGAAGCCTTGGGTGTTACCTTCGCTTCTGTTTCAAAATGGGAGCGTGGCGTAGCGACACCGGAATTAAATCTGATTGCGGAAATGGCAGATTTGTTTGAGGTATCTATTGACGCACTCATCGGGTACGAGTTCAGAAACAATGACAGAGAAAATGTAATCGCAAGGCTGAAGCAGTATTGTCACGACAGAAACAATGAGGATGCTTTTGCTGATGTTGAAAAGGCGTTGCAGCGTTATCCAAATTGTTTCGATGTTATATATTACAGCGCCCGAATCTACAGCTTAAGAGGTTTGACACAACAGAATGCCACGTATTCTAAGAAAGCACTTTCCCTCTACAATCGTGCGTGTATGCTTATCAATCAAAACGAAGATTTGGAAATAAGTGATATTTCCATTCGTAAAGAAATGGCAGAAATCCATCTTGCGCTCGGTGAGTATGACAAAGGTGTAGAACTGTTAAAGAAGAATAATCCTTGCCGAATGAATCATCCGTTGATTGGACAAACAATTGCATCTTCGTGTAATGATCCCGAAGGGGCGTTGCCGTATTTATCAATGGCACTGCTCGACTTAACTGTGTCTCACATGGAAATCGTGATGGGGTATCTCAACGCTTTCTGTAAAACCAATGACTATCAAAACGCTTTGGCTGTTGTGGATTGGGCACTTGCATTTTATCCCGGACTAAAAAATCCAGAAAATCGAAGTTACAACAGACTTTTTCTGCTAAAGCACGTCAGGTGTTCACATATCCGTGATATAA
>ENA-UOOC01003290-UOOC01003290.1-human-gut-metagenome-genome-assembly--contig:-C48old-NODE-3290-length-11278-cov-5.263209_pt1 | contig 11278 bp, 9 predicted proteins | sample MGYA00242469_ERZ724016 | MGnify/ENA metagenome assembly ERZ724016 | reverse complement strand
GCAGTCTTGATACTTTTTGTTTTCTCTTGTGACTACTCTAAGGGGATTATATCAAATGATGGATTTTGCGGCGATTTTTTGTACAATTTATAACGGCGAAAAGTATAAAAAGTCCGCCTCACAAGGAAGCGGACTCTAAAATTACTTGCTCTTTGCAGCCTTTTTCTTCTTTCCAGAAGCCGCAACCACAGCCACAACAATCACGATAACAACAACCGCGCCCGCAGCAATGCCGATAATCAAACCGGTATTGACCGCACCCGGCTGCTTGACAAACGGATTGACCGCTGTATCCTCCACCGGAGCAACATAGTTGGGGTCTGCCGGAAGGTCAATTACAAAGGTGGTAACGCTCAAAGGCGGAAGCTCGTTGCCGTCGGGGTTGAACTGACCTGCGTCCTGCCAGTATTTGAACTTAAAGCGGCTTTCGTTGCCTATCGTCTGGTAAGCCGAGGAGCCTGTCGGCACCGCTCCGCCGAGGTCGACATACAAATCCTCGTAGCTGTCCTTGTTGTTGACGGCAACAATTACCAGCCTGTGCGAATCGGGAGCCTTGAAGGCAACGACGGTCGCGCCGGATGAGTTTTCAACCTCAACACGCTGATATCCGCGCTTGATGTACTTGGAAAAGTGCATCATTATGTAGTGGTTGCCGACTCTTCTGATGTCGCCGTTTTTGTCGTCGTCCACCTCGATAAGGCAGTTGCCGAGGTCTGCAACCCACACGCCGTTCCAGTAAAGGTATGCGTTTACATTCTCATATATGAACTCGTTTGCCATCATTTCAGCCTGACGGATGTAGTCGTTGAGATAATATTCCGTCTGCCAAAGGGTGTATTTGTCCGAGAATCTCTCCCCCACCTGTCCGAAGCTGCGGGGACTGTTCTCCGAGCCGTAAAGGTGGTGGGTGATGGTGTCAAAGGTTTCGGGAGCATTCTCTTCCAGTGGCTCGATGTATCTCTGAATCAGGTCGGCAGTGTCCGCCATTACCTCCGCGCCGGTTATGTTGGGTGCCCACTCGCCGAAAGCCTCCTTAAAGGCGTTGTATACGGCTATATGAGCCTTCCAGTATGCGCAGTGATACTCGTTTTCGTCCGAGCCGAAGAAGAATCCCGCCTCGCTGCGGGCGTTGCCATTTTCGTCCTTGCCCAAGCCCTGAAGCTCGGTTTCGTTGGAGATGGAGAAGTAGTCAACAGGTATTCCGGCGTCGAAGAAAAGCTTGATTGATTCAACGCAGAAATCAGCCAGCTCGTCGTACATATACTCACCGTTTTCGTCTTTAGCAAGGGTGTAGTAGGTGTGACCCTCGTCGTCGAGCTCGGTGAAAGCAACAAAGTCGAGCTCTCTGTCGTACTGACCCCAGCTCGTCACCAAAACAATCGGGTCGATACCCCTTGCAACTGCGGCGTCGTAATAGCTCTTGTAAGCCTTGTAGCCCTCGAGAGCGTTTTTATACTCGCCGTCCTCCGCGCTTCCAACGTGATTAAGGTCGCGGAACCGCAGAATGTTGAACTCGCAGTCACCAAATATCCAGTCGTAGCCCTGCTCGGCGTTTACGTTGGTGGTCAGCCAGTCGCCGTACCATGTGTAGGACGCGCCAAAACCGTCTATCGTCTGGTGCGTCTTAGACATATCAATCTTAACGTTGGCATCCTCGGCGAAAACCGCAACGCTCATAACGCTTATTATAACCGCTGCTGCCAATGCAATCGCAAGAGCCTTTGTAAAACGTCTCATATTAAACCTCCGTTAATTTAGAATTATAATTTATGTATACATTTTAACTCCGCCGCCGTGCCGTGTCAATCGTCATTTATAATCAAAGGATTGATATATTGTAATTTTTCCGGGATAGTGCGCCCATCAGACTTCCTTCATAAAGATAAGTTCGTAGGGGTCGGAGCCTATGCTGAACCCGCCGATCGCGCGATACCCAAGCTTTACATAAAAATGCTGGGCAAATTCGTCCGACTGGGTGGATGTAAGGACGGTGCTATACCCCAGCCTGCGCATATCCGACTCCCAGTGAGCAGTCAGGCTTTTGCCGACTCCCTTCCCGCGGTAACCGTCAAGTACAAAAAGCATATTCATAAACGGAGTGTTGTCCCAGAAGAGATTATACCGCAGCCAGCCCGCCAGACAGCCGTTTTTCTCGGCGACATACACCCTGCCAAGACCTATGATTGTGGCAAGCTCCTGCTCGGATATATGCGCGTCCAGCTCGTGCAGAAGACTAATGTCTGCCTGAGTTGCTTTTCTTATCGTCATATTTCTCACCGCTTTCAGATGTTGTCAGTAATAGAAGCCCTCGCGCTTTAACAGCTTTGCAAAATTGTAGATCTCCTCGTCGCTAATATCATCTGGGATGGTAAAGCTGAAAAAGATTTCCTGCTCGCCGCTGTTCGCAATATTCTCCTTAAGCTCCGAAATTGAATTTCCCTTGGAGTAAAAGCTGTTGAGATAATCTTCGACCCCATATGCCTCAAAGTCGAAGCCCGCAAGCTTGTCAAAGGAATACTCCAAAGCCTGCGAACGCTTTAGCTTGGTCGTCAGGGTCACGCCGGAAAAGGATATTTCAATGTCGCAAAGCCCCTTCACGGCAACAACAGGTATCGGGTAGGATTCCCTCACCCAGCTGCCGCCCTCGCTTAATGAGTAGTGACCGTTGTACCAGCCGCACTCCAGCTCGAACATCCGGTTACGCAGCGTGCCGCATACCGCAATCATCCTGGATTCAAGCTGTTGGTAGGCGGCGTTCATCTCACTTAACATTTTCTTGGAAATCATATTTGCGCGAACCTCCCTTTGGGAATGAAATTGCCTGACGGCAATTCTGGGGCAGCATACAGCATTTGCAAAGCGAATTTCATTATCTACAGCAAAGTCCCCGCCGTTTTGGCAAGGGACCTGCAAAAATATTATTCTTTACTCCGGCTTTTCGCTGTCATTGGAAATATCCAGCCAACCGTCTTCACTGTCTGGATAGTCATAACTCTCGCCGTCATGCTTTTCTGGATTCTCGCCGTCAGCCTTATTACCGGATTCACCGACAGCCGTGCTGTTCACATCCTCCACAGCCTGACTGACAACACTTTCCTCGGCTTCCTTTTTGGCTCTCTCCTCGGCATCAAGATCCTCGCCCTTCATCAAACGCTCGAACTGGTCGCCGTTTATCTTTTCATGGCTGATAAGATACTTGGCAACCGTGTGAAGCTGGTCGATATGCTCGGAAAGTATTGCAATCGCCTTGTCATACGCGCCGTGAATCAGCGAACGCAGCTCGGCGTCTATCTCGCCGGCAATAACCTCGGAATAGGAGCGGTCGGAGTTGTAATCTCTGCCCAAGAACACCTCATCCTCGTCCCTGCCGTATACAATCGGACCCAGCTTGTCGCTGAAGCCGTACTTTGTAACCATGCTGCGCGCTATCTTTGTGGCGCGTTCAAGGTCGTTGGATGCACCCGTTGAGATGTCGTCAAGCACTACCTTTTCAGCCGCACGTCCGCCCAGAAGGGTTACAATCTCCTCGGTCATCTCCGACTTTGAAGCGTAGGACTTGTCGTGATCCGGCAGTGCCATGGTGTAGCCGCCTGCCTGACCGCGCGGGATTATCGAAACCTCGCTGACCCTGTCCTGAGTGGGGCAGTAGTAGTGGCAGATTGCGTGACCCGCCTCGTGGTATGCCGTCAGCTTTTTCTCCTGCTCCAAAACCACTCTCGATTTCTTTTCGGGTCCTGCTATTACCTTTATGGAAGCCTCGCTCAGATCCTTGGCAGTAATAGCCTTTCTGTCCGCCTTGACCGCCATCAGAGCGGCTTCGTTTATAAGATTTGCAAGGTCCGCGCCTGTAAATCCTGCCGTCGCCGCCGCAACCTGCTTAAGGTCAACGTCCGGAGCCAAGGGCTTGTTCTTTGAGTGAACCTTTAATATCTCTTCTCTTCCCTTTATGTCGGGATAGTTTACATATACCTGCCTGTCAAAACGTCCAGGACGCAGAAGTGCGGGGTCTAAAACATCCCGCCTGTTGGTGGCAGCCATTACTATAACACTGTTGTTGACCTCGAAGCCGTCCATCTCTACTAACAGCTGGTTTAAGGTCTGCTCGCGCTCGTCGTGACCGCCGCCCAAGCCTGCGCCTCTGCGCCTGCCCACGGCGTCGATCTCATCGATAAAGATGATGGAAGGAGCCGCTTTTTTGGCTTGGTCGAACAAATCGCGCACGCGCGCCGCACCGACGCCGACATAAAGCTCCAGAAAATCGGAGCCCGAAATCGAGAAGAACGGAACCCCCGCCTCCCCTGCGACAGCCTTTGCAAGCAATGTTTTACCGTTGCCGGGAGGTCCCACAAGCAATACGCCCTTGGGAATCTTCGCGCCGATATCCTGATACTTCTTGGGGTTCTTCAAAAGATCAACGATCTCCTGAAGCTCAGCCTTTTCCTCGTCCGCACCGGCGACATCCGCAAACGTCACCTTATTTTTGGAATCCAGCTCCGACTTTACGTTTGCCTTGCCAACTGTGCTTATTTTGCCCGCGGACGAAATGCTTCTGGACATAGAGACGACCACAAAAATCATCACGCCTATCATAAGCAGAGTCGGAATGAGATTCAGCCAGAAGGAGCTGTTTGAAGCGGGTATAAGGTCGTATTTAAGAGGTGCGTCCGCGTGGAGAGCGTTGTAATCGTCGCGGTAGTTTTCGTTCTCGTTGAAAAGCTCGTTGTAGAACACCGAAACGTTCGGAACCTTGTAGACGTATACATCATCCCCGCCCGCAAGCTTGTATTTAAGCTCGCCTGAGCCTAAGTTGAGCGAAAACTCGCTGACGCTGTAATCGTCAAAATGCTGTATGACGTCTGAAAAGGTGGTGGTGTCCGCCCCCTTCATCAGACTTCTGAAGCCGAATATCAGAAACACCAATATTACAGCCGCAACGGCGAAATACGCCAGAATGCCTTTGCTTTTACTGAAATTCAATGAAATACCTCATTTCTTTTGAAGTGATTTTCCCCGGAAATAACTTTTTACAAAATAACCTCGCCGATATAGTCGAGATTGCGGTACATTTCGTCGTAGTCCAAGCCGTAGCCGACTACAAATCTGTCCTCTATATCAAAGCAGGAATAATCAGCCTTGATTTCCACCACTCTTCTTGCGGGCTTATCCATAAATGCGGCGATTTTAACGTCCTTCGCGCCGCGCGCAAACATGGTTTCCTTTAAGACGCTTAAGGTTCTGCCGGTGTCTAAAATGTCCTCAACCAGCAAAACGTTTTTGCCCTCAACGTCAAGCTCTGTGTCCATCTTAACGTTTACCGCGCCGACAGACTGCGTTCCGGAGTAGCTTTTTGCGTGAATAAAGTCAAGAGTTATGGGCAGGTCAATCGCCCTTACCAAGTCAGACATGAAAATAAACGAGCCTTTCAAAACTCCCACAATAACGACCGGCTCCTTGTCCTTAAAATCCTTTGTAAGCCGCTCGCCCAAAGCCTTGACAGCCTTGTTTATTTCCTCCTTTGTTATCATGACTTCAATTTTGTGCTTGCATTCCATGTTTCTAACGTCCCTTTCCCTGATGAATATTATATTTCAATCACCGAAATTTTAACAGCGTTGACTGTTTTTTCGGTGCAGCATACCCTTTCGTCCGCTCCGAAGCCCTCGACCCACGCAGCACCCTTATCGTCCGCGAGGACAGCAACCCCTTTGCGCTCCTGCGGAGGGATTCCTGCTAAAAGCTTTTTAACGGTTGAAGCAAATCCCCTGCCGGCAAGACGAATTTTTTCGCCGCCCGAATAGCTCCTGATAAAAGCGTCTCCCGCCAGTCTGTCAGAATCGATAAGCCATTTTAGTTGATATTTGTTATAATACGATATGTCAAACTGTGAAATTTCAGTGAATTTGATTCTTCTGTCGCCGAACCGGACGTCCTCTTTTAAGTCCGTCCGGACGGGAGCCAATGCTTTCGGGGAAGTCTCAAAGCTTATTCTACCCGACTCCGCCCTTACATAAACGTCCTTTGCGATATTAATTCTGCCGCCGGTTTGCAGAAGTTCCAAAAGTCTTTCGATTTTTTCATACGAAGGCTCAATCCCATTTTTGCGAAGAAGCCTTTCAACCGCCTGCGAACGGATTGCGGCGTTATCTATCAAAGAAAAATCGCAGCAATTGCCCGATTCTGCCTTTTCAAGAGCTTCATCCGCCTGCGCACGGATATATTCATCCGAGGCTTCAAAAACGTTCAGGGTCTTTAAATAGGTCTTGTAGAGCGACGGGTTAATCCTCAGCAGCTGAGGGACAACGTTCAGGCGGAGTATATTCCGCGAGCAGTCGTCCTGCAAATTGGTGCTGTCGGTGACGTATTCAAGACACCTTGCCGCAAGATACGCCTCTATTTCCTCCCGCGTGACCGCTATCAGCGGACGGATTATCTCCCCCCGCACCGGCGGGATCCCCTTAAGACCGTTCACCCCGCAGCCTCGCACAAGGTTAAATAGCGTTGTTTCAAAACAGTCGTTGAGATTGTGGGCGGTGGCAAGCTTGCAGCCGTTCAGGTGTTTATCTATCGCACTGTACCGCAGAGTTCTTGCGCCCTCCTCGCAGGAAAGCTTATTTTCCTGACAGTAGCCGCGCACGTCAACGCTCTCGACAAACAGCTCTATGCCCTGCTTTTCGCAGAGACTCCGGCAGAAGTTTTCGTCCCTTTTGCTCTCCTCGCCGCGCAGATTGTGATTGACGTGGACGGCAAAGACCTTATATCCAAGCTCTTTGAGCGCGAACAAAAGCGAAACGCTGTCCGCCCCGCCGGAAAGACCCACGCATACCCGCTCCCCGGGGGCGAGCATATTATATTTTAAAATCGTCGATGCAATTTTATCAAGCATATTATTCCTTATTCCGCCCTTGCGTCGATGTTTCTGAACAGCGTATATTCTCCTAAATATGCCATATTTACGGTTCCGGTGCTGCCGTGGCGGTTTTTGCCGATGATACATTCCGCCGCCGACTGGTTGGGGTCGTCCTTATTGTAAACGCCCTCGCGGTAGACGAACAGAATTATGTCGGCGTCCTGCTCAATCGAGCCTGATTCACGCAGGTCTGACGGCATAGGTCGGTGATCCTGCCTTGATTCAACCGAGCGGTTGAGCTGTGAAAGCAGCAGAACAGGAACGTTTAACTCCTTTGCCATCAGCTTTACCTGACGGGTGATCTCGGAAACCTCGGTGACACGGTTGGTGTGGTTTTCGGGCGATTCCATCAGCTGCAAATAGTCGATAATCACCAGTCCTAAGTTCTTCATTCTTCTCAGCTTTGCCTTCATCTGAGGAACGGTAATACCGGCGGTATCGTCTATGTAAATGCTGACCTGAGAAAGAGCGTCCGCTGCCGAAGCAAGCTTCACCCAGTCGTCCACCGATATCTCACCTGAGTTGAGAAGAGTGTTCGGAACAAGCGCCTCAGAGCTTAACATTCTTGTGGCAAGCTGTTCCTTGCTCATTTCCAGCGAGAACACACACACATCCTTGTCCGGATTCCTTTTGGCGACGTTTGCAGCCATATTTAATGCCAGCGCCGACTTACCCATGCCGGGTCTCCCGGCAATTACTATCAAATCGGATTTATTAAGACCGGAAATATAGGAATCAAGCACGCTGTAGCCTGAGCGAAGTCCCTGATACTCAGTCTTATCCTCGCCGGAAAGCTTTTGGATTCTGTCATAGGCGGAGACGATTATCTCGCTCAGTCGGGTAAGACCCTCAACCTCTCTGCCCTGACGGATTTCGTATATCTTCTGCTCGGCAAGGTCTAACAGCACCCTTGGATCCTCCGAGCCGTCCGCGCAGGAATCAAGAACATCCCTTGCAACGGTCATCAACGAGCGGATGAGGTACTTATCCTCAACTATCTTGCAGTAGGATGCAACGTTTGAGGTGGAAGGAACCCCGTCCATAATCCCCTTGAGATATGTTTTCGCCATCTCGGCAGTCTCAAACACTCCGGAGGCTACAGTCTCGTTCATAACGGTGATTATATCAGCTTCCTGACCGTTTGAAAACATCCGCAGGATTATTGAATATATCTGCCGGTGCTGTTCACGGTAAAAGCACTCCGGCTTTAGTCTTGCTATTACGGTGGGCAAAGCTTCGGGATTAAGAAGAAGCACGCCCAAAACCGTCTGCTCGGCTTCAAGACTGTATGGAAGCTCTCTTCCCGTCAGATCCTCGGCAGACAGGCTGTTTACCGGCATTAGTTTTGTCCTCCCTTACTGGTTTGCGGCTTGCGCCGTTTGGCTGAGTTTTATTCGCTCACGTGAGTTATATTGTCTTCGCGAGCTGTCCCTTTGTACAACTGCCGACAGGCAATACAACTGCCGTAACGACGGCAAAGCCGCTCTAAAATCATCGCCGTGCGTTTCGCCGCATAGCGAAACGCTTGATGCCATCCACTTTTCTCTTTTCTCTCTTCTCTCTTATCTGCGCGAAAGCATCACTACTCTATCGGTTCCACTTTTACTGTAACTTTCGCGCTTATGCCCTGTGTCATCTTAATCTCCGCGCTGTAGTCGCCGTAAGACTTGATGTCTGACATGGCTATCTTTTTTCTGTCAATGTCCTCGCCGTATTCCTTTTTTATAAGCTCGCTGACATTTGCACTTGTTATTGCACCGAAGAGCTTTCCGCCCTGACCAGCCTTTGCCTTGAATGTAAGCGTCTTGCCGCCAAGCTTAGCGGCAAGTGCCTCGGCTTCTGCCTTAGCAGTGTCAATACGGTGCTGCTGCGCTGCCTTTTTGCCCTCTAAATCGTTTATGTTCTTGGCTGTCGCCTCGATAGCGTAGCCCTTTGCAAGAAGGAAGTTGCGCGCGTAACCGTCGGCGACGTTAAGAACCGTCCCCGCCTTGCCTGAGCCTTTAACATCCTTTAAAAGTATAACCTTCATAATATTACCTCCTTGTATTTGATTCCAAATCGAAAGAGCGAAGCAACGGCGCAGCCGTCTTTAAAATCCGTCGCCAACGGCGACACATTATCTCTTCTCTCTTCTCTTTTCTCTCTTATCTTTTATCTGCGGCGATGCCGCACATACTACAGCTTAATAATAAACTCGTCGATCGCCCTTTTTACCTTCTCGACTGCTTCCTCTATGGACGTATTCAGCTGTGCGCCTGCCATTGTCTGGTGTCCGCCGCCGCCGATTGCTTCCATAATCAGCTGAACGTTAAAGCCGCCCAGCGAGCGCGCGGAGACATAGCAAACGCCGTCCATCATATAAAGCACGAACGAAGCCTTTACCCCGCTTATACCCAAAAGCTCGTCTGCCGCCTGAGGTGCAGCCAGCCGAAGCTCGGAAGCGTCGGAGTCGGTGGTGGCTATCGCGCAGCCGTGGAACAGCGCAGCTGACTGAATCAGCTTGCTCTTTTCGCGGTAGGTGTTAAGCGTATCCGAAAACAGATTCTTGACTGCGATGGTGTCCGCACCCAGCTTTTTGAGATACGCCGCTGCCTCAAACGTCCTCGCGCCCGAACGCATTACAAAGTTTTTGGTATCGAGCATAATTCCCGCTAAAAGAGCCTCGGCGTCGGCAACGGTAATCCTGCACTCCACTCCGAAGTACTGAATAAGCTCGGCTGCCATCTCGCAGGCGGAGGAAGCAAACGGCTCGTGGAAGAAGACCACCGCGTTGTCGATATAGTTTACCATCTTGCGGTGATGGTCGATTATAACAACCGTCTTCGCCTTTTCGTAGAGCTCCTTTGAGTCCACAAAATCGGGGCTGTGCGTATCGCAGATGATAAGAAGCGAGCGCTCGTTAAGCTCGGCAAGGGCTTCGGTGCAGGACTTGAAATAATCCTCGCCGCCGCGATCTCTTATGTAATCGATAAGCGGCTTGGAGAGGTTTTTGTCGGGGTCGACAACGCACCAAGCCTGCTTGCCCATGCTCCGAAACGCTCCGCAAAGACCGACCGACGAGCCAACGGCGTCAAAGTCTGCAAACCTGTGCCCCATAATATAGATATTTTCGCTGCTTTGTGCCAGCTCCTTAAGGGCTGTCGCGATGATTCTCGACCGCACCTTGGTGGATTTTTCCACTGCCTTTGAAATGCCGCCGAAGAACTCAAAGCCGCTCTCGGTTTTCACCGCGACCTGATCTCCGCCGCGTCCCAAGCACATATCCAGCGCCTGACGTGCAAAAATTTCGCTTTCGGCGAGGGTCTTGGCACCCCTGCCGACGCCGATTGAAAGGGTTATGCTTGAGCGGTCACCCGCCTGAATTGCTCTCACCTCGTCCAGGATATCGAATTTGCGCTCGATTATCCTTGTCAGATGCCTTTCCTCGATGACGGCATAAAACCTGTCTGAGGAGACCTTATGAATGATTCCGTTAGTGTTTTCGATAAATCTCTCAAAAATCTGCTCCAGCTTTACCTGAACGTTTGCCTTGTCGCTTTCCTTGGCGTTGGCAAGCACGTCGTCGTAGTTGTCGATGGTGAGGATCATCACCGACTTGCGGCTGGCATGGTATTCGTTTTCAAGCATGACGTTGTCGGTGACGTCTGAAAAGCGGATGACCGACATATCAAAGCTTTCCGACTGCCTTGCGCAGACGTTGTAGTATCTGTCTAAAATCTTAACGGTAGCGCCGCTCTGGGCGAAGATTCGGGCGGTGTTGTTGCCCACAAGCTCGGAAAGGTGGATGCCGTAGGCTCTGTCCTCGCCGAAGAGCTTATCCTCAAAGCAGCGGTTGTACCAAACCACCTTTTCGTCGCTGTCGGCAATGATTATCGGTTCGGGATAGTCGTAGAAGGTCTCACGGCTGATTGCAACGATATCCTTGTCCATGGCGGTGGTGTATTTTATGAGATTTGTGTTAAATATTATAGTAATTGTAAGAATGGTTATAGCAGAGACGGCAACAGCCGCCGCAACAACGCAGTAAAATGCCTTTCCGCTTACGGCAAGGATAACTCCGAACGCTATGGAGGAGATTATCAGCACGCAAAGCGCGATAATATACGGCAGTGAGACTCGTTTTTTCATCTTGTAACCATCCTTTCGTGTTGGTTTTATGATTCATTCTTTTTGAAAAGCAGGGTGTTTGTCGGAAACATTGCATCGGCGGGATGTATGTAAGGACACTTTGCTCCCATAGGGTGAGCCGTTTGTGACCTGTCCGACTACCTGCAGGGGTAAGGGGGATGACCCTAAGGGCGGGCGGGGGAACCCTAAAACCGCTGCAAAAGTGCGGATTTCCCCCGCCCTCCCTCACGGTTCTCCCCCTTG
>ENA-UOOC01003289-UOOC01003289.1-human-gut-metagenome-genome-assembly--contig:-C48old-NODE-3289-length-11288-cov-3.762575_pt1 | contig 11288 bp, 4 predicted proteins | sample MGYA00242469_ERZ724016 | MGnify/ENA metagenome assembly ERZ724016 | reverse complement strand
GAGTGAGCAAAGCATTCACTCCTAATAAGAATGTGCTGAAAGACATTTACCTGTCGTTTTTCTATGGAGCGAAAATCGGTATTATCGGTTTGAACGGTTCTGGTAAATCAACGTTATTGAAGATCATCGCCGGTTTGGAGAAATCCTTTCAGGGAGAAGTGGTGTTTTCTCCGGGATATTCCGTGGGGTATTTGGCACAGGAACCTTATTTAGACAACACAAAGACAGTAAAAGAAGTAGTGATGGAAGGTGTGCAACCCATTGTTGACGCACTGACAGAATACGAAGAAATCAATCAGAAATTCGGTTTGCCGGAGTATTATGAGGATCAGGATAAGATGGATGCTCTTTTTGCTCGCCAGGGTGAATTGCAAGATATCATTGATGCAACTGATGCATGGAATCTGGATAGCAAGTTGGAGCGTGCGATGGATGCTCTCCGTTGTCCGCCTGAAGATCAGCCGGTAGAAAATCTCTCCGGAGGTGAACGTCGCCGGGTAGCTCTTTGCCGTTTGTTGCTGCAGAAACCGGATGTGCTTTTGCTGGACGAACCTACCAACCACTTGGATGCAGAGTCTATCGACTGGTTGGAACAACATCTACAACAATATGAAGGTACGGTTATTGCTGTGACGCACGACCGTTACTTCCTCGATCACGTTGCCGGATGGATTCTTGAACTGGATCGTGGTGAAGGTATCCCCTGGAAAGGTAACTACTCTTCCTGGTTGGAACAGAAGACCAAACGTATGGAAATGGAAGAAAAGACCGCCAGCAAACGTCGTAAAACACTGGAACGTGAGTTGGAATGGGTACGCATGGCTCCGAAAGCCCGTCAGGCGAAAGGTAAGGCACGTCTTAACTCTTATGACAAATTGCTGAATGAGGACGTGAAGGAGAAAGAAGAGAAACTTGAAATCTTTATTCCGAATGGTCCCCGTCTGGGTAATAAGGTCATTGAAGCCAAACATGTGGCTAAAGCATACGGTGATAAATTGTTGTTTGACGATTTGAACTTTATGCTTCCTCCTAATGGTATTGTCGGTGTGATTGGTCCTAATGGTGCGGGAAAGACGACATTGTTCCGCCTGATTATGGGATTGGAAACAGTGGATAAAGGAGAATTTGAAGTAGGAGAGACTGTAAAGGTGGCGTATGTAGACCAGCAACACAGAGATATTGATCCGAATAAGAGCGTATATCAGGTAATTTCCGGTGGTAATGAGTTGATCCGCATGGGTGGACGTGACGTGAATGCGCGTGCATACCTTTCCCGTTTCAATTTCTCCGGAGGCGATCAGGAAAAACTCTGCGGTGTATTGTCCGGTGGTGAAAGAAACCGTTTACACTTGGCGATGGCTTTGAAAGAAGAAGGTAATGTACTGTTGCTCGATGAGCCTACCAATGATATCGACGTAAACACTCTGCGTGCTTTGGAAGAAGGTTTGGAAGATTTCGCCGGCTGTGCAGTAGTTATCTCGCACGACCGTTGGTTCCTCGACCGTATCTGTACACATATCCTTGCTTTTGAAGGAGACTCCAATGTATTCTACTTCGAAGGTTCATATTCAGAATATGAAGAAAACAAAATGAAACGTTTGGGAAATGAAGAACCAAAACGCGTTCGTTATAGAAAGTTAATGACTGACTAGTATAAAGTAATAGATTGAAGCATTTATAATGCTTTCTGTTTCAAAATAAAAGGCTCTGCAAATATTGTAGAGCCTTTATCGTTTTATAACAAGGGAAAACGTTTATCTCTCTTAAAAAATTGTAGTATAATCGTAATGTAGTTCTAAATATTATTAATTATATTTGTGCACAGTTTTTAAAAGCAAACAATTTATATTAACTAATCAACTACATTTATGTTAAAGAGAATGCGATCTTTTTTAGTAGCGGCGATGCTCATGGTCATTGCTACCGTTAGTGCGCAGGTTACCACTTCTAGTATGAGTGGTAAGGTTACAGCACAAGATGAACCTATCATTGGAGCGACTGTGGTTGCAATCCACGAGCCGTCAGGTACACGTTATGGTACAGTGACTAATATCAGTGGTCAATTTAATTTGCAAGGTATGCGTACCGGTGGTCCTTACAAAGTTGAAGTTTCTTATGTTGGTTATCAGACTGCTATTTATAAAGGTGTAAATTTATCGTTAGGAGAAGTATACACTTTAAATGTAGTTTTAAAGGAAAGTTCTGAATTATTGGATGAAGTTATAGTAACAGCACAGAAAACAGTAGAGAAGATGGGGACTGTAACGAATGTGAGTGAGCGTCAGTTAACGACATTGCCTACTATTAATCGTAGTATTACTGACTTTACTAAACTTTCTCCTTATGCGGGTGGCAGTAATTCTTTTGCCGGACGTGATGGACGTTATAATACAATAACTGTGGATGGTGCAGCTTTGAACAATAATTTTGGTTTGAGTACTAATAATTTGCCGGGTGGAGATGCGCAGCCTATTTCACTTGATGCAATTGATGAAATTAGCGTTAATGTTTCTCCTTATAGTGTTACGTATTCCAATTTTACGGGAGCTTCTATTAATGCTGTAACCAAGAGTGGTACAAACGAATTAAAGGGAACAGTTTATACATATCAGAAACCAAAGAATTTTATAGGAAAATCTATTAACGATGTTGACGTTCCTAATGTGGAAAGTTATAAATCCAGTTTGTATGGCTTTACATTAGGAGCTCCGATAATAAAAAATAAACTATTCTTTTTTGTAAATGGAGAATTAGAAAATAGTACTAGCCCTGGTATTTTGTGGACTCCTAGTCAAGAAGAAGGTGGAAGTGGGGATAATCAAAATCATATTTCTAGAACTTGGATAAAGGATTTGAAGACAATAAGTGATTTTGTAAAGGATAAATATGGATATGATCCGGGAAGTTATGATAAATTTGATGATTTCGAGAGTAAAAATTGGAAGCTTATGGCTCGTTTGGATTGGAATATTAATAAAAGTCATAAACTGTCATTACGTTTTAACACAGTGAAATCAGAAAATGATGCTAGTATTAGTTCAACCTCTTCGGTAATCACTAAAGCTAATTCAAACCGTTATGGGGTTGATGCATTTGCATTTGGAAATTCCAACTATGGTTTTAGAAATATTGTAACGTCTCTTTCCGGTGAGTTGAATAGCAATTTTTCTTCTTCAGTACAAAACAAATTATTAGTGACTTATACCCATATCCGAGATTCTCGTACAACTAAGGGAGATGCGTTTCCAATGGTTGATATTTACAAGGACGGTAAGCAGTATATGACATTGGGTACAGAATTGTTTACTCCTTTTAATGATGTCGAGAATAATGTATTTAGTGTTACTGACAATGTAACTATTAATAAAGGAAACCATTTGATAACTGCCGGTGCAACATTTGAAAGACAGTATTTCATGAATTCATATTTACGTGCTCCTTATGGATATTATCGTTATGCTTCAATGGACGATTTTATGACGGGAGAAAAACCGATGCTGTATGGCATTACTTATGGATATAATGGAAAAGACGCTCCGGGAGCTGAACTGACATTTGGTATGTTGGGAGCTTATGCACAAGATGAATATTCTATTACACCTAATTTAAAATTGACATATGGATTACGCTTTGATTTACCGTTATATTTTGATGATTTGTTAGGGAATGCGGCTATCAAAGAACAGTCATTTAATGGAACGAATGTTGACGTATCCGAATGGCCGAAAAGTAAATTGTTAATATCTCCTCGTTTAGGATTTAATTGGGATATAAAAGGTGACCGTTCTATTGTTTTGACTGGAGGTACAGGCTTGTTTACAGGGTTATTACCATTTGTATGGTTCACTAACCAACCGACAAATGCAGGTCAGATGCAAAATATGGTCGAATTTGAGACTTCGGAATTACCGGCAAACTTTGCTTTTAATCCAAATTATAAAGAAACTCTTACCCAAAATCCGGATATGTTTCCATCAACTCCGGGAAATGAGGTCCCCGGTGCTATAGCTTATGTGGATCCGAATTTTAAAATGCCTCAAGTTTGGCGTAGTAATGTAAATGCAGAGTTTCAGTTACCTTATGGATTTATGCTTTCTGTTGGTGCTATGTATACACGTGATATATATAATGTTGTTCAGAAGAATATGAACGAAAAGGCCCCTTCTGGAACCTATAATGAACAACCGGGACGTGTATATTGGACTAAGAATAATTACTATGACAATCCTAAGACGAAAACCGTTATACAGTTGACTAATGGGGATGAAAAAGGTTATCAATATTCTTTTAATGCAGTATTAACGAAGAAATTTGATTTTGGCTTTACAGGTTCATTTGGGTACACTTATACAATGGCTAAAGATATGACGGCAAATCCAGGTTCATCGGCGGCTTCAGTATGGCAGAATAATGTTGCAGTTAATTCATTGAATGATCCGGGTGTCTCTTATTCTTTATTTTCTACCCCGCATCGTTTGATAGCTAATGCTTCTTATGAAGTTGCTTATGCGAATATGAAAACGACTGTTTCTTTGTTCTATACAGGTTACCAACAAGGACGTTTTTCTTATACCTATTCTAATGATATGAACGGTGACGGAAACTATTCCGATTTGATGTATGTGCCTGCTTCTAAAGAAGAAATGACATTTGTGGATATTAAAGATAAACAAAATAATGTGACTTATTCGGCGGTAGACCAACAAGAAGATTTTTGGAACTATGTAAATAATGACTCTTATTTGAATGATCACAAGGGGCAGTATGTAGAACGTGCTTCTTCTTTAGAACCGTGGATTCACCGTTTTGACATGAAGATAGCACAGGATTTTTATGCTAAGATTGGTAGCCGTAAGTACGGTATTCAAGTAAGTCTTGATATGTTGAATATTGGTAACTTATTAAATTCGAAGTGGGGGGCTTATCGCTCTTGCGGTTTGCAGAGTTATGATAATGTAAGGTTGTTAAAAACAGCAAGTAAGGTAGGAGAACCTCTTACTTATCAGATGAATGCATCTTCTCGCGAGGTGTTCCAGAAAAATTCTAAATGGGATTATACTGCTTCTACAGGTAGTGCATGGCAGATGCAGTTAGGCGTTAAGTTTACATTCTAGAATATTTATATAAAAAGATGCTTCGTTCAATAAACGGAGCATCTTTTTTATTTCATCCTCATCACCACCGGATTATGATCGCTATAATTAAGATCCGGCGAGAAGTAATCCGTGCTATTCAGTTCCGGTGAATGGAGAATATAGTCGATTCTCAACAGATGCTTGAAGTACTTGAAAGTATACACATATCCATGCCCGCTCGTCTGAAAACCATCCTGCAACTTATCACCTTTTACAGTGTGATAAACATACGAAGACGGCAGAGAGTTAAAGTCACCGCAGACTAGAGTAGGATAGGGGGAGGCGGCTATCAGTTGCTTGAGAAGATCAGCTTGTACGGCCCGTTTCCGGAAATTCTCATGTAAGCCGTCGATAAGTCCCAGGGCAGCATGTTCCACTCTTTGGGAATCATCCGTACGAAGTCCCTTTTCCAGTTTGCGCTTGTTCTGGCTTACTTCCGTTGTTTGGAGATGATTGTTGAACAGGCGGATGGTGCGACCATTGATTTCAATATCACATGCAAGACTGCAATTTTTCGAATCAGGATAGATGATAAGATGCTCCTCCTTGATAGGATAACGGCTGAAAACAGCCAGTTGCAACAGATTCTTCCCTTCGGGCGAAGAAGGAATATAATGATACGGCCAATTAGAAAGAGCTGCGTATATACTATCGATGCCAAACTCATCGTTAATGCCAAATTCTTGAAAACAGAGAATATCTGCTTGCAGATTTCTCATGTAAGAAGCAATCTCCTTGCATGAGTAGCCGGTATGCTCGTGGTTAAAGGCATCGACGTTGTAAGTAGCAACCGTCAACACTCCCGGAGTATATACATTCATTTTAACCATCGGTGACGAAGCCGGACTGAAAAAAGGCGATTGTAATACACAGCTTATATACCCCCAATTGCTGAATATAGCAATCAGAGGGATGAAAACCCAGCACCGCCAACGAATCGTCCAGTAGATGACAGAAGCAAGATTAGCCAATAAAAGTATCGGCAGTATCAAACCGATGAAAGGCATAAATTTGAAACTATCCGGTGCGGCATTGCCTACGAAAGCACCCGCAATGGTAACTCCTGCCAAAATACTGGTCAGCACGATGGATATGTAATAAAACAGTCTGTAAAAGGCTTTCATTTAATCTAAATTATTTGCTGGTTATATCATGAGGGATTAAGCTCTCTACGAAGGAAGCAACCATTTATGAATCATTGCTTTCAACTTATCATCCGCTATTGGTTTAGCTATAAAATCATTGCACCCCGCTTCTTCAGCCGCTTTCCGGTCCTGTTCGTATGCAAAGGCACTTTGAGCAATAATAGGAACAGTGGCAGACAGTTCACGGATGATTTTTGTAGCTTCCAGTCCGTCCAGATTCGGCATCTTGATATCCATCAAGATAAGATCCGGTTTCACTTCATCGAACATCGTGACAGCTTCTATTCCGTCATGCGCACGTATAAGCTGATGGTCTTTACCTAGAATAGCCTTCAATAAGTCGAAGTTACTGTCCGTATCTTCGGCAACCAAAATACAGGCATGCCGTGTATTTGCAGAACTGTTAACACTCGAATCTGCAGTTTTTCCGGCAGATGCTATTCCAGCAATGTTCCCTTCACCATTCTCTTTCTTTGAAGAATCCACATTTGCAGGATTTGCAATCGTGTATGGTAAAGTAAATGTAAACGTCGTCCCCTTGCCAAATTCGGAGTTGACGGAAATCTTTCCACCGAGCCGTTCAACAATAGACTTACAGATAGATAACCCCAATCCTGTGCCCTGCGCATGATTGTTCAGCTTTGCGAAACGCTCGAACACACGCCCCACTTTCTCCGGTTCAATTCCTGTTCCGGTATCCGTTACGTGGAATACAATCTGATTGTCCACCAGTTTGTAACCATAACTGATGCTTCCTTCCTTCGTAAACTTGACAGCATTTCCAATCAGATTTGAAATCACCTGGAATACCCGGTTCTTGTCCGTTTCAATCATCAGACTTTCGTCCGAGGATTCATAGACAAGGCTTACTCCCTGCGGAGTACGGAATATATGAGCATCGTGCACTTCCCGGCAGAGATTATGGAGACTAGCCGGTCCGAAGGAAAACTCGATGGTTCCCGATTCAATCTTCGAGAGGTCGAGAATCTCGTTGATAAGTTGCAGGAGACGTTCGTTGTTCGCGTTTACGATGTTATAATACGTCTTCCGTTCTTCCGCATCGTCGCTTTCGGCAATGAGATGCGAGAAACCTACGATAGCATTCAGCGGCGTACGTATTTCATGACTCATATTGGCGAGGAAGGCCGACTTCAGGCTATCAGACATTTCCGCTTTCTCTTTCGACGATTGAAGTTCCCGTTTTATTATTTCCAGCTCCGTGATGTCCCATTCGATGCTGACGATGATAGGCGAAGATAATTCGTCACCGTCCACCCGGATTTTCCGTTTGTCGAGGATAATCATGTTTCCGTTTCTGTCCTTTCCTTCAGCAGTCCAGTGCAGACCTTTTCCGGTGGTAGCCACCTGGATATCTTCTTGTCTCTTCTTTTCGGCTACGATAGGCGGGTAGAAATCGAAGTCATTCTTGCCGACAGGGTCGTTCTTATAAAGATCGCGGTTGTAGGCCTCCCGATTCCGGTAAATGTATCGGAAGTCATTGTTGATTTCCTTCACTACAATCCCGGCAGGGAGATTGTTGATGGTTGTATCCATGATTTGGTTGAGCCGTTTGATTTGGGCTTCGTACCGAATCCTCTCGGAAATATCATGGGCGAACGACCAGTAACTTTCTTCTCCGGAATCATTGGTCACGTTGTACATCGTACCTTCATAAGCCAATATACCTTTATTGATTTTAGATGGGTGATGAGCCACAAAGTTACTGCTGCCACCGTGTATGACATCTTTGCAACGTTCGTTCCAAGCCTCTTGCGTAGGCATATCTGCGGCGACATTGTAAATCTTTAATTGACTGATGTCTTCGTTTTCTGAAATACCATGATTGTACAGGAAACGACGGTTGGCGAAGATGATCGTGCCATCGGGCTTGGCGGCAAAGATACTTTCTTTGGCGTTGTTGATGGCATGAGTCAGTGTATTGATGTCATTTCTGCGATGCTGTATGTCCGTGATGTTCTGGATATAGCCTTCGATATTGAAACTACCGTCGGAGCGTTGTTCACGCAGATAAGTCTGTATACGCATATAGAAGATTTCTCCGTTCAGGCGGACACGGTAGCTGATGCTTTCCATGTTGAGTTCTTTCTCGTTCACCCGACACCATTCCATAAAACTCTGACGGTCTTCTTCTACAATCAGTTCCACATATTTCTCAATGGCAAGGTTTTGCACATTTTCCTCGCACAAAACACCGGTATATCCAAGATAATGAAAAATATTCTGTTTCGTATTGTACGTCCATTGTCCTATCTGGGCTACCTTTTGGATAGCCCGCAGGGTGAGATTTGCCTGTTCCAACTGTCTTTTTACGTTGCTTCTTTGCGTGATGTCGCGATATTGGCAAAGCACCATACCGTCATAAGGGAACATGAGGCATTTGAAGTAAAAAGTTTCGTCTTTCAGCACCAACTTGAAGTTCTTGCTGATGCTTCTTTGTTCTTCGAGTACAATCTGGAAGATGGGCATCACCCTCTCTCTCGTATATTCTGGTAAAAGCTCAAATATATTTTTTCCTAAAAGTATATCCTCTTGCAGAAACCATAGATCACAATGTGGCTCAATGTCTACGCAGACGCCGTGCCTGTCAACTAATAGCATCGTGTCTGCTGTCAGTTTCAATATTCTTTGTGCGTTATTCGCATCATGTAATATTCTGTTCATGTCTGTTTTTTATTAGATGATAGAGACTAATGTCTTATAGTAAGGATAACAAAAGATAATAGCATTTGTTTTACTTTTCAGCGCGTTTCGCCTTTTCCCAGGCTCCGCTTCCTTTTTTCTTTTTCAGATAACGGATGCCTTTCAGCACATTGACATTCATAAATAGGAAATAGTAGGGGATAAAAAGCAACTTGTTTTTTATCTGTTTGGTGGATAGATAATATCCCCAATATCCCAACCCGTAAAAAAGAACCTGCATGGCAAGCAGCACTCCGTAAAATATCGTGGAACCACCTAACAGCAGAATCGCAATATTCAGCGGGAAGAGAGCGAACAACAGGAACGGAGTAATAGACCATCGCAATACCCGGTGAGACGTATATTGAAAGCTAAGTATCCCGTAGCGGAAAGGATTCAGCAACGGACGAAGTCGCCAGATAGACTGCAATCCTCCCGCAGCGATGCGCACTTTCCGCTTTTCTTCTTCGCGCATATCTGCCGAACCGCTTTCGATGGCGTAAGCATTGGTGCAATAAGCAATGGTGTAACCTTTCATGGTGATCCGGAGCGAAAGAATAAAATCATCAAGCAACGTATCCGGTTCCATTGCTTCAAATAGTTCACGACGCACGGCAAACAGTTCGCCTGCTGCTCCTACGGCAGAGTAGAGGCGGGCGTCAAGTGCTTTCAGAGTTGATTCGTATTTCCAGTAAATACCTTCACCACCGGCAGCGGCTCCGTCTTTGGTCTGTACGGCGATCCGTTTTTCACCAGCCACGCAGCCCACTTTCGGGTCTTGGAAAGCAAGTACGATTTCCCGTATGGCTTCCCGGTTTACCATGGTGTTGGCATCCGTAAAAACAACGAGCGGAGTGTCCACCAACGTCATTCCACGTGTCATTGCAGCCGTCTTACCTTGCCGGAGCGGTTGGAAATGTACGGTCGTTTTCCCCTGCCAACGGGTTTGCAGTCGTTCGTTCGTACCGTCGTCGCTTCCGTCTGTCACCCATACGATATGCAGCTTGTCCGCAGGATAATCCAGCTCAAGACTGTTCTCCATCTTTTCGTCTACAACATCTTCTTCGTTGAATGCCGTAATGAAGAGGGTAACTTCCGGTAAACCAGCGTCCGATGCCGGCAACGAACGCTTCACAGGTTTCACGAAAAGTTCTTTCAACTTGACGAGAACGTAAAGCACAATTCCGTAGCCCAGATAGGTGTAGAACACAATGAATAGGGCAAGCCAGAAAATAATTTCAAGGCAGAGGGTAATGGTTTCGTTCATGGTTAATATATATTTATTACTTTTTCTGTGTCTGATTTTTATAAACCGTTCACTTGATTCGCTTTTTTAATTCCTCCTTTTTATCCGAGTCTTTTAGCATATTTACAAAATAGAGGGCATCCGCTTTAACAGAAGCATCTGCTGTATTTGCTTCATACCGTTTTACGAAGTTTTCGGCATGTTCTGTCAGATACTTCCTGCAATCGATATTGAGCATAATCCCATTTTCATAGTTACTATAAGACAGTCCTGTAACACTGCTGCCGGCCTCAAGGGAGGTAATATCTTCTTTCTTTATACCAGATAGGTTGACTGTGAGAGAAGGATAATAAAAGTCTTCCTCACTGGGTAGATGAACGGTCAGTTTCAGTTTATGTTCATCTATCTTTGTCACTGCTGCTGTGCCGTGCGTACGATAGAAATTGTATTCATAATATTCTTCTTGGTTGGGTATCCACACGTTGTCCGCTCCCTTTTTGCCATAGTTATTGTTAATCCAGAGCAACAGATCAGCCCAAGAAGCATCTGTGCCATGAACACCGACATTGATAGCCATTCGTTCTTCCGGTGATAATTGTAGCTGTTTGTCGATTTCTTTTTTCAGATCCTCAATGGAATAGAACCCTCTGTTTAGTACCACCTTTTTTAAATCGTTTTCCGTTTTTGCCGGACATATTGTTTCACCGTCGTTGGAAGTCATGGTCTGTATAGAAGAATGGACTTGTCCAGCGGTGATATATTCAGCAATTCCGCTTGGTTTAGCCAACATTTTACATCCTCTGCCAGACAATTTCTCTTTGATGATATTCAAGGCAATGTCGTAATGTTTAAGTAGGTTATCGACAGTGATTTCTTCATTATCTATATTCACATCATGTATGGAGATGCCTGTTCCATAGTTCAGCATCTCTTTGACATCTCCCCATGTCAGCCCTGATTTCATGAAGAAGCGATAATATTCTTGCGTCTGTCCTTTGTAGATTTGTGTTTTGGCGTCCATCCATTCCCATTCCGGTGAGAGGGTGGTGGTAAATGAGAACC
>ENA-UOOC01003274-UOOC01003274.1-human-gut-metagenome-genome-assembly--contig:-C48old-NODE-3274-length-11324-cov-4.065667_pt1 | contig 11324 bp, 11 predicted proteins | sample MGYA00242469_ERZ724016 | MGnify/ENA metagenome assembly ERZ724016 | reverse complement strand
TGAATTGTATTTTTTAAACTTAGTTATAAGGAGCATGATATAAGCATGGGCGAAGAAAAAGTAGTTGCTGCAGATACAAAAAAGGTCAAAAAGAACAAAAAGCAAAAAGAGAAAAAGCCTTTTATAGATGAGCTTCTTGATTGGCTTAAATCCTTTGCCTTGGTTTTTGTTGTAATAGTTCTGATATTTACTTTTATTGCAAAAACTGCAATAGTAAACGGCAGCTCTATGAACGATACGCTTGTTAACAAGGATTTCCTTCTGCTGTGGAGCCTTTTCTATACTCCCAAGCAGGGCGATATAATCGCAGCAAACTGCGAAGGACTTAATGAGGTAATAGTAAAAAGGGTAATAGCTGTAGGTGGTCAGGAGGTAAACATAGATTTTAGCACAGGTGCCGTTTATGTTGACGGCGAGATGCTGGACGAACCGTATATCAAAAACCTTACGCTCAATGATGAGCTTGCGTTCAATTATCCTGTAGTTGTTGACGAGGGCTGCTATTTCTGCATGGGAGATAACCGTCAGGGCTCCAAGGACTCACGCCATCCGGATGTTGGATTTGTTTCGAGGGACGATATACTGGGCAAAGCCATTATGAGGATATACCCTCTTAATAAAATAAGATTTTTCAAGTAAAGGATTGATTATAATAGATTCAGGACTTACAATACAGTGGTTCCCCGGGCATATGGCAAAAACCCGCCGCTTGATGACCGAAAATCTGAAACTTGTTGACGCAGTTGTCGAGGTTACAGACGCAAGGATTCCGCGCTCAAGCAGAAACCCCGAAATGGATTCGCTTGTGGGCAGAAAGCCAAGGATAGTAGTACTCAACAAATGTGACGCCGCAGATGACGCTATCACCTCACGGTGGATAGAAAGCTATAAAAACAGCGGGGTTTTTGCAGTAGCTACCGACTGCCGCAGCGGAAAGAACGTTTCAAGAATACTTCCGACTGTCAAAAGTGTTTTAGCAGACGATATAAAAAGATGGTCTGAAAAGGGAATGACAGGACGTTCTATAAGGCTTATGATAGTTGGAATACCGAATGTCGGCAAATCCTCGCTTATAAACAGACTTGCCGGATCAAAGCGTGCTAAGGTGGAGGACAGACCGGGCGTTACCAAGGGTAAGCAGTGGGTTTCGGTTTCAAGCGATATCGAGCTTTTGGATATGCCGGGCGTACTCTGGCCGAAGTTTGAGGACAAGGACGTAGGGCTATCGCTGGCATTTACCGGAGCTGTTAAGGATGATATTATGGATATGGAGTCTCTTGCGTGCGAGTTTATAACAAGGCTTGTTAGCATAGACAGCGGTGTCTTGAAGCAAAGATACAATGTTGACATATCCGAAGATATGACTTCATATGAGATCCTTGAAGCAATAGGCAGAAGAAGGGGATTTTTAGTATCCGGCGGAGAAATTAATACCGAAAGAGCCGCAATTATTCTTATGGATGAGTTCCGCTCAGGCAAGCTCGGCAGAATTTCACTTGAGCTACCGTAATAGAAACCGTGATTGACAAAAAATGAGAATGAGTGATATGCTATGACCTTAGCTGAATTTGACAATGAGATAAGAACAAGGTTTCCGATAATAGCAGGAGTAGACGAGGCGGGAAGAGGACCGCTTGCGGGCGATGTTTATGCCGCCGCAGTAATACTTCCGTCCGACTTGATTATCGAAGGTATAAACGACTCTAAAAAGCTCTCTCCGAAAAAGCGTGAGAAGCTTTATGACGAGATTATTGAAAAGGCAGAAGCATTTTGCATAGCAAGCGCTTCGGTTGAGGAGATTGAGAAGCTGAATATTCTCAACGCCGATATGCTTGCAATGAAAAGGGCTGTAGAGGGTCTTAAAAGAAATGTAGACATAGTACTTGTAGACGGTAATAAAGCGCCTGACGTTGCGTTTAAAACCTGTCCTGTTATCAAGGGGGACGCATCGTCCCAGTCCATAGCGGCGGCGTCTATTCTTGCCAAGGTTGCAAGGGACAGATATATGCTTGAACTGGATAAGCAATATCTAGAGTATCAGTTTTCAAAGCATAAGGGCTATGGCACAAAGCTTCATTACGAAATGATTAAAAAATACGGCATTAGCAAGGTTCACCGACCGAGCTTTTTAAAAAATCTGAATGAAAAATAAGATGACTTCAAGAGAAATAGGGAATATCGGCGAGGAGTTTACCGCGCAGTTTCTTATTAAAAAAGGCTGTGAGATTTTAGAGCGGAATTTTACTATCCGCGGCGGAGAAATAGATATTATCGTTAAAAAGGGGAACCTTATTCATTTTGTCGAGGTTAAATCAAGAAAGCATAACCCTCTTTCAAGTGGCGAGGAAGCATTGACCAAAACCAAGATATCCCGCATTATAAAAGCCGCTCATGAATATCTTAACCGTAACGATATCGACAGCAGCGCGGTTTATGACGCCGCAATAGTAGAAATCAGTAACGGTGTTGTGACAGACTTTGATTATATTCAAAGCGCATTTACCGAATAAACCCGATAATTTTCACCGAAAGGATGATTATATTAATGTACTATCAAAGCACACGAAACAAAAACCTAAAAGTCACATCTGCTCAGGCGATAGCTCAGGGCATATCCGAGGATGGGGGACTCTTCATTCCGGAAAGCATACCAAGCATAACGCAAGACGATATAATGGCTCTTTGCAAAATGAGCTATCCCGAAAGAGCGGTATTCGTCTTTTCAAAGTTTTTGACAGACCTTTCTGAAGCCGAAATAAGATACTGCGTTGAGGGAGCGTATAACACCCGCAATTTCGACAGTGAAAGCATTATGGAGCTTGCTCACCTATTCGACGGTAGATATATGCTTGAGCTTTGGCATGGTCCGACCTGCGCTTTTAAAGACATGGCGTTGCAGATACTGCCTTATCTGCTTACAACATCCGTCAAAAAGCTCGGAATCGACAAAAAGGTTGTAATTCTGGTTGCAACCTCCGGAGACACCGGAAAGGCGGCGTTAGAGGGCTTTAAGGACGTCCCCGGAACAGAGATACTCGTATTCTATCCCGCCGACGGCGTCAGCGCAATGCAGAAGCTTCAGATGACCACTCAGGAGGGTTCAAATGTTTCAGTATGTGCGATAAAGGGAAACTTTGACGACGCTCAGACCGGTGTTAAGAAGATATTTACCGACCCTGAAACCGCCGCTGTTCTTTCTGAAAACGGAATGATGTTTTCAAGCGCAAACTCGATAAACTGGGGCAGACTTGCGCCGCAGATAATCTATTATGTATCGTCCTACGCTGAGCTTCTCAAAAACGGTGAGATTTCTGAGGGCGAAAAGATAAATGTCTGCGTTCCCACCGGAAACTTTGGAAATATTCTTGCGGCATACTACGCCAAAAAGATGGGTGTTCCGATAAACAAGCTTATCTGCGCTTCAAATTCCAATAATGTCCTCACAGATTTCATAAATACCGGAGTCTACGACAGGAACAGAAAGTTCTATACAACAATATCGCCGTCCATGGATATTCTTATATCCTCAAATCTCGAAAGACTTTTGTATATTCTTTCCGGCGGGGATGACGAGTATATCAGAAAGATATATTCCGAGCTTTCCTCCTGCGGAAGGTTTGAGGTCAGCGATTCCATCAAGACAGCTCTTAAAGAGGACTTCGCCTGCGGCTTCTGCTCTGATGATGAAACCAAGTCGGCAATCAGATCGGTATACGAAAAGTACTCATACACAATGGATACCCACACCGCTGTTGCCCAGAAGGTCTATGAGGATTACGCCGCAAGAACCGGTGATAAAACAAAGACAGTCATAGCTTCCACTGCAAGCCCCTATAAGTTTTCGGCTTCCGTTCTTGACGCTCTCGGCAGACTTCCCGAAAACGCGGACGAATTTGCGCTTACCGAGGCTTTGGAAAAAGTAAGTGGAATGACTGTTCCCGCCGCGCTTGCTTCGCTGAAATCAAAGGAAATCCGATTCAATAATACCGTCAGTAAGGAAGAAATGCAGAAAGCTGTGTTTGGATTCCTTAAAATAAAATAGGAGCCGGTTGTGTAACCGACTCCCACCAAAAGGCTTCCGACTCTGCGTGCAGATCGCATATCAGCAGCTTCTGGGCTTAAATGTTTTGCACTCTGTCTGAGCAGAGCAGTTGGGATTTGAGCAGCCGCAGCAGCAAACGTCAATCTTGCCGGCAACACATTCCTTGGAATCTCTGTTATATACGCAGTTTGAAACATCACACTTAATGCCGTAAATCTTATCGTGTTCCATAATAGTAGTTCCTTTCTTATTTAAGCGATAGATCTGAAGTGCTTATTCTGAGCAATGTGCTTAATTCTAAGCGCAATGCTTATCATAAGTGTAAATATTATTGACGGCAAATCGAAATATATTCGTTGGGGGCGATTGGATGTCTTTATTTGTTATAGCAGATCTGCATCTTTCGCTTTCTGCGGATAAGCCGATGGACATTTTCGGTGGATGGGATAACTACGTAAGCCGCCTTGAAGCCAACTGGCAGGAAAGTGTCTCGCTGGATGATACTGTTGTAATCCCGGGGGATATTTCATGGGCAATGGGTCTTGAAAACGCTCTTGAAGATTTCAGGTTTATCGACAGGCTTAACGGCAGAAAAATTATCCTGAAGGGTAATCACGATTACTGGTGGACGACCAAATCAAAGGCGGATAAATTTTTCTCGGATAACGGTATTGAAAGCATAAGCATTCTTCATAACAACCATTATTTCTATGGAGATATCGGAATCTGCGGAACAAGAGGCTGGATAAACGATGGCAGCGAACCCTGCGACGCTAAGGTAATTCACCGCGAAGCTATGAGACTGGAAAGGTCTATACAGTCTGCTTTGTCGGAGAATCTGCGCCCTGTAGTTTTTCTGCACTATCCGCCGGTTTTTGCAAATGTAACGAATCCGGAAATTCTCGATGTTTTGCTGAAATATAATATAAAACAGTGCTTTTACGGTCATCTGCACGGTCCGTCTTGTGCGTTGGCAGTCAACGGGACGAGATACGGCATAGATTTTCGCTTGATTTCAAGTGATTATTTACAGTTCAGACCGCTTAACATAGCCGAAATTGTGCAAAATGCCAAATTATAGTTTTTCTATAGAAAAAATAATTTTTGTGTGCTATACTTAGTTATTGTGTATTAATATCATTAATTATACAGGAGGACGTAATATGTTAAAATCCAAAAATCAGGTAGAAACAAACAAATACGAATTGGAGATAGAGGTTTCGGCAGAGGCTTTTGAAGAGGCATTGCAGAGGTCCTATCTTAAGAACAAGGCTAAAATCACCATCAATGGTTTCCGTCCGGGCAAGGCTCCCAGAAAGATCATTGAAAAGGAATACGGCGAAGAGGTCTTCTTTGAGGACGCTGTAAACGATGTTTACGGTCCCGCTATCGAAGAAGCCGTCAAGGAAGCAGAGCTTACCCTTGTTGCTGCTCCCGATGTTGAAGTAACCGAAGTTTCAAAGGCTGCCGGCGTTAAGTTTAAGGCAACCTGCACCACTAAGCCTGTTGTTGATATCAAGGATTACAAGGGTATAACCGTTAAGAAAACTGTCAATGCTGTTACAGACGAGGCTGTTGAGCATGAGATAGGTCATATGCTTGAGAAAAATTCAAGAACCATCAGCGTTGACGACAGAGCAGCAGAAAACGGCGACGATGTTGTCATCGACTTCGAGGGCTTCAAGGACGGCGTTGCGTTCGACGGCGGCAAGGCTGAGAAGTTCACCCTTAAGCTTGGCAGCGGTCAGTTCATCCCCGGCTTCGAGGATCAGGTTGTCGGACATAACATCGGCGACGAGTTTGATATCAATGTAACCTTCCCAGAGGATTATCAGGCTAAGGAGCTTGCCGGCGCACCCGTAGTTTTCAAGATCAAGCTTCATGAGATCAAGACCACCGAGCTTCCTGAGCTTGACGATGATTTCGTTAAGGATACCTCAGATTTCAACACAGTTGACGAGTTGAGAGCAGACGTAAGAAAGCATCTTGAAGAGGATGCCGAAAAGCAGGCAGACAACGAGGTTGAAACCGCTATTCTCGATGCTGTTATATCCAAGCTCGAGGGCGAAATCCCCGAAGTTATGTATGAGAACAAGGTCAACGATATGATTGAGGATCTTTCTCAGCGTTTAGCACAGCAGGGAATCCAGCTGGATATGTACCTTAAGTTCACCGGCATGACAATGGATTCGTTAAAGACCACCTACCGCGAGCAGGCTGAAAAGCAGGTTAAGCTCCGATTGGCTCTTGAAAAGGTTGTCGAGCTTGAAGCTATCGAGCCCACCGAGGAGGAAATCGAACAGGAGTTTGCACATATCGGCGAGCACTACAATATGCCTGTTGAAACCGTTAAGCAGTACATCCACGCAGAGGATATCAAGCTTGATGTTGCAGTGGGCAAGGCTGTTGACCTTATCAAGGAAAGCGCAGTTATCGAGTAATTTTTTCTTATAATTTTTAGGAGGAGCAATATGGCGTTAGTACCGAACGTAATAGAACAAACAAGCCACGGTGAAAGATTCTATGATATCTTTTCCAGACTTCTTAATGACAGAATTATAGTTCTGTCCGACGAAGTTAATGACGCTACAGCAAGTATAGTAGTTGCTCAGCTTCTGTTTTTGGAGAGTCAGGATTCCGAAAAGGACATCTACCTTTATATCAACAGCCCCGGAGGTTCAATAACCGCAGGCTTTGCGATTTATGATACCATGCAGTATGTCAAGTGCGATGTTTCCACGATTTGTGTTGGCATGGCTGCTTCTATGGGTTCGTTCCTGCTTGCAGGCGGCGCAAAGGGTAAGCGCATAGCTCTGCCCAACAGCGAAATTCTGATTCATCAGCCGCTTATAGGCGGAGGACTTTCGGGTCAGTGCACCGATATCAAGATTCATTCCGACCATCTGGTAAGAACAAGAGAAAAGCTTAACAGAATCCTTGCACAGAACACCGGAAGAACGATTGAGGAAATCCAGCGCGACACCGAAAGAGACAACTATATGACCGCCGAGGAAGCCGTTGCATATGGTCTTATCGACAAGGTCATCGAAAAGCAGTAATTCTATAGTTTTTAAGTGTTTGCCGGACTGAAATGTCCGGCAGCACTTTTGATTTGATAAATAAAGGAGGTAAAAAAATGGCCTCAAATGACGGCATTAAAAGATGCGATTTCTGCGGAAAGCCGGAAAATCGCGTTAAAAGCCTGTTTTCGGCAGGAGACGTTCACATTTGCGACGAATGTGTTCTTTTCTGTTATGATATACTTGAAGAAAAAAGTCTTGTTAAGAGTTCAAAAAAGCAGTCGGATTCGGATATAACTCTTACAAAGCCGGCTGAGATAAAAAAGGTTCTTGACCAGTATGTTATCGGTCAGGACGAAGCCAAGCTGACTCTTTCTGTTGCAGTCTATAATCATTATAAAAGACTTTTGGCGAACGATGAGTCGGATGATATTGAAATTCAGAAATCCAATGTCCTGCTTTTAGGACCTACCGGCGTTGGAAAGACTCTGCTCGCCCAGACACTTGCAAAGACTCTTAATGTGCCTTTTGCTATTGCTGACGCTACAACGCTGACAGAAGCCGGATATGTCGGAGACGATGTTGAAAACGTCCTTCTAAGACTGATTCAGGCTGCTGATTACGACGTTGAAGCAGCAGAGCACGGCATTATATATATAGACGAAATCGACAAGATAGCAAGAAAGTCCGAAAACGTTTCGATAACAAGAGATGTCAGCGGTGAGGGCGTTCAGCAGGCTCTTTTGAAAATAGTCGAGGGCACGGTTTCCAATGTTCCCCCGCAGGGTGGAAGGAAACACCCTAATCAGGAGTTTATCCAGATTGACACCAAGAATATCCTCTTTATCTGCGGCGGAGCCTTTGACGGTCTTGAAAGCGTCATCAGGCGCAGGACAGACACTTCGCAGATCGGCTTCGGCGGCAAGCTGAAAGTTAAGGACGATTCGGAGAATGTGCTGAAAAATGTCATTCCGCAAGATATAGTTAAGTACGGAATAATCCCCGAGCTTATAGGCAGACTTCCGGTTATAACTGTTCTTTCGGGACTTGATGAGGACGCGCTGGTATCCATTCTTACCAAGCCAAAAAACTCGCTTGAAAAGCAGTACAAGAAGCTGTTTGAGTACGACGGCATCGAGCTTGAAATAACCGACGAAGCAAAGCGTGAAATCGCAAAGAAGGCGATAGCTCAGAAAACCGGTGCAAGAGGACTTCGCTCGATTATTGAGGGAATCCTGTTAAAGCCGATGTTTGACGCTCCTTCGGACGGTGATATAACCAAGGTTATAATCACGCCGGAATGCGTTGCGGATGGTGCCGAGCCGACTGTTATAAGAAGCGTTGACGAGCGCAAAAATGCTTAAATATAAAAGGAACGTAATAATTTGCGTTCCTTTTTTAAATTACTTATAATCAGGTGATAATATGTCAAACAAGATAGAGCGAAAATACATGGCAAGAAACGACTGGAAAAGAATCCTCAGCCGCGAGACTGCTTATACGGAAATTGCAAGCGGCGGAATGCACGGTGAAGCTTCGCTTCTGCACATTCTTAAGGTGTCAAAGCCGCTGGAGGTTTTCAGCGTCGACGGCAAAATCATGGTTTGCGACGACGGCTATTACTGGCTTCAGGTGGCGTTTGAGAATCAAAACTGGTGGCTTACAGCGATGTTCAATCCCACCTGCGAGTGCATCCAGTACTATTTTGATATCACAGAGCATAACACCATAGATGGCGACAATTCCTGCTTCGATGACCTCATGCTTGATATCATTGTACAGCCGGACGGCAGGTCTGCTCTTTTGGATATGGACGAGCTTGCTGAGGCTTTGGCAGAGGGAAATATCTCAAAAGAGGATTACGCCCTTGCAATAAAGACATCTCAGGATATGCTCGACGGTATTAAAGCGCAGTTTTGCAGGCTTCGCGATTATTGTGCGGAGATGTTTTCAAAGCTCTTGCCTGATTTAAAATGACACGGCAAAAAATATAAAAATTTATTTTCAAAAACGCTAACCGATTCCGATTTCCGATACTATATAGGTGTATACAAAATATACTTGAAAGCTTTCAAACATTCGCATCTCCTGTTGAAAAGGGTGGCAGTATGGCAGATATAGACGTTAATAAACTGATTCAGGATAATCTCGCGGCGTTTTACGGATACGCTTACGAGCGGCTTTACGATAAGGACAAGGCAACCGATCTTGCACATGAAATCGTTGTTGAAATTCTTGCTTCGGCGAAGAATCTCAGGGACGACAGGGCTTTCTGGGCGTTTGCTTGGAAAATTGCCGAGAATACCTTTCGCAAATTTATCCGCCGTGAGGACTTAAAGCGCAGGTGCGAGCTTGATTTGGAGAAAGCCTACTATGAAACGATTTGCTCGCCGGAGCATGAATATATCTTTCATGAGGACGAAAAGGATTCTACATATCTTCTCCGGCGGGAGCTTTCTTTGCTCGCCAAAGCTCACAGAGACATTCTGATAGCATATTATGTCGATAATAAAAGCTGCTCACAGATTTCACAGGAACAAAACATCAGCGTAGAGATGGTTAAGTACCATCTGTTCAAAATACGCAAAACTTTGAAAGAAGGTATCGGTATGACAAGAGAATTGGGCGAAAAGAGCTATAATCCCGGCGTTTTCAGAATTAATTTCTGGGGCGATTTTAACAGATATAATCACTTATGCGACCGCTTGCTTCCCGGCAATATCCTGCTTTCGGCATATAAAAAGCCGATGAGCGCAGAGGAGCTTTCGCTGGAGCTGGGAGTTGCAATGCCGTATCTTGAGGATGAAATAGCAATCCTTGTGGCTGCGGGAGTGCTTAAAGAGGTCGGCAAAAAGTATCAGACAAACCTTGTAATCCTGACGGACGAATATGATAAGAGCTTTGAAAAAGAAGCTGTTCCCATCTGTGAGGAGGTTTCGGCTGAGATATATAATATCGTCCTCAATGCTCTTCCACAGGTAAGAGAGCTTGATTTTAGGGGCAACGACTATGACGACAACAGACTGATGTTTGCTTTGCTGAATATAGCTTTAGTGAACGGCGTTTTTAGAGCTAACTACCTTTCTCCTTCTTACGATGAAGAACCATACCTTCCGCTTGGATGTCATGGTTGGATATGGGGACATGATAATGATTTCAAGAACATGCATTTCACAGGAGTTGCAATGTTAGTTCCAAACAGCTCGAATACGGTGTGGTTTTCATCCGAGAATTACAAAGCAATACAGTTGTGTCAGTTTTATGACTTTTCATACCAGTCTAAAAAAGCAGAGGCTGTATGGGATGCGATTCTTGAAAAAGAAGCAGACAAGAATAATCAAACCCTGCCGTGGTTGATTGAAAACAGGTTTATTTTTAGTGAAAACGGCAGACTATCCGCAAACTTTCCGGTATTCACTGAAAGTGTTTACAGCAGTCTACTTGACATTTTAGAGCCGGCGACAGTCAAAAACGCAAACTATGTGATAGATATCTCAGACAGAGCGGCAAAAATCCTCGAGAAAACAGCTCCTGCCGCCGTAAAGGATCAGTGCGAAACGATTGCAAAGATTACTCATCGGTTAGATGCCGCGGCACTTATCCTTGAAAAGCTGATTGCCGACGGCAAGCTGTATCTGCCTAAGGAGAAAACCCCGCTTTGTATGTGGGACGTTAGAAAGTGATTCATAAGTGCGTCACGATGGCGGCGCAGTAATCGCGCAGAATTTTCCGTAACGTAATATAATAGGCAAGCTCCGCATATGAGCCAAACGGTTTTATATGCGGAGCTTGATTTATTTTGTGCGGTGCTGTATAATAGAATCATCAAATTTAAGGACGTGATAATTTGCCATCACCGTTAGCGGACAGAATAAGACCAAAAACCTTAGACGATGTAGTAGGGCAGAGCCATCTTTTAGGCAAGGATAAACCGCTCAGAAGAATAATCGACAGCGGAAGAATCCCCAATATGATATTTTACGGCTCAAGCGGCATAGGCAAAACAACGGTTGCAAGAATCATTGCCGACAATACCAACATGAAGATGTATAAGCTGAACGGCACCTCAGCGTCGGTTCAGGACATCAAAGATATAATAGCGCAGACAGACACTCTTTTCGGCTACAACGGAATCCTTTTGTATCTGGACGAGATACAGTATCTCAACAAAAAACAGCAGCAATCGCTTTTGGAATACATAGAAAACGGCAAAATAACCCTCATATCCTCGACTACCGAAAATCCGTATTTTTATGTCTATA
>ENA-UOOC01003267-UOOC01003267.1-human-gut-metagenome-genome-assembly--contig:-C48old-NODE-3267-length-11341-cov-4.156123_pt1 | contig 11341 bp, 20 predicted proteins | sample MGYA00242469_ERZ724016 | MGnify/ENA metagenome assembly ERZ724016 | reverse complement strand
TTAATACTGCCTGCTCATTCCAATCAGCACCGCAGTTATCGGCAGCAAAAATGGCATCTTCATGCGAGTATTCGTCAAACTCTAATTGAGATATCAAACCATCTTTTGAAAAAGCCATAATATCAAGATAAGAAATTGCGCGAGATAAGGCATTCTCTTGCCCGACTGTCATACTGTTGTTAGTTTCCGCTGAAGCGTTATCGTTTTGAATAGGCTCGTCCATAGCGGAATAATCGGCATATGGATCTTTCACGATTGTTTCATCTCCAAAAGCCATACATATAACAAGAATCGCTACCAAAAGCAACGCAAGCCATAACAAGCCGTTGCTTTTTTCATTTTTGCCGATAAAAACCTCTTTTTTGGTGTACAACCACGAAACCACGAATACACACACCACAACTTCAATAATATCAAGAGTAAGCCAACCGAGCGGCACAGAATGAATGAACACTTGCTGACATATATACACCACGATTGTTGCAATTTTGATTGACGGTATTGCCAACGCCGACCAAAATGTTATATCAAGGAGAAAAATTGCAGTCGCGGCAACGATAAGCCCAAAACAAAGGTACGCAAATCTGGATACCATTATTTCAATCGAAAAGCCATAAATACCGATAGCCATTTTGTAAATGGTGATAGCTGAGCAGACTGAAACAATGGGACAAATCAGTCACATATACAGACTGAGCATAATTTTATCTCGACCACTCATTTTCTTTTTATATCTTTCGACAAGAGAAGCTTTACTCACAACATCATTACCTCCTGCGCCTCTTTCTTTCCAAATTCAGATTGATAATCATTACTCGACATATTAATCATCCTTAATATGAAAAATATATCACCACAACGTATGTACACCCGCTCGGAGCGAGTGTGATACTTAACAGCATTATAGAGCTATGCTAAAAGTTGCTTCTTCTTTGCATTGTATTCCTCTTCGGTAATGATTCCATCATCAAGCAAAGATTTTAACTTGCGGATTTCATCGGCCACAGAACTTTGATTTACGGTCGATATGGGTTTACTTCTTTCAGCTATTTTGTCCTCAATATATGCTTTTATTGTTTCAGCTTTCTCATTTTTATCCTTTGTGAAGACTATCGAATTTTCGTCAGAAACAGCCCTGCTTACACCACCCTGCCGTTCATTGCCGCCGATAATGCCGAACTGAAGAAATCCATTTAATATTCCACCGCCAGCCTTGTACTGAATGCTACTTATAGACTGCATAAGAATGGTTTTATCGCCAGAAAAGCCATAGTTAAGCTTATTAAGGAATCCAATTCTTTCTATTACAACTTTATCTTCATATACAATCAAACGTGCATTTCTTCCTGTTAAGCGATATACTGAGCCTGGATAACGTTCTGACATTTTAATATTCCCCTTTTCATTTGATTTTTAAGTATAATATATCACCACAACGTATGCATTCCCGCCAGGAGCGGGCAGTACATACGTTATTTTTTGCTTATATCCGCCTTTGAGACGGATTCAATTTTGCGTATGGTTTCGGAGATATCTTCGGCAATGCTGATGCCGTCGGCGGGAACATTCAAGAGCTTATCCACTGCCGATTGCATTGCCGTGTTGTTTCGATAAGCTTCTAAAACCAATCTTTCATGCTCTGACAGCTCGCCGGAAGCCGGAGCGGGCTCATAACTTACTATATCCGTTCTGCCGAGAAGATAGTCAACTGAGCAATCAAAATAGTCTGCAATTTTTGAAAGAATCTCGCCGCTTGGTATTGTTCCCCTGCTGCACCATGTAGTAAAAGTACCAGTGCCCAATTTTAGGTCTTTTAACATTTTTGCAACAGTGACATTCTTAGATTTTACAAGTAGTTGAACTCTTTCAGTAAACACAGTCATAGCCTCTTTTCATTATAACTATATTTCACAAACGTGAACGGATATAATTGTACAATTCGCAGAATTTTCGCAAACGTGAAAAATTACATTGACAATTTCACAAATGCGAATTATAATATAACCAAGTTAAAGCTTTTATTTAACTATAGCATACTTTAAGAATAAAAGCAATATTTAACAATGAAAAAATCGAATCAGAGGTGATTTTAATGGGAGTTGGCGAAATTATCAGAATCAGGCGGGAAAAGCTTGGACTTACACAGGCTGATCTTTCAAGGGATGTCGGCATAACTCAGGCAATGCTTTGCCAAATCGAGCGTGGGACAAAGAATCCATCATTGCAGGTCGGCAGGGAGATAGCCCGCTGCCTGCGGTGTAGTATGGATGATTTGTTCTGCGAATCCGCCTCAGAGAATTAGGAGATGAGCCATGAAAGGAGTTATTTTGTATGCTTGCACGATGGCTGGGCGAAATTGTCGGCGAAATGCATATTGCAGGAATTACCTCAAAGCAATTGGCGGCAGAAGTGGGATGGCATGAAAAATATCTTAGTGCCGTCCTTAACGGACACCGAAGTCCTAAGAACGCTGAAAAAACCCTGCGAGAAGCACTTGGAAGGCTTCTTGAAAAGAAAAAACACGAAGAAAGGAAGAAAGATAATGACCTACGAACAGCGGGAACGCATCTTTTCAAAAGAGTACATATATATAGACGAGTTCATGGAACTAACCGGCGTAACTAAAGGTGCTGCCTCGGTGATGATGTCAAATATCCGCCGCAAATACAACCGGCTCGGAATCAAGGGCAAAATCCACGTTCAGGACTATTTCGACTACTACGACCTTAATCCTGCCGATTACCGCTTATCAATCGCACCTGAGACTTTAAAGACATTAGCCGAAGCTATTGCCAAGGAGCTGGCAAACGAGCTTAGAGACGGAGCGGCATCATGACAGTAAACGAAGCCATAAGAATAATGAAAGCCAGAGCGCCGGTTGAGGTCTGCGGAAATCTGGTGTGGAAGGTTGGAAGTCTGAGATTTACACGGATTGAATCCATAACGCATAAAGTCAATGACAAAGGCAAGCTCAGCATTACCGCCTTTTGCGTCAATAGCGGACAACCTGGCGGTGTACATATGGGTCTTGACGACATCCAACTCGCGCCGGACTGCCCGGAAATTCTACGGAAGATGATATATAAGGACGAAAAGCCGTTGGCTGAACGAACTCTGAAAGAAGAGCCGAAAGAAGAAGCACCACCCGAGCCGGTGTTTATATCCATCATTCTTAATGACAAGTCCTACTTTGATATACCGGTCAGCAAGGTTGAAAAGTGGAAAGAGATATATCCGGCGGTGGATGTGGAGCAGGAACTTAGGGAAATGAGCGACTGGGCGGAATCGAACCCGACCAGACGAAAAACCAAGAAAGGGATTTCAACCTTTATACGCAATTGGCTGTCAAAGGAGCAGGACAAAGGCGGAAGTCAGCCGAGACACAGCGCAAAAAGCAGTGCTGAGGCAGAGCGGAGCTTTGATATAGATGAGTTTGACAGGTTTACGCTTGGTATCGGTTAAGAAAGGACAGATAAAAATGCTTAGATTAATGTTGATGGATACGCCTGTTTACATAGCGTCTCTTGCCCTTGGGCTTATCGGGATATACCGCGTTCGGGACTATCTCCTGGAACGTCAGAGGCGGAAGGACGCGGAGCGGGCATCATCAGAAAAAGAAAGGATAGATTGACATGGCATGAAAGCCGAGAATATTGGGAACATCTATATTTTGATGTAAATTTCAGAGGAACGCCGGAGGAACGCGAAAAAGTCGAAAGCATGGCAAAGTCTTACAAGGACGAGATAGAAAAGCTGGAAGAAATCAGAATGACGATTGGCGGAGATGTAAGCGATGAAGCTCAGGAGAGCATCAATGTGCGGCTTGGAGAGGAGGATATATAAAGTGCCGAAACACGGAACCAGAATCGTGCCGAAAGGCGTGGACAAGAAGCATTCATGCGGACTGTATACAAATATGCCTGGGACGCGTTTGTGTACATACTGCTGTTACTACTGCGAACAGCAGACAACTTGTATAAACACTTGCAAAAATACACCTGAGCGGTGCGGAAAAGAAATTTTTGAAAGGAAGAAATCAAAATGATGACTAAGTATGAACGATCTAAGGTCGCGAAGTTTTACGGTCAAGCTGTGTCGGATATACTCAGCTCGTTTCTCTCCGCTGCCGAGGAAAAAGAAAAGTGCCGCCCCGGTGTTGGCGCACCGAAAGCGGCTTATGATGATGAATCCATATTTAGAATATCACATGGAGCGGGAAATGTCAAGGAAAACGGAGACATCGAGCTATGAAAGAACATGAAAGATATATCATCAACGAAGAAGAAATAGCTCTGTTGGAACAAGTTGAAGGTTTAAGCGACATTGAGAAAAGCCCAGATGACTACATGAAATGCGGTAAAGAAGGACTGGCAGTTATCTGCTGCATAAAAAACAAAACCAACGATGTATTTATGCACCGATATAAAGCCGCAAGAGCCGTGATCGACGTTATCGCAAGACAGATAGGCATTAATCCGGACAATTGCGGATTCTGGCTTTATGCACCGAATGTTGATGGCACATCACCGATATCTGAGCGCATAGAGAATTGGCTCAGTCGCAGAGGTGAAAAAGCAGATCTTAAGCGGAGGTTTCAGGAGATTGAAATATAATATGCTGTTTTGAGATCACTTATTACGCATTGAAAGGATGATGGAAATGATTAAGGAAACTATCGAGAGGCGTGCCGTAAAGATTGCCGCCAGAATAATGCAGGCCGCCGGTCTCTGCCGATATGACTCCCTCGAAAAGTGTCACCGAATTTATGTAGATGAAAAAATCTGCGACAAATGCATCGAATCATGGCTTTTAGCTAAGGCAAAGAAAGAACTGAAAGAGGGAGTGCCGAAATGAACAATACCGAAAAAGCAATAGAGAAAATCAACACTGAAATGCAGAAGAACCCCGATGACTCCTACATGGAAATCATCGGGCATTACATCATTGACCGCTGCGAGGAACAGAACGCAGCAGAAAAGGTTGCCATCGATGGCAAGACACTCAAAGGAGCTATGGACGCCGTTATGGCGAAAGCCCAGAAAGCCAAAAAAGGCAACGTGGCTGTACTGACACCTGCGACCGTCTTCGGCGCAGTAGACGCCTATTTCGGCATCACCACCGACACGGCGGCACAGCTCAAAGCTATTCAGGGCGGAACTCCGGCACCGGCGGCAGCACCGGCGCCGATTAACAAGGTAAATTTGTCACTGGAAGATTTCCTGTAAGGGAGGCGAGAATGTGAAAGTAGATAAGAGCATCCGTGCCATGCCGTGGCAGGAGCCATATCACGGCGGCCGCCAGGACTTTGTTGTTACACTGACATGGCGGGTTGTAGATCATGAACGCCTGATGGTGGCTACCTTTACTGCAAATGTAAGCAAAAGGCGATACATAACCCTCGGACCGGATTTTCGTATAGTCTGCTCTAAAAAGCGGCGGGATGTCGCGGTGGTTTTTAAAGGAGAAAAGAGGTCTCGCGCTATGAGTCTGAGCCGTGCTATGGGAAACTTCGGCACGTCTCCGACGTACTGCTATCCAGAAATATCCGAGCAGGACGAAATAAGCCTTGCAAAATGGCTGGGAAGGCAGAAAGGCGACAGCCTTAATCACTTTATGCACGAACTTGATGCCTGGACGATAGATGCTGTACAAGCCAGAGCGGATGAACGCGGTGAGCTGCGGGACGAGGATGTATATCTGTGCCCGGATGAACTGCCTGACGGACTGGTGGAGTATATCCGCCGCGTTCCGCTTCAAGAGGATCGTATTCTGCTCTACAAAAAAGGAAACGTCCGAGGAACCTGCTTCCAATGCCGCCGGCAGGTACATGCAGACCTGCAGCGTTTCCGACAGCACGAAATCGTTAAATGCCCGAACTGCGGTGCCGAGGTACAGTGCATACTGGAGGGAAGCAACAGCTTTAAGGCGGACTACGTTGAGAATATCATAACCATACAGCGCGGCAAGGATGGCGATACCGTCTTTCTGCGGCAGTGGCATATTGTCAGAGACTATACAGCCAGATGGGAAAACATCCCCGCACAGCTTGACGAAATCGCCCGCTATGCCGTCCGTGGAAACTGTGTTGCAAAGTGGCAGCGTGAAGCAAAAGTATCTTATTATATGAATTATAACCGCTGCCGTCTGGACGATTGGAAACGCTATAAAAGCGTGACCGAAGTGTACGACGGTCAGTATTACTTCTTCCTGCCGGACAACTGGAAGGACATCCTGTCCGGTACCAGTCTTAAATACTGCGATCTATCAGGCTACATAAAGCAGAAAAAATACAATAACCCGGTCCGCTTCTTAATTGACTGGGTCCGGTACCCGGCAATCGAAAAGTTTTGGAAAGCGGGCTACACCAATTTGGTGCAGGATCGCATAAGGGGCTATCGTCCGGGACCTGAGAAAAAAGAGACTATACGCTGGAAGCAGGACAGCATCCGTTCTGCTCTTCGCTTTCCGGCACGTCTTATGAAGATGTATCGCCCGGAAGAATGGAGCACGGAAGCGATGGCGAAGACCGTGACCGTGTGGGGTCTTGTCTGTGACGGACGCATTCGGGAACAGGAAGTCGAAGCTATTGTGAAGTCGGCTGCGGATTTAGAGGATATCAAGGACGCGTTGGGTCATGCGTCCATTCAGAAAATCGTCCGATATATAGACAAGCAAGCGGAACGTGAGAGTGATAGCAGCCGCTCAAATAAATCGGCGTTGTCGAAGACTTATCGGGACTACCTTACCGACTGTGTAAAGCTGGGGCTGAACCTGGACGATTCCGACGTCCTGTTTCCCGCAAGCCTGGACGCTGCCCACGCAAGAACCATCGCACAAGTAAGGTACAAAGCCAGTGAAAAGAGCCGCGCAGCTTTCGCGGAAAAAGTAAAGAAGCTGTCAAAGCTGACCTGGAAGCACGACGGTCTGCTGATACGCGCGCCAGCAGATGCCGAAGAACTGATTTACGAAGGTGCTTTTCTTCACCACTGCGTCGGCGGATATGTCAATCGCGTGGCAAAGGGGGAAACCGCCATCCTGTTTATCCGCCGTGAGCAGGAGCCGGATGTTCCGTTCTTTACATTAGAATGGTGCAACGGTCATGTGGTACAATGCAGAACCATGCACAACAGATCATATGTAAGCGACGAGCAGGTTCGCGACTTTGTTGAGGCATGGGTTAATAGAGTTACAAAGAAATTAAAAGCCGAAGCAGCTGCATAACAAAAGGAGTTATTAACATGGAAGAAATCATCACAAATACAAAAGCTGACACCGCAGAGAATACTATAGCCGAACCGAGGTCTATAGAAGCCATTACTGCCGAAATACTGCTGTATAAGCAGCAGGCGGGCGCTGCCATTCTGGAAATTGGTCGACGTCTGCTTGAAGCAAAATCAATGCTGAATCACGGCGAATGGCTGCCGTGGCTGGAGGAAAAAGCCGAGTTTTCCGAGGCTACCGCGCAGCGTTTTATGCGCCTTGCCAGAGAGTATTCAAATCCGTCACCGGTGACGGATTTGGGAGCCTCCAAAGCCTTGATTTTACTGGCTTTGCCGGCTTCCGAGCGCGAAGAATTTGCAACCGAAAAGCACCTCGTTAACGGGTCTGAAAAGACCGTTGCGGAGATGTCTCGCCGTGAGCTGGAAACAGTCATTCGTGAGCGGGACGAAGCACGAAAACAAACTACACAAATTCAAGCAGAAATGGAAGAACAGCTCGCGGAAGCCGAGAACAGAGCCAAGGGCTTTGAGATGAAGCTGAATGCCGCAAAGGACAGGGCGGCGGCTGACCTTGAAAAAGCCGAGAGCGAGATCGCCGACCTTCAGTCGCAGCTGAAAGAGCTGTTAAACGCTCCGAAGGAAGTAGCTGTTGAAACGGTCGTGGATCCGGATGCGGTGAATGCCGCAGCAGCTCAGGCGAAGAAAGAAGCCGAAGAAAGAAGCCGTTCCAAAATCGAAAAGGCTGAAAAGGCTAAGGATAAAGCCGAAAAGGACAAAGCTGCGGTGGAGCAGGAGCTGTCAGACCTGAAAGCGGCGCAGAAAGAGCAGACCGCCGCCATGGAGCGGGAGCAGCAGGCAATGACCGAGCAGGTGCAAGCTCTTCAGAAAAAGCTTGCAGTAGTATCTTCCACCGATATGACAGTCTTTAAGCTGCACTTTGAGCAGGTGCAAGAGTCAATCAACAAAATGCTTTATTGCATTAAGCGCATAGAAGATAATGGCGATACGGAAGGTGCTGCAAAGCTGAAGAACGCCATGTCAGTCTTGCTGAGCAACACTATAGATTTGTTGAGATGAAGCACAGAAAGGCAGTGAGGAAAATGGATGAAAAATCGTTTGAGGAAATTTTGAAAATGATTATAAATGCTTGTAACAACCGTTTTTATAAAGGCGTAGGAGATAATCAGAAAACCGTCATTGAATGCGCGACACAGATTTATATTGCGCAGATGAACACACGCGCTTTGCAGAGCTGCTGCCTTACCTGTAAGTACTTTAACCGTTGCAGGAACGAGGTCGTCGGAAGTCGTGAGCGGTAACATAACCGGAGCGGGCTGTATCGCCTATTTATATTATATATAGTATAAAGGGACAAGCCATTAAGACAAGTCCAAAAAGCGGGCATTAGTCCGTTTTTCGGGCTTGTAATAGATAATAACTTAGCGACCAAAATCGAGTATGAAAAGTTTTGTAGGCTATCGGAGCGGGACATCTCAAAAAACATCGGTTGATATATGTGCCGGACGGCGTGGAGCTGAAAGAAAGTAAATTCGTTGCGAAAGGATGATAAGCTTGAAGAGTTTGTATCGTGAAAAAAGATTCAAGTGCGGGAAGTATCTCGAAGTTAATGTTTTTCCGGTTTTTGAATACCAACACAGCCGAGGCAAGAAGAAAAAGCCGACAAGCGATGTGCAGAAAAGACTCAATCAGGTTAACGCCGAAAGAAAACTTATCCGTCTGCTTAACACGAATTTTACGCCGCGTGATATCCGCTTTGACCTTACATACAATGCTGAACATCTGCCGGAGTCTCCGGAGGACGCGCAGCGACAGATGCAGAATTTTCTTCGCCGCGTTAAGCGTTTTCGCAAGCGTCAAGGCTTGCCGGATCTAAAGTATGTCGCTACGACTGAGGTCGGAAAGAGCAACGGAAGGGTTCACCATCACATAGTCATGAATGGCGGCGTTGACATCACCGACCTTGCAAATCTCTGGGGCAGAGGCTACACCACGGCTAAGCCTTTGCAGTTTGACGATACCGGAATTGTCGGCATAGCTAAGTATCTCACTAAAGAGCCGATACTCGGTAAGCGGTGGTGCGCGTCAAAGAATCTGGATAAGCCCGCTGAGTCGCAGAGGGACGGAAGGATTCCGAAATACAAAGCTAAAGAGCTGAACAACGGCGGGGGCGGAGTTGAGTGTCGGGAGTATCTTGAAAAGCTTTATGATGGATATGCTTTAGCGGATTGCCAGCCGTTTTATAACGATGTGAACGGCGGGTATTATATCACGATTATCATGTATCAAAAGCCGGTGAAGAAAAATCAAGCGAGGTGAAACGGATATGAAAAAAGATTACACGCGCGACTACACAACGGAGATCTTCCGTAAGTATGCCGCAGCGAATATGCATACATACCAACAAGAGCGAGAACGGATATATAATGCCGCACTTGAAAAGTATTCGGCACAGGGCGGCGAGGTGGCTGTAATGTAGGCTGAGACAGCAGTAACTAACAGCTATGCTTATCTTATGGACATAGCGGCGGCGGTGGCGACTTTTGAGATTTTAGAGGCAGGAGGTCAAGCTGATATCGTTAAGGCTGTTAAGGCGGTGTATTGCGTGTGTCCGGACAAGCCTATCAAGCGCGGTGAAATTATGGATAGAGTATGCCGGTTCGCCGTAAGTCTTCCGACCGATGTAAGCAATGTCTACCGATGGCTTAAAAAAGCTCGGTCATTATGTGCGCTGCTTCGCGGTCTGAGTATCTCGGAAAAAGACCTTGCTATTGCAAAGAAGTACTATGGAGAAATTGCGAGTAGTAAGCTCTATCCTGATGATATTATTAGACTGTAAAAACATAACTGCGAGCGTGGGAAAATGACCGAGCAATATCTAAACTGGCTTAAAGGGCTGATTGCTAAGAACGACCTTTCACCGTTTTACTTGTCGAAGGAGTTTAGAAAGATATCTCATGATGTTCTAAATGAACAAAAGGAATGCCAGATTTGCAAGGCTAATCATAGCTATGGTCCTGCGGAGATTGCACATCATTTGTTTTATGTCAAGAAATATCCAGAGCTTGCGTTGTCGGTTTATACACCGAGCGGCGAGCGGAATATAATTGCCGTCTGTCAGGACTGTCACAATAGAATACACTTCGGCAAGAAGAAGAGATACACCAATGTCGAGCGTTGGTGATACCCCCCTCCTAAAAAAGTGTAAATATTTTCCATTGAAAAACCGGTAGGAAAGTCGACAAAACCGATTTCTCGCGCGCACGAGTGAAAATGCACTATATTTTTAAAAAGCGGGTCGATAAAAAGGCGATGATTTTTGAAGAAAAGCGGGTGAAAACATGGCAACAGCAAAGTCAAAAGTAAAAGCTTCTTTGCTCGAACAGTTAAAGCTGTCCGGCGCAGATAAGCCAGTTTTCATATCACTTGTTGATGATTACATGAAGCTATGGGCTACAAAAGAAAAACTGCTTAAGGACATCGAAACGCGCGGGATCTCCTTCGAGGACTGCTCTGCTTCGGGTAAAAGGATGATGAAGCAGAATCCGTCAACAAAGGAAGTTGTCGCGGTCAGCTCGCAGATGTTAAAAATCTTGGAGCAGCTGAAAATCTCGACAAGCACAATAATCACCGAAGATGAAGCTATGTGACGAAATTGAAGAGTACTTAGAAATCGTCGAATCCCCTGCCGCCGTCGTTTGTCCTGAACAGATAGCACTTGCGAAGCTTGTGCGCAAAACGTTTGAAACGGAAGATATCTATGTAGACACCGAACAGCTTGCAAAATACATGAGCTATCAGAAGTATTTTCCGTTCGAGCTTTATTCGTGGGAAAAATTTATCTTTACGCTGCACAACTGCACTTACGATAAATCAGGCTTTCCACGCTTCCCTATTCTTTTCGGACTTCTCGGACGCGGAGCGGGTAAAAACGGATACATGGCTTTTGAGGCTTTTTGCTTGACCTCGGAAGCCAACGGAATTGAAAATTACAACGTCGATATATTCGCAACAGCGGAAAACCAGGCTAAGCGCTCTTACAAGGACGTTTATCAGGTCTTGGAGAAAAACGAAAGAAAGCTATCGCGCTTCTATGCCTGGAA
>ENA-UOOC01003259-UOOC01003259.1-human-gut-metagenome-genome-assembly--contig:-C48old-NODE-3259-length-11360-cov-24.522778_pt1 | contig 11360 bp, 8 predicted proteins | sample MGYA00242469_ERZ724016 | MGnify/ENA metagenome assembly ERZ724016 | reverse complement strand
GAAGCCGCCGCAGCGCCGGACGGCGACGAGGGCGCCTGGACCGCGCCCGAGGGCGGCGACTGGGCCGAAGACGGGATGCAGAGCTATACCTGCCCGTCCTGCGGCGCGGAGCTCGTCTGCGACGCGTCGACCGCCGCGACCAGCTGCCCCTACTGCGGCAACCCCTCGATCGTCCCCGGCCGCCTGTCCGGCGCGCAGAAACCGGACTATATCATCCCCTTCCGCCTCAGCAAGGCCGACGCCGTCGCCGCCCTCAAAAAGCATTACCAGAAAAAGCCCCTTCTGCCCAAGGCCTTTTCCGCGCAGAACCATATCGAGCAGATCCAGGGCGTCTACGTCCCGTTCTGGCTCTTCAGCGGCAGCGCCGAGGGCGACGTCACCTACAAATGCACCCGGTCGATGACCCGTCGCGAGGGCGATTACGACGTGACCGACACGCAGCACTACCTTGTCCGCCGCGCAGGCTCCGTCACGTTCGAAAAGATCCCCGTCGACGCCTCGAGCAAAATGCCGGACGAAAATATGGACTCCATCGAGCCGTTCGACTATCAGGCCCTCAAGCCCTGCTCCAACGCGTATCTGCCGGGCTTCCTGGCCGATCAATACAACGTGAGTGTCGAACAGAGCGCTTCCCGCGCCGATACCCGCTGCAAAGCCAGCTGCGAAAGCGCCCTGCGCAGCACCGTCACCGGCTATACCACCTGCACCCCGGAGACGCAGACCGTCCGCATCCGCCGCGGCCAGGTGCAGTACGCGCTGCTGCCGGTCTGGATGCTGCATACGAAGTGGAAGGGCAAGGACTACCTGTTCTCCATGAACGGGCAGACCGGCAAGCTGACGGGAGACCTGCCCGTCTCGTGGGGCCGGTTCTGGGCGTACTTCGCCGGGATCGCGGGCGGCCTCGCCGCTGTGCTGTCCGTGCTGCTGTTCGCGCTGTAAGGAGGGAACCGGGATGAAAAAACGCATCATTTGCCTGCTTGCCGCCCTGCTGCTCCTGCTCGGGCTGAGCGTCTCAGCCTCCGCGGCCGTCTACGCCAACGTGATCGACACGGCAGAATTGCTGAGCGAGAGCGAAGCGGAAGCCCTCGACGCGCGCTGCAGCGAGCTCGAGCAGACCTACGGCTGCGGTGTCTACCTCGTGACGGTGGACGACTATACGGCCTATTATTCCGTCGATTCCATCGAATCCTTCGCCGAGTCCGTCTTTCTGGACCTCGGCCTTGGCGCAGGGGAGGAGCAGGACGGCGTCCTGCTCGTGCTCAGCATGGCCGAGCGGGATTACGATATCTGCGCCCACGGCACGATCGGCAACCGCGCCTTCACAGACTACGGCAAGGGCGTGCTCGCCGAGCGCTGGTTCCTCGAGCCCTTCAGCCGGGACGACTGGTCCGGCGGCTTTGCCGCCTTCCTCGACGGCTGCGAAGAATACCTGCGCATGGACGCCGAGGGCGCGCCCTTCGACCAGGGCACCGACCCGGAGCGGCTGGGGGATCTGGCCGTGGTCAAGTGGCTGGTCGTGATCTTTGTGCCGCTGCTGACGGCGCTCGTCGTCTGCCTCGTCATGAAGGGGAAGATGAAGTCCGCCTGCCTGCAGACCCAGGCCGACGCCTATATCACCCAGGACAGCCTGCGCCTGACCCGTCAGGACGACCGCTACATCACCACCACCCAGACCCGCGTCAAGATCGAGACCGCCAAGTCCGGTGGCACCTCCGTCAACTCCGGCGGCTTCTCCCACAGCAGCGGAAAGTTCTGAAAAGCAAAAAAGAGCCTGTTTCCATCCGGAAACAGGCTCTTTTCATATTTATTTCTGCGCGGCCTTCTTTTTTGCCGCCTCGTTGGTGTCCATGCTGCCACGGAAGACGACGAAGGTGTCGAACAGATATTCCGTGACGAAATTGAGCAGCATGTTCATGACCGTGACCAGATATTCGTTCCACCCGCAGCTCTCCACCAGCCAGTTGCCGAGGATCGTCGACAGCGGCGTGAACACGGCGTAGTAGCCCAGCACCATCGCCATGGCCTTCGGCACGTTGTTGGCGCTCTGGAAGGTGAACTTCCGGTTCAGCGTGAAATTCCACACGACCGACGCCACCAGCGCGATCAGATAGCACGGCCAGTAGCTCCACCGGCAAAGCTCGTTGAGCGCCGTAAACAGCCCGATCTGGATCACCCCCGCCGAAGCCGAAAACAACACAAACTTCACCACCCGCCAGAGCTCTGTTCTCTTATCCTTCCTCATGGTGTTGTCCTTTCTGAATTTCAGATTTTTCCGCAGTGAAAAGCCTTCCCCCGGGGGAAGCCGTTTGGTGCCTGCGAACCAAGAACTGCCCCGCAAGAAGGAAAAACCTGTCATAGTTTCTGCCGCACGTTCTATTGACGGTAGCTATTCTGAGGCAACCCGTATCAAATTTGATCCTCACGTATCAGGCGGCGCGTACCAAAACGTCCGTAAGGTGACCATCGAGTGGAACGCCAGACCAAAACATTGGTGCTCACCTGAATTCAGAGGCAGGAAGCACCAAACGCGTCCAGGCACTCTTTTCTCCCCCATCTTTTCTCTTGCGAGAGAAAAGATGGGGCCGCCGGAGGCGCGTCAGAAACGACCACGACGGAGCGAATCCTTGCAAGCAAGGCTTCTTATCCTCTGTGCTCGTTTCTTCCTTTCCAAACCGCAAACTGAATTTGCGGTTTGGGTTTTTTCTATGCAAATCTGCGACAACCTCTCAGTCTCGGCTGCGCCGAGCCAGCTCCCATGCAAGGGGAGCCTTATCTATTCCTCCGGCAGCAGCTTCGCCCTGCGCAGCAGATAATATCCGTATCCCGTCACATCCGCCAGTGCCCACCCGATCGGGATCGCCGCCCAGATGCCGACCTCGCCGACGGGTCCTGCCAGCAGATACGCCAGCGCCACGCGCACGCCGAGCGAGATGACCGTCAGCACCACCGACATCCCCGGCCGCTTCACCGCGCGGTAGAACCCGTAGAGCAAAAACAAACACCCGATGCCCACATAGCACGCGCCCTCGATCCGCAGATACCGCACACCTGCCGCCAGCACCTCCACCTCGCCGGCCTGCACGAAGATCCGCATCAGCGGCTGCGCGAACACGCACACGAGCAGGGAAATGAGCGCCGAGAACCCCGCCGAGACCAGCGTTGCGTCCCGGAAGCCCCTCCGGATCCGCTGCCGCTGCCCCGCGCCGTAGTTCTGCGCGACAAAGGTGGAAAACGCGTTGCCGAAATCCTGCACCGGCAGATATGCGAACGAGTCGATCTTCACCGCTGCGGCGAACGCCGCCATCGTGACCGGCCCGAAGCTGTCGACCAGCCGCTGCACGAGCAGAATGCCGAAATTCATAGCCGACTGCTGCGCGCACGTGAGCAGCGACATGTCGAGAATGTCCGCCAGCACCTGCCGGTCAAACCGCAGCGACCGGATATCCGGCAGCAGCCCGCGGCAGCGCAGCGCCGTATAGACCGTCAGCCCGATCCCCGAGACGTACTGCGAAAAGACCGTCGCCGCTGCCGCACCCGCAATGCCCCAGCCGAACCGGAGCACAAACAGCAGATCGAGCGCGATATTGAGCCCCGCCGAGAGCCCGAGGAAGCACAGCGGCGCGACCGAGTTGCCCGCCGCCCGCAGCAGACACGCGAAGAAATTATACAAAAACGTGGCCAGCAGCCCCGCGAAGATGATCACCAGATACTCCCGCATCTGCCCATACAGCTCCTGCGGGATCTGCAGAAAGCGCAAAATCGCGTCCAGAAACGCATAGACCAGCACGTTCAGCACCACCGTCACCGCGAGGATCAGCCCGAACGCATGCCCGACCGCGCTGCGCAGCAGCGCCTCGTCCTTCTTTCCCAGTGCGATCGAAAACAGCGCCCCGGACCCCATCGACAGCCCGAGGAAGATGGACGTCAGAAACGTCATCAGCGTGTACGCCGACCCCACGGCCGCCAGCGCGTTGCGCCCCAGCGCCTGCCCGACGATCAGCGTGTCGGCGATGTTATACAGCTGCTGCAGCAGATTTCCCGCGATCATCGGCAGCGCAAACAGCAGCAGCCCCCGGATGATGCTTCCCTTCGTCAGATCCCGATACATGTCCTGCCTTTCCAGTTTCCTATGTGATGGTTCTCTCATCATACCCGCTTTCCCGCCAAAAAGCAACCATCCGGCCGCCGCGAAAAGAAATATCCACTTGCCTATTGACAAGGTAGGAATTACATGCTATTCTAATGCCAACCAAAACAGTAGGCATTGAAACGGCGTTCCAAAACGCCGGGAAAGCAGGGAAGACCATGCAGATCAGTTTGCGGATCTTTGTACGGAATAATTTCCGCTTCGGACGAATGTGACGCGGCGGCCGAACGAACCTCAACGACACACGACACATTTTGGATAACAGAAAGGAAATAACATCATGTCTGCATATAAATTTGAGACCCTCCAGCTGCATGTCGGGCAGGAAACGCCCGATCCCGCCACCGACGCCCGTGCGGTGCCGATCTACGCCACCACCTCCTACGTCTTCCATGACTGCGCCCACGCCGCCGCCCGCTTCGGCCTCGCCGACGCCGGCAACATCTACGGCCGACTGACCAACTCCACGCAGGACGTGCTGGAAAAGCGCGTCGCCGCGCTCGAGGGCGGCGTCGCCGCCCTGGCTGTGGCCTCCGGCGCAGCCGCCATCACCTACACGCTCGAAGCCCTCGGCCAGAACGGCGGCCACTTCGTCGCCCAGAAGACCATCTACGGCGGCAGCTATAACCTGCTCGAGCATACCCTCCCGAACTTCGGCATCACGGCCACCTTCGTCAACATCCACGATCTCGCGGAGGTCGAGGCCGCCATCCAGCCCGATACCAGAGCCATCTACATCGAGACCCTCGGCAACCCCAACAGCGACATCCCGGATATCGACGCCATCGCGGTCCTCGCGCACAAGCACGGTCTGCCGCTCGTGGTCGATAATACCTTCGGCACGCCCTATCTCATCCGTCCCATCGAGCACGGCGCGGATATCGTCGTCCACTCCGCCACCAAGTTCCTCGGCGGCCACGGCACGACGCTCGGCGGCATCATCGTCGACGGCGGCAGCTTTGACTGGGCGGCCAGCGGCAAATATCCCGCCATCGCCGACCCGAACCCCAGCTACCACGGCGTTTCCTTCGTCAAAGCAGCCGGCCCCGCGGCCTTCGTGACCTATATCCGCGCGATCCTCCTGCGCGATACCGGCGCGACGATCTCTCCGTTTGCTGCGTTCCTTCTTCTGCAGGGCATCGAGACGCTCTCGCTCCGCCTTGAGCGGCACGCGGAGAATACCCGCAAAGTCGTGGACTTCCTCGCGCACCATCCGCAGGTCGAGCGCGTCAACCATCCGTCTCTGCCGGACCACCCGGACCATGCGCTCTACGAGAAGTACTTCCCGAACGGCGGCGGCTCCATCTTCACCTTTGAGATCAAGGGCGGCCAGGCCGAGGCCCATAAGTTCATCGACAATCTGAAGATCTTCTCCCTGCTCGCCAACGTCGCGGACGTCAAGAGCCTGGTCATCCACCCGGCCACCACGACCCACAGCCAGCTGACCGAGCAGGAGCTCGCCGACCAGGGCATCCGCCCCAATACCATCCGCCTGTCCATCGGCACCGAGCACATCGACGACATCCTCGCCGACCTCCAGTCCGCCTTCGAAGCCGTCCGCTGAGCAGTACCGTCTCCCGGCCCGGCAGCCCCTGCGGCGGTCGGGCCGGTTTCCGGCGGAATCGCCAAGCTTTTTTGCGGGGCCTGGGGAAAGTTTGATGAAATTGATCACTTGAAAAATGCCGCCGGCAGCGCTAAAATCGGAGCATCTCAGAAGAAAGGAAGCGTGAACGATGGCCCGGACGACGATGCAGCTCCATACTGCCCGTTCTGCACAGACCTTCTGTGCCGCTTCCGCCTGCTCTGAGGCGCATACTGCCGTACTTGCCATGGACGCCGTCTCGGCGTCCATTTTTGTATGCATGGATCGAATTATGATTTGCAGACCGGGCGGTCCGCAGGTCCGTTTCCCTGTTTGAAGCAGGCAGTGTGCAGGGAAGTGCAGTCCAGCGGCTCCGCCATGATCGTGGCGAAGCCGCTTTTGTTTTCGGGATATCATGATGAAAGGATGGGCTGGATATGAGCAAAAAACGAATTCTTGGTGTGATCGGCCTTGGCCATGTGGGCGCGCACGCCGCGTACGCGCTGGCGGTACAGGGCATCGCGGACGAGCTGATCCTCGTCGACAAAAACGCGCAGAAGCTCGCGAGCGAGGTACAGGACCTGCGCGATGCGGCAGCGTATCTGCCGCACCGGGTCACGGTCCGCGCAGGCGATTTCCCGGATCTTGGCGCGTGCGACGTGATCATCAACAGCGTGGGCAAGATCGAGCTGCTGTATCAGTCGCACGACCGCCTGACCGAGATGGACTACACCGTCCCCGCTGTGCGCAGCTACGCACAGAAGATCAAAGACAGCGGCTTTGACGGCGTGCTCATCAACATCACCAATCCCTGCGATATCGTCACGCGGGAGCTGGCGCTGGGCCTCGGCCTGCCGCGCGGCCGCGTCTTCGGCACCGGCACGGGGCTCGACACGTCCCGGCTTCTCAGCGCCCTGGCCCGCCAGACCGGCATCGACCATAAATCCATCACCTGCTGCATGCTCGGCGAGCACGGCAATCAGCAGTTTACGCCCTGGTCCTGCGTCAGCTTCCGCGGCATGCCGCTCGATGCATGGGCAGAGAAGGACGCGCGCTTCCGCTTTGACCGCGACGCGCTGCAGAAGGAATCCATCGGCGGCGGCTGGGTCACGTTCTCCGGCAAGCTCTGTACCGAATATGGCATCGCGACCACGGCCGCGCGCATGGCGCATCTCGTCCTGCACGACGAAAAGGCCATCATGCCCGCCAGCGCCGAGCTCTGCGGCGAATACGGCGAGTCCGGCCTGTTCGCAGGCGTGCCCTGCGTCATCGGCGCTGGCGGCGTGGAGCAGGTCGTGGAGCTGCCGCTGACAAAGGAAGAGGCAGCGACCTTCCACGCCTGCTGCGAGGGCATCCGCGCCAACATGGCGCATCTGAACGATCTGTAATCATCAGGAGGTATCATTATGAACATCACTGTTACGAAAAATCCCAACCCCGGCAAGCTCCCGCCCGCCGACCAGCTCGGCTTCGGCTCCGTTTTCACCGACCACATGTTCCTCATGGACTACACTGACCAGAACGGCTGGCACAACGCGCGCATCGTGCCCTTCGGCCCCATCTCCATGTCCCCGGCGGCCAGCGTCCTGCACTACGGCACCGAGGTCTTTGAGGGCCTCAAGGCCTACCGCCGCCCGGACGGCGGTGTGCAGCTCTTCCGCCCGTGGGAAAATGTCGCCCGGCTCAACCGCTCCTGCGACCGTCTCGGCCTTCCGCGCATCGACGAGGACGAAGGCCTGCAGGCGATCAGGGAGCTCGTGAAGGTCGATTCGTCTTGGGTCCCGTCCGACCCCGGCACGTCGCTCTATATCCGCCCCTTCCTCTATTCGACGGACCCGACGCTCGCCCTGCACGGCGTGCATGAGGCGACATTCGCCATCATCCTCTCCCCCTCCGGCAGCTACTTCAAAAACGGCCTGCAGCCCGTCCCCATCATGGTCGAGACCGAGGATGTCCGCGCCGTGCGCGGCGGCACCGGCGAGGCCAAGTGCGGCGGCAACTACGCCGCAGCCAACCGCGCGGGCGATAAGGCCATAGAAAAAGGCTACTCGCAGGTCCTCTGGCTCGACGGCGTCGAGCGCAAATACGTCGAAGAGGGCGGCGGCATGAACGTCATGTTCAAGATCAACGGGACCGTCGTTACCCCCATGCTGACCGGTTCGATCCTGCGCGGCGTGACCCGCAAATCCTGCATCGAGCTGCTGAAGAGCTGGGGCGTCCCGGTCGAAGAACGGCTGCTGAGCGTCGATGAGCTTTTCGAGGCGGCGAAAAGCGGCGCGCTGGAGGAAGCCTGGTGCGTCGGCACGGCGGCCGTCATCTCGCCCATCGGCGAACTGGCCTGGGGCGACGAGAAATACGAGGTCAACCACAACCAGATCGGTGCCCTTTCCCAGAAGCTCTACGACGAACTCACCGGCATCCAGTGGGGCACCAAACCCGACCCCTTCGGCTGGACCTGCAAGGTCTGAGATGATACCAAACACCCGGCATCCAACCTGGATGCCGGGTGTTTTCATGCCTTATCTGCGCAGCACGGTCCCATCCGCGAGCGTGATGGTATAGCCATTGAAATTGATCGTGCCGTTATTTATGAGGCTCGTGATCGTGCAGTCGCCGGTGAGCGTCCAGGTGCAGCCGGACCCGATGGTCACGACCGCGTTGTCAGAGACTGCCGCGCCCCCTTCGGCGTTATCGACGATGTTGATCGTGCCGGTGAAGCTGCTGCCGTTCTGGAGCGTCAGGTCCAGCGTCGAGATCGTGTCGACGAGGATATTGCTTTCCAGCGTCTGCGCGTCGGCGGTGAACTCGACCTGCGCGCCGTTGCTGCCGGCCGTGCCCCAGCCGTGCGACGCGGAATTGCCGACCACGCGCAGCAGATACCCGTCGGGATCCTCATTTTTGAGCGTCACGCCAGAGAGCGTCAGGATGCAGTGCGTGTTCGTGATGTAGAACAGATCGCCGTTTTTGCCGATCAGCGAGCCGCCGGTCATCGAAAATTCCGACGTGCCGACGTCCGCGTCGCCGGACATGGACTGGTAGATCATGACGGTGTGGACGTTTTCCAAAGAACTTGAGCCCTTCGTGCTGCTCATATTGCCCGAAACGGTGCAGTTTTCGAGCGCAATGGAATTCTTGCCCTCAATGACGAGCGATTCGGAATTGTTCGCGGTGAGCTTCGCGTTTTTGACGGTAATGGCTGCCGTGGAGTAAACGGCAGGGGAGTTGTACCCGTTCGAGGTATAGCTGCCGCCCGTGACGTTCACGGTTCCGCCGCCGCGGTCGGAGCGGATAGCCGCCGACGAGTTGCCGGAGGTGGTGACGGTCAGGTTTTCCGCGTTCGTCGTGCCGCCGCCGGTGGTCTGGATGCCGCCGGAGTTATCAGCGCTTGTCGTGATCGTGGAATCGGAGATGTTGACAGTCGTGCCGCTGCCGTAGCTGAATACGCCGTTGCCGTTCTGCGCGGAGGAATTGACAGTCGCGTTTTTGATCGTGACGGTCGCGCCGTTCGTCGCCAGCAGCGCGGCGTTCATGCCGTAGAAGTCGCCGTCCTCGGTGTTGGAGGTCGCGCCCGCGCGCTTGTCGACGGTGATGCCGTCCAGCGTGACGGCCGCGCCGTCGACGCGCAGGGCGTTTTCGCCGTCGCCGGTCGAGCTGTAGCTCGTGCCGGTCACGGCAGTATCCTCAGAAATGGTATTCGCGCTCGTGCCCTGCGTCACTTCGCCGCTGCCGCCGAAGCTGCCGGGCTGACCATTCGGCGCACCGTCGGGCGGGTTGCCGTCCGGGGGCGTACCCGGCTGGCCGTTTGCACCGTCCGGCGGCGTGCCGTCGGGCTTTTCAGGCGGCGTCTCGCCGCCCAACATGGCGGGCGCTTCGCCGTCCGGCAGTTCGGGCGGCGTTTCGGTGGAAGTGTCGGAAGATGCGGGCACTGATTCTGTATCATCGGCCGCTGCGGTGCTGGTGCAGGCTGCAAGCGAGAGCAGCATCGCTGCCCCCAGCAGGATAGAGATCAGCTTTTTCATGGAAAACAGCCTCCTTGTTTTGGTTCTGTGGCTGTACTCTATCGCCGGAATCTGAAATGACCCTGAAAAAGATGCAAACATTTCGTGATGGCTGCACCTAGATAAAAACCGCCTGCCGAAGCCCCGGCAGGCGGTTTTCCTGTTTCAGTTCATTGTCAGCCGCCCGCGAGCAGCGACAGGAGCTCACCCAGCACGGCGCGCAGACTGTGCCAGAAGCTGATAGTCCTGGCGTCGGAGATCGTGACCACGGCGTCCGGGGAAAACCCCTCGCAGCTGACACGGTACCGCTGGGCAGCAGTGAGCGAGGTGAACTCGCACACTGCGGAGCGCCCGCTGACCGCGGCATATCGGATACGATTCCCGGTCTCAGCGTCCGCCAGCGTGACGGTCCCGCTTTCTTCCGCGTCCGAGACGATCGTAACGCCGAGCTTCGTGCTGTTCGTGTAGAGCGCAAAGCTGCCCGCGTCCTCCGGCGTCGTCACCAGCGCTTCTGCGGTCAGATTATACACGCCGTCCTCCACGGGAAAGACGATAGGGGAGGCCGCCCGCCGCAGATCCGCAAGCGTAAGCACGAGCAGCCCCAGTAGCGCCGCCGCGAGGATCCCCGCCGCGATCAGCCAGCCGATCCGGCCCCTTTGCCGCCCGGTGCCGCAGTCCGTATGGGGGACCGCCGATGTCAAGTTCAGTTCCGCCAATGCAGCCGCCTCCTTTTGTAATTCTATCCTAAGTTTACAGGATCTCCATAAAAAATGCAATACAGTTGGAGCAAAAAAAGCGCCGGAGGAAATCGTTTTGGTTTCTTCCGGCGCTGCCTTGCTTCATTCCGAGATGGAAAGCGCCAGATGCTCGACGATCTGTTCCAGATCTCTGGTGGTCAGATACGCGCCGTACAGGCTGACGTTCGTCTTTACGGTCGTGCAGCTTGCCCAGACGGTATCGCCGTCTGCGGTGATCAGAAATTCACAGCCGTTTGCCGTCGTGTAATAGTACGCTTCTTCAAACGAGCCGTCCATGATATAGGCCGGAGACAGGTTCCAGGTCGTGTCATACATGATCTCAAGTCTTACCCAGCCCTTCCCGTCATTTGCGCCATAGGACGCCCAGAAGAATTCGTTGGCGAGGTTTCCATCCGCGTCCCGGATGATAAACGCCTGATCGTCCGGGATGACCGTTTTATAGTTTTCCGCCAGCCACGTCAGATCGAAGCGGATCTTCCCGGTCAGCACGGGCAGAAGATCGGCGGGATCCTCCGCCATATACTGCATTTTCTCGGCGCCATCCTCCGTGCGCGTGATGCGGCGGATGCACAGCGCCGGATCGTCGCTGATCAACTCCGAATGATCCCATCCGGTGTACAGATGCGAGATCGTGCCGTCAATCTTCTCGCCGTTCCGCCACTCATCCATCGTGAACCTCGGGCCATCAGCAAGCCGTTCCTCCAGTGTTTTCGGCGCTTTGCGGCCGCTTGCCGGTTCAGCCACGGCCGTCGGCGTATCCTCCGTCGGTGCCGGAAGCTCGCTGACACTTGAGACAATGATATCATTCCGGAACCGATGAACGACCGCCGCAGCCGCCGCCGTCAACGTCAGCGCCGCCGCGATGATAATTGCCG
>ENA-UOOC01003258-UOOC01003258.1-human-gut-metagenome-genome-assembly--contig:-C48old-NODE-3258-length-11363-cov-4.687566_pt1 | contig 11363 bp, 26 predicted proteins | sample MGYA00242469_ERZ724016 | MGnify/ENA metagenome assembly ERZ724016 | reverse complement strand
TAGTTAAAATGTATTACAAACTTATAGAAGAGCTTAAAATTCCTGTATTTTTACTTCTGGACAAAGATGCAGAGGATAATATCCGGCAGATTAAGCCTAAGCTTAGAGATATTGATAAAATTCATCTAGTTAGCTGTGGAGAATTTGAAGACTTGCTTCCTAAATCACTTATAATCAAAACGTTAAACATGCATTTTGCAAATTTTACATCAATTTCTGAAAGCGATTTGGATGATGAACAGCCTGAAGTAAAAAATTTAGAAAATATTTTTAAAACTAAAGGATTACATGAATTTAAAAAAGCAGAATTTGCCAAACTTGTAAGAGCAAATATAACGGAAAGCTCTGATATTTCAGCTGAAATAGCCGAAATTATTAAAGAAATATCAGAAAGTAATAAAACCCTTGACAGTAAATTTTGTTCTTGTTAATATATATCTCGTGGTTATTCCACAGCCGAAGTATAAAAGGTTTATTGATAAATTAATAATTCAAATTTTAATAATTTGCGCTTGTAGCTCAGCAGGTAGAGCACTCCCCTTTTAAGGGATAGGTCGCGCGTTCGAATCGCGCCAAGCGCATATTTTTTTGCTTTTATTAATGGCAATTGTTCACAAAATGCTCACAGTTTTTTCAAGTACATCTACTGCGTGTTCATTAACATCTTTTATTAACCTGGAGTAAGCATTCATTGTTGTCAGAAAATTGGAGTGCCCAACTTGGGATTGAATATACTTTAGTGGCAAACCTGCGGCAAGTAAAATATCAACATATGTACCACGTAAATCATAAAACCTCATATATTTTCTATCACCAAACATTTCTTCTAAAAGAGGCTCAAACCTTCTCTGTATTAAATTTCTTGGATTATGTAAATTACCAACGCTATTTATAAATACAAATTCACTCAAAAGTGGCTGTTGTTTTTTATGGTTTTTTAAAATTTTGACCAATGTTGGAAATATATCTATTGTTCTATATGACGATGAGGTCTTTAAGCTCTCCTTTAACTCGCCAGAAGTATATTGTCTTTGTATTTTAAGTTTACCATTCGTAAAGTCAAAATCACTCCATTTTATAGCTAATAGTTCACCCTCTCTTACTCCTGTAAAAATCTGCGTTGCCAATAAAGCATAAAAATCAGGATATCTTTCCTTGCATAGTTGTAGCATCTTTAATGCTTCTTGCACTGTTAAGCGTTTACGCTCTTTATTAACTACTTTAGGCTTTTCCACCCTTAAAAATGGATTTTTAATTATCAAATCGTGCTTAATTCCATAATTAAAGACTGCTTTTGCAAATTTTACACATTCTGCAATTGTACTAGCTGTCTTTTTGCACTCTTTAATCCAGTTCTCTACAATAAGTGAAGTTATTTTATTTAACTTCATTTTGTGGAAATATTGCAAATGATTATACATACTATTTTTGTAATTTCTTTGAACAGCTTTAGATTTGCTTTCGCATTTCTTTAAAAACATTTCAGCCAATTCCTGAAATGTTATTGTTTCAGCTAAAAGGCTATAACCTGTTCTAAACTTGGTTATAGCCTCTTGTTCTGCCTTAACTGCTTCATTTTTAGTTCTGAAACCGCTTTTCCGGTATTGTTTTCTTGGTGATTTACTAATGGTTAAGCAATATTCCCATACAAAACTTCCATCATCTTTGTACCGTTTCCTAACGCTCATTTTTCCCCGCTTGTCTTATATCTGCTTCGCTTATAATCCAATACGGCATCCTCAAGCCAAACCGTTTTTCCACCATAATCTATACAATCTATCTTATTTTTAATTAGCATATTTCTTGCTGTATGGTACTTTAAACCTAGTATTTTGGCTGCTTCTGTTGTTGTAAGAGTATTTTTATAAGCAACATCATTGTTTTTTATTAATTCTATCATTTTTACCTCGTTATAATATTTCTATATAATCATTGACTTCGACAGACATTGACAGGTTGGTCATTGGCAATTCCTTTCTAGAAACTCTTTACAAGTATTCCGTAACCTTGTGAAAAATTTCTTAGGTAATTCTTGTTTATACCATTCTTGTAATTTATCTGGAAGTACTTCAAACAAAAAGGTTGCAAATACACCTGCTAAAAACATTCCAGATAGCACCAAGAAAAGCGCATACATCAACATACAGAAAATCTCTGTTATTTCAGTTATTTTAATTATCATTCTTCCTCCTTTGCCTTGCTGATTTTATATAAGTTGCTCTTTTTCATTTGTCACATCCTTCATACCTATTTGTTCCATAATTCTATCTCTTAAGAAACTGCGGTAATCTTTACCTTGAATAAGGTTTGTTATAGTACCTTTGATATAACCACTCACACATTCTCTGATTATTCCGTTTAATTGTGTCGGGTCCTCAAGTAATGTCTTGTTTATTACCTCCGGTAAAACATCCTTAATATACTGTTCTACTTCTTGTGTTATTTCGGGTTTAAAACTTATTGATACCTGCATTTTATACCTCCTATCACTTTTCTTCTTTTAGATTATTTAAGTATTACCTTGCATTTTTCATTCTCTTAAAAAATTCTTCTTTAGTAATTTTCCCTTGTATATAAAGTAGTGTGATACTAGTCTCAGATTTTTGTTCTCTAAAACCGCTAAGAAACTTTATGATGTCAAAATCTTCGCTATTATCGCTTATGTAACTAGCCATTTATTTCTCCTTCGCCTTGCTGATGATGTCGAGGATTTTACTAGCTTTAGCATCTGAATTTTCATAGCAGTCTTTTTCCGTTATATCTTTGGCGACTTCCTCAATCTCCTCAAGAGCCTTGCGGTAGCGCTCATTTTCTTTAGTGAGTCTTTCATCCCGCTGCATACGTATATCACGCTCACCGGTTTGTATATCTGTTAAAGCAACTCTAAATTCCGGGTTATCAAACGCTTCGCTATAAATTTTGATTTTTTCTTTCAGCTCCTCGCATTCCTGCGTCTTGCGGGCGAGTTGTTTGAAATAACAATTTGGACATTCTTCGCACCTGTCATGCATTGTAATTTCATAACCATAACGTAAATAATATTCGCAACCACATTCGCCATCCTCAAAGTATTTACATTTACTTACATCTACGCCGTCAATTATTATCTGTTCTTTGTCTATCATTGTTACCCCCCTTTAGTGCTTCTATTTCTGTAATAAACGCTTTGTGACATTCACTGAAGTAATAACTTTTACCCGGTCTGTTGACAGCTCAAATACATCAACCGATAAAATATATTTAAAGCCATCTAAAAATTTTATTATGTCAAAATTATTAATTATTGCTATCTCCTGCCAATATATTTAATATGTTCTCTAAAAACTCATTTAAAAAGTATTGCTTAAATTCCGAAGAACCCAGCTCCTCCGATTGTATGTGAGCATTCTGTACCTCTGCTCTAACAGCATTTAGCTTAATATGTTCATCAGTGAGCCTTATAGACTTCTTGGCAAGTTCGGCTATCTGGGAATGAGTTAATCCGGCAAAATATTCATCATCAAATGGATGCCCTTTCATACCCATTTCAGTCATTACCTTATCTCGAATAAAATCCTTGTAATCTTTGCCTTGTAAAATTTCTGTTATCGTAGATTTAATCTGACCTTGAACACATTGTTTTATAAGATAACGCAGTCTGCTTTCATCACTAAATAATTCTTCTTTTATTAATTCCGGCAATTTTTTCTTTATATGCTCTGCAATTTCTGCTTGATTTTCTAATTGTAATGTAGTGCTTATGTGCATTAATATTCCAACCTTTCCAAATTTACGTTTTCATTTATGATATCCCATATTTCGTCATACACTTCTGAAATAGGAATTTCTCCTCGCAATTAAAATTTGCCATAGCAAGCCATTAGCCACGACTTACAGCTTCATTTCTTATTTCGTCAGTAAGCCTTCTTAAGCAAGGCATTTTACAATCCTTAGTTGTACAAAAAGTCATATCTTTGTATGTGAACATTATTCCCCCTTATACAATTTACAAACACGTCTAATATGGGTAAAAAACTTTTTTTGACATTTATCGCATAAGTTGAAGCCAAAAATCAGTTTCTCACCTGTATATCTTTCATTGATTGAAAGTGAAAAACGTTTGTCGTTAGCACTTAACTCCTTTCCGCAATTATTGCAAATGATTTTTATCATTTCTTACTCCCATGTCTTGAAGTAACATAAACTGCACCTTTGAATTTTTCAGGGAAATCTATATAGATGCTTCCATCATTTCTGATGAAACGACAAATATCAGCAATATTTATAGCCGAAATACCGTTAGGAATTTCCATACAGATATCACCTAACATTGAATTCGGATATTTATCTCCGGCTTTAAAAGTAATTATTTCAACCTTGCCAAAATTGATAATGTTAATAAACATACCATTTTTAAAATCATAATCTACAACGTCTTGAATATTAATACCTTGTCCACCTTCAACGTCAGTAGTTTCTATCGCAATATTGGCAATACATTCTTCATGGTTTAATTCCGGATATTGTATTTTTACATCAATTCTTTCTTTCATTTTAACCTTCCTATAAGTAACTTTTAATCAAGTCTGTTATTTGCCTATCAAAAGGCTTTTTATCGTCTGTTTCAGACCAAAGGAATATTGTTACACCTAGATAAGCCATCTCTTTGTAGAATGACACTAGCTCTGTGTGAACATTGAATTCAATACCTATGTTTTCTGAAAACTCATTGAAGCTTTCAATTGTAACAGGTACTGTCTTTGTAATTTCTTTGTATAACCTTTTGTAAGTAAATTTCTGTTGGAAGTTCTTGATATATTCAAAAACTTCTGTGCTCAATTCATTTAAGTCTTCGTGATTGAAATCTAATTCGTGAGCAGGATTTCTTATATAAAGTGTTAGCTGTGTTTTAACCTGTCTTGAAATCCTATCGAACACAACCATCTTTCTGTTAATTTCTCTTATATCTCCTCTAGCTATAATATCTCTTGCTTTTGAGATATCGGAAAGAAGATTTGATACAACTTTTTTCATTACATGCCTAAACTTTCACAATAATCTATCAATCTTTCAGCACAATCTTGTCTGCCTATTGTTGCAAATAGGTCGCATAACTTGTATGCAAACCTTTTATTTAATTTGTACATTTGTACAATTCTCTTTTCCCTTTTGCATATTGTTCTGAATTCATCAAATCCATATCTGCCCATAAATGTGTACATTCTATTTTTTGATAATCCGGCTATATCCGCTAAATCCGTAATCGAACATAATTTCTCTTTCATTGGCATAGCTCCTTAATTGGAACTGTCAGGAGGAGTGAATTCTATAGTCAGGACTGCACTCTTGTAAATAAAAATACCTGCTGCATTAACGATTAATTCTAAATCCAACATTATATTTTTCCCTTTCTTTATTTGCCCTTCTTGCTTCTGCTAAATTTGAAAAATCAATTTTCTTAAATTCGTTCAACAAGTATTGAGCCTGCTCTGCACTAATTTCTTCGCAATTGAGAGCAACATGTACTTTGTCCATGAGCTCCTTAATTTCTCCTGATAAACTTCCAGCCCTTGCCCTTGGAGTATTTAACAGTTGGTTGTATTTATCCTTGGAAACTTTTAGGCAGGAAGTAAAAAATTCGTAAGTCGACATTAATATTCTCCTAAAATATACTTTTTGAAAAAGTACAAAATATCCTCATCCGTTAACTTTTTCGAGGTTCTGATAATCATTTCGCCATTTAATTTATCAACAACGATTTCTGTATTTCCCTCTACATAGCGCTGCTTATTAATTCTCTTTTTACCTATATTGAATAAATTTATTAAAAATCTAAACATTACTCTCCTTTCATAGCTGTCTACATCTCGTCTAAAAAGCTAATCTCTACTTCTATTCTCGGATTTTCTCTATCTAGCAGGACTTTTGAACCATCTGTAGAAACGATGATATTTGAGTTATCATCGACAAATACATTGGCTTTAACTAACGCATCTGCAATAGCCTGCATATAGCCCATTAAATCGCTTCTAAAATTCTTTTCCTTATAGAATATGCATCTTAGATTGCAAGGCATGTCTATGGGCTTGCTAGTGGGCTTAGCTTCATGAATAAATGTGCATACTTGCTTTTCAAATTCTTTATATTGTTTGCTAGGTAATAATAAGGTTCTTCCATTCTTTAATGTAACGATGCTAGAATGGTTTTTCTTAGTACGTGGCTTTACTGGTATTGTAAATTTAATCATATCCTCTCCTTTATGGTAGAGGTTATGTGCGATTATATTTTTATTCGTTCTGTTATTTTCTGATACATTCCATTGAATATTAGCGGTATTGTAATATTCGCAGTACCATGTCTGTTTTTTGCTACAATAAAGTTCATATCTTCCGGATTTTTAGAGTCGTCAAAACAGAAGTCACGATGTACAAAAAGTATCATATCTGCATCCTGCTCAATTTTTCCGCTATCTCTTAGGTCAGATATTCTAGGCTTTTTATCATCTCTGTCTTGTATGTTTCTGTTTAATTGGTGCAATGCGATAAAAGGTTTTTTAGTTAGCATTGCAGTTAGTTTGATAGTTCTTGATATATCAGAAAATTTCTCATAGCTTGCTTTATTGCTAAAACTGTCAATTAAGCCTAAGTAGTCAATAAAAACAATATCTGAATTAGATTTCATCTCAATTGCTTTTATGGTTTCTATGCCTACTGTTTGGTCTTTAAATATTCTGATAGGCATATTTTTTAGACTTTTAGCACCTTCCATATATGCTTTTTTGTCTTTTTCTGATAGTTCAAATGTTCTGAATTTGCTGGCATTAACTTCGGCTATGGAACATATAATCCTTTGTTGAAGCTGTTCTCTTGGCATTTCTAAGCTGAATATATCAACTTTTTTACCTTGACTTGCAATTCCTATTGCTAAATTAAGAAGCATACAGGTTTTGCCACAACCGGGTGTAGCAGCTAAGACAACCATATCGCCCGATTGAAAAGAACCAATAACCTTATTAATAGAAGGATATTGAGTAAATACAGCTTTTTCTTTTCTTATATTATAATCTGATATTGCATCTTCTGCGTGAAAAGAAACATCTACCATATCAGTTTCTAGTGCATATTCTTGTTCTTCATCTATAATCTTTAAGAAATCAGCTTTATTTTCAGCTTTCCTATAGCATTCAACAAAATATTCTTTTTGAATTTTTTTAATCCAATAGTCAATTGTGCCTGCTGTTGTTGCATAATTGTATAAATCTACTACATAACCATCTAATTTTGCTTCTAGTCCTGCTATAAGTCTAACTTTGTCTACAAATTGTTTAGTACCTATTAATTCAGAGTCTTCTGTTTTGCACAAATCTTTGATGATTTCATATATAGTTCTTACACTTTTACTGAAAATCATCTTAGATGGTACATACCTAAAGACTCTTTTAGCAATATACAAATCCAAGAATGGTTTTTCGGCATATAGAAGTGTTGAAATCAGAGTTGCTTCATTGTATTCGTAATCAATCTCCATTTCTTTCTCCTAGCCAATCTTCGATTGATTTGTATCTTATAGTAGGTTCATTGGATTTTGGTTTATTATTAGGATTAGATTGATAGTTATTTCTTTCCCAAGTTCTAACACAAGCTTGCCAATCCTTCATACTTGTTTTACCAACTTTCCAACCATTACTTTGGTAGTGGTTTATAAAACGAACAGGGTCAACAAGATTATTTCTTTCCTTGCAATATCTTTCAACTTCTTCTAGTGTTGGTGGTACAAATTTTAATTCGCCTATATAATCTATATTATTTACTTTCTTATATACTATATTATTATGTAAACTTTGTTTAACGGTACCGTTAAACTTTGTTTCATCCACCGTTAAACATTGTTTACTACCGTTAAACTTTGTTTCATTAATTTTATAAGTGCAATATTTAACACTTCCACTATGAACTTCTTGTTTTACTATTAGATTTTTATCCAAAAGGCTTTTAAGATTTTTGATAACACCTTGTTTTGTAGAATTCGTCCATTCTGAAAGGTATTGTAAGCTACCATTGAATTCTTGCTCTGATGTTTGAGAAAATCCATATATGATAGCGTAAATCAATAACTCATTTCCTTTTAATCCTAATTCATTAACCATCCAACCTTGGATAGTTACGTAGTTTTTGTAATTAACTAATCTATCCCCCATCTTTTTTCCTCTACTAAATTATGAAGTGATAAATGCTTATCAGTCCTAATCTCATTGCCTTTACTACTGCCATTGCCTTGTTGTGCACTTGCAATTTCTTGAACAGAGCCACCCAGTAATTTCTTACTGTGGTGGGTGCTAAGTTCAGTTGATTTGCTGTGTCGGCATCTGACCAGCAGGCTCTCATTAAAATATCAAATTCTCTCTTAGTTAATTTTGTTGCCATTATTTTTCATCCCAAGGTAAATCTTCATTTTCTACTACAAATTCTTTTCTGTCTTTATCAAAAGCCACTTTTGAATAAGAATTAGCTATGAATTGTGTTTTAGTAACTTCAACACCTTCTTTGTTTTTGTACTTATTAACGCTAATTCTACCTTCAAGATAAACACTGTCCTTCTTCTTAATCTCATCAGCAAATTTTTCTGCCGTTTCACCAAACAATGTTACTTCAACAGAGTCATAAATACCTTTACCTTCTTTATCTCTACCAAGATAAATACCTAGTAACACTTTAGTGATAAAGCCACCTTTTTCTGTTGCTCTTGTGTCAATGTAGTTGGTATTTCCAATTAATTCAAATTTGTTGCTATTCATTTTTGCTCCTTTCAGCTATAAGCTTTTTGTCTAATATATCCTTTTGTGATTTCAGTTTTTCTTTAGCTTCTTGCAATGCTTGTGCTAAGGCTACCTGCGTGCCTAAATCGGCATGTATTCTTTTTGTGTAATAGCAAGGGTTAAAATTGGGATTAAATGCGAAGAAATCGCACCAAGCACGCTTAGAAACATACATCTGCATTTGCATTTGGTCTAAGTATTCTTTATCTATCTTTTCATCCAAGATTAATTGAAGAAATCTATTGTCATTAGGATTTTTTATTTCTAATAAACCATCTTCATTTACTAAGCCATCCGGAGAACATCCTTCAAACTCATCAGTTTCTATAAAGCCTACTTGTTGTACTTTGTTTCCTGTTTCCAGTTCATATACTGCCCTTGCTTTAGCTTCATAGTCGTTTCCTCTTTGCATATTAGAGTTCTTGTATTTATCAGAATATTCCTCATAATTGCCGGAAGAATAGTAATCTGCTAACATCTGTTTGATTAGAGTTTGAACACCTCTACCTCTTGCTAGTATTGTACTGGCATGGCTTGCGGTGAATTTAAGTCTTCTGACATCTTGCCATTCTTTAGTGCCTTGTTTAATATCGTTATGAATTATCACGCTACCTTACCTCGTAATTCATTACCTTTAGCCGTTATAAGTTCTAATAGGTTTCCATTGGCTACAATTTCGCTCTTATAGTCTGTATAAAGCTTTTTAAGTTCAGCTTCTGTTGTACATCCTCTGATAATTGCAGATAAAGATTTTCTTTTTTCTTCTTTTTTTACTTCAGCTTCTTCTGTTGTTTCAGCAATTTTTTCAGGTAAATCTTCACCTGCATAGATATAAAGTCCTATTCCATACATTGCAATATTTTTTACTAAGCAACGCATGATAGTTTTATTAATATCAAACATTGTTGCAGGAGCTACTGTTTTTTCAATGTAGTTACCAGTCCACTTTGATTTGCTGTTCTCGTATTTATACTCTTTTACTTGATAAGTATAAGGTTTAGATAACATTGCATTATTTGCGCTATCCATAACAGGTAGCCACATTTCAAGTTCTTGACCTTCACCATCTCTAACTTTTGTACATACCATATATCCGGTTTCGTCATACATATAAGGTACTAAGTGGTCATCTTTTGTAAACTTTACAATTTCATAATCTCCATCCGGATATGCCTTTTTAAATTCAGACCAAGCAAAAACCCAAGAAAGATAATCTAAGGTTGTTTTACCATTCTCACGTTTTTCTTTTTTGTCATTTACATTAAGTGCTAACAGTTCTTCAAATTTGCCCATTATACTCTCCTATATTCTTTTTTCTTCTAATCTAGTGTTGAAGTTATAAATGCTTTTAAGCATTACAATAAACTCCTCTTGTGTCCTACAGTTATATGCCAGTGTTGGATATTTTGAACTTTTATCAATCATAGTTGTCCAGTTAAAACCTCTTCTTGTTGATAAATCTGCAAGAGCAGAACACATTTTTGTAGCAGGCTTCATCTTTAAATTTTGTGCAATTGTCATAAAGTTTTTATAGAATTGGTTTACTTTAAGTTCTTCATCCATTTTAAAAGACAAAGTACCATCTTTAACTTTCTTTCTAATATCACCATTAATACAAACTCTAAATCCCATTATTAAGATTAAGTTACACCCGCATTTTAATTCATTACAAAGCCGTTTCAGCCTTGTATAATTAGGATTTTTATCCTTTTCGCAATAGTAGTTTACATAATCTTCTATACTCCACTTCTTTTGCGTTATATTCAAATCTATTATGGAGTCATACGCGATATTTCTAATTTCATATGGTACTTCTAAACCCATTTCTTTTAATGCTGTAAAGCGATGTTGGCCATCAAAAATCTCAAAATTATCATTTACTAATATGGGGTTGCCGATATAACCATTCTTGCTGATACTGTCTTTAATCTTGTTTATATGGTTTCTATCAAGTCCTTTTCTATTAAATTCAAGCAGTTTAAAACGCTCATAATCTTTTGTCGTTTCCATAATCAATTCCTTTTATTTATCTTTTTTCTTCGTTCAACTTCGGCATTAAATTGTCTCATTAATTCTTTGTCGCCGTATGTTTCGTAATAAGCCCGTTTTAACTCTTTAACAATATGATTAAGAAGTTTAATTCCCGATAGTATAAAATCTTCAATCATATTTACCTCATAATTAAGTTGTAATATATTGCTCTGTATTCCTCAATATTATTGATAAGAACAGTTAAACATTTCCGGTGTAAAATACTACATCATTTACTACCTCATATTTTTCGAGATATTCCTGTTCACGTCTGGAGAGGAAATTAGAGAAATTCTTAAGAGCTTCTTCACGTTTTACAATATATTCAGTTTTGTATTCGTCCTCATTTACATAAAATAACAAGGATTTATATTCCTCTTTAGTTAGAGGTATTCTTATCATTACTTGTGTACTCATTTTTTAGTATCTCCCGTTTTTCTTTTTCGCTTAATTCGTCAAAATAAAAGTATGTCAAATGTTCGACATACTTTCCCGTAGAATAATAACCTGCATCAACAATAGTCATAGTTATTCATCC
>ENA-UOOC01003252-UOOC01003252.1-human-gut-metagenome-genome-assembly--contig:-C48old-NODE-3252-length-11373-cov-3.930023_pt1 | contig 11373 bp, 14 predicted proteins | sample MGYA00242469_ERZ724016 | MGnify/ENA metagenome assembly ERZ724016 | reverse complement strand
TGTTGTAAAGGCAGAAGCCTACGGTCACGGAGCATTTGAAACGGCGGTGTATCTTGAAAAAATCGGAGTTAAAGCCTTTGCAGTCGCAACTATAGACGAGGGTATAGAGCTGAGAAGCTATGGTATTCGCGAGGATATCCTGATTCTTGGATATACAAGTCCGGAAAGGGTGAGGGAACTAAAACGCTTCAAGCTGATTCAAACGCTTGTAAGCTATGAACACGCCGTCGAACTGAACTCGAAAGAAGTTAAGACAGACGTTCATATCAAGCTCGACACAGGAATGCACAGGCTTGGATTCGACTGCGAGGACGTCAGTAAAATTGCAGAAGTATTTAATATGAAAAACATAGCTGTCAAAGGAATATATACTCATTTATGCGCAGCGGACAGCCTCTCTGAGAGTGACGTCATATTCACCGAGAATCAAATCAGGAGCTTTTATAATGCGCTCGACAAGCTGAAAGCGGCAGGCATTAAAATCCCGAAAACACATATACAAAGCAGCTATGGGCTTTTGAATTATCCAAGCATTGAATGTGACTACGTCAGAGCGGGAGTGTCGCTGTACGGCGTTCTGAGTAAGCCGGATGATGAAACCAGGCTTAAGCTGGATTTAAAGCCGTTGCTTTCACTGAAATCAAGGGTAGTTATGGTTAGAGATATTAAGACCGGTGATACTGTAGGCTACGGTCGAGCTTTTGCGGCTGAAAGAGACGTACGAATCGCAATAATCTCAATCGGGTATGCAGACGGGCTGCCGAGGAATTTGTCCTGCGGGGATGCAAGCGTGATTATCAACGGCTGTAAAGCTCGGATAGTCGGAAGAATCTGTATGGATCAGACGTCTGTTGACGTCACGGATATCGAAAATGTTAAAGAAGGAACTGAGGTAACTGTCATAGGCGAGGGAATTTCCGCGGAGACGGTTGCAGAGGAATCCGGAAGCATAACCAACGAGCTTTTAAGCAGGCTGGGCAGACGGTTGAAGATATTTACTATAGGCGAATAAATCCTTATGAAAAAGAAAAACACAGTGCCAAATAAGGCGCTGTGTTTGCTTTTATGCCGTAAATATACGTTTAAAATCCGATTAAGCTCTTGTAACCTTGCCGGATCTTAAGCATCTTGAGCATACATAAATGTGGCAGGGAGTACCGTTTTTAAGAACCTTAACTCTTTTAACGTTAGGCTTCCAAGTCCTGTTTGTTTTTCTGTTTGAGTGGGATACCTTAATTCCGAAAGTAACACCCTTTCCGCAAACTTCACACTTTGCCATGGGGCTGCACCTCCTTATCATTTGTTCAGAATTCAACAAGCTATATCATACCAAATTATTCGGACAATTGCAAGTGTTTTTTGAAAATTTTTTTGAAAATCTTAAATTATTCTTAAAATCGGCGCAAATCACTTGAAATTCAGTGCAAAATGTAGTATCATTATAATGAGATTATATAAGCGTATTCACATCATATTGATTGAATCATTAAAACAGAGGAGACGGCTATGTCAATTTTACAATACATTAACGACCCTGCGCAGCTTATGCTGATGATAGCGATAAGGCTGCTTATAATTTTTACCATACTTCCTATACATGAGTATGCTCACGCCTTCGCCGCAAGAAAGATGGGCGATAACACTGCTTTAATGCACGGCAGACTAACACTTAACCCGCTTGCACACGTTGACATCTTCGGAGCGATATTCTTAATGCTTTTCGGCTTCGGATGGGCAAAGCCGGTGCCGGTCAATCCGAGAAATTTCAAGAATTATAAAAAGGGCGTCGCAATAACCGCCGCGGCGGGACCACTTTCAAACCTGATCTGCGCCACAATCGGCATATTTATTCTGAACATCATCTACAACATACCCATAACAAGTGAAAAAGGCTATATGGTTGCGTTCTATATAATCATGGCATTGCAATTCTTCTGCTCGATAAACCTTTCCCTTGCGGTATTCAACCTTATTCCGATTCCACCGCTTGACGGTTCTCGTATTTTAAGCGCGGTAGTACCTTATAAGGTTAATATGTTCATGCAGAAATATCAGCAGTATATTTATATCGTTTTTCTGGTACTGCTGTTTACAGATGTTTTGCAGATTCCCATGTCATGGATAATCAATAAGATATATGCCGGAATAAACGCCCTCTTCTTCTGGATTGAGCCGCTGTTCGGTCTGCTGAGATAAGCCTGATGAGCGAGATATTATATAAAATAGAGGGCTTTGAAGGTCCTCTTGACCTGCTGCTTTTTCTCATATCAAAGCATAAGCTTAATATCAACGATATTCAGATATCTACGCTTTTAGAGCAGTATCTTGAATATATCGACGGTATTGAAGATTGCGATTTTGAGTATGCAGGTGAGTTTCTTGAAATGGCTGCGCGACTTATCCTCATAAAAACTCTTTCTCTTTTGCCAAAGCACGAGGAGGCGGAGGAGCTTAAGTGCGAGCTTCAGGGAAGGCTAATTGAGTATTCGGTCTGCAAGCAGGCGGCGGCAAGGCTTTCGGATGAGTATGTCGGCGACAAGATATTTGTCAAAAAGCCGACTCTGCCTGATTTTGATAAGACCTACCACGGTAAAAATCAGCCGGAGGAGCTTATAAAAGCATATCTGGGTCTGTCGGATAGAAAGCTTCGCCAAAAGCCGGTGGAGGCTTCGATATTCAAGCCCATTGTTTCGCATAAGATAGTGTCCGTAACGACCGGCATAATGACCGTTCTGCGAAGGCTTTATAAAACCGGAAAATGCTCTTTAGTAGACGTTATGGATAAGGCTGCCGGAAAATCAGAGAAAATTGCTGTTTTCTTGGCTGTTTTAGAGCTTACAAAGTCGGGCAGAATATCTATTAACGATGACAACACGGAAATAACCTTTACCGGAAGGAGAAGACGAAATGCAGCTCAATGACAAGCTTTCAGTGATAGAAGCAATACTTTTTGCCTGCGGCGAGCCTGTCGAAGCACAGCGCCTGTGCGACTCGGCTGAGGTCGAGCCCGAGGAACTGCCGCGGCTTATCCTTGCTCTAAATCAAAGGTATTCCGATTCGGGATCATCTCTTGTGATACTTTTACTTAATCAAAGCTATCAGCTTTCCACCAAAAAGGAGTTTGCTCCTTATATCCGCGCAGCTGTCGAGAATAAAAGAAACTGCTCACTTTCACCTGCTGCACTTGAAGTTCTCACAATAATAGCGTATAATCAGCCGATAACCCGCAGCTTTATCGACGACGTGAGGGGAGTTGACAGTTCTGGAGTTGTCAACAGCCTGGTAGAAAAGGAACTTATAGAGGAAGCCGGTAGACTTGATATTCCGGGAAGACCGGTGCTGTTTAAGACCACTGAAAACTTTCTGAGATGCTTTGGTCTTACGTCGATTGAGGATCTTCCGCCGCTTCCGACCGAGTACTCTCAGCTCAGCTTTGACGACGTTGACGCGCAGAACAGTATAGCTTCGGAATAAACACGGCAGTCAGACATTACGAAAATGAATGTGAAGGGGGACTGATAATACGGTTGGCAGAATCATTTTAGGCGTGTTGCTTGCGCTGATATTAATTATATACATCCTGCTTCACATTTCGGTCAGAGCATATATCAGGTTTGATAAAAAAAGCCTGAAGCTGAGTGTAAAGTATCTTTGGTTTACAGCCTTTAAGCTGTATACATGCTTGCCACCGGACAAAAGCTCCTCGCACGCTGTTCCAACAGAAACTAAGGATGATAAACCGGATTTCGAGCTGAACGAGGTTGAAGAGGTTGATTCAACCGAGCCGCCGGAGGAAAAAAAGCCGGTAGAGCCTGAACAAAAGAGCGAATCAAAGGAAGCGGACGATAATCCAAGCAAAGAACCCGATTCGGAAGAGCCGAATAAAGATGAAAAAGAGCATAAGACCTTAACCGAGCGATGGGAGGAGATAAAGCCGTATTTCCCAGTCGCAAAAAGGGCATTGCAAAGGCTTTTGAAGATGATAAGGCTTTACGATTTCGAGCTTCATCTCACAGTCGGCGGGGAGGACGCTGCCAAGGCAGGTATGAACTTTGCACGCGCGAATCAGGTGTTCTATCCTGCGCTTGCATTGCTTTGCACAGCGTTTAGCGTAAAAATATATAAAACCGAAATAAACTGCGATTACAATGCCAATACTTTTGATGCAAACGGCGGGGTTATCATCACGGTTCGCCCGTCTGCGGTTATTGCGTTGGCTGTATACTTAGGTATCAATTATTTGAAGATAAAATTAAGAAGCAGAAAAACAAAAAATCAACAACAAAAGAAAGAAGGACAAGGTAAATGACTGAAAAGAATACTAATTTAGAAGGCTTGGTTAGAACCGCTATCGAAAAAATCAAAGAGGTTGTAGACGTTGAAACGGTGGTAGGCAAGCCTATTACAGTTCCCAACGGAACAATTATAATTCCTGTATCCAAGATTGCCGTTGGATTCGGTTCGGGCGGATCGGACATTCCAGCAAAATCCGAAAAGGAGCTTTTTGGCGGCGGAATGGGCGGAGGAGTTACAATTCAGCCTCTTGCATTTATTACCATTATGCCGGACGGAAACGTAAAGCTTTTGCAGATGACCATCAACGCTCCCAAGGAAAACGCAGCTTTAGCACTTATCCCGGATGTTGTTGACAAAATTACCGGTTTTATGAGCAAAAATAAGGAATCTGCGCCCAAGGATGAATCATCCATGGAAGAAAAAGCTGAATAATTTTTTGAATTAAAGCATTTATAGTCCATAAAATAATTGCGAAATCATTTTCGGAGGTTATTATTTTATGGACAATATAAAAAGATACGTCGCCTGCCTGATATGCTTGCTGGTGGTTGCTTCATGTCTGTGCATAAGACTGAAAGCGGCAGAGCCTGAGCCTACTGCGCGCGCGGCGATTCTGATAGACGCTTCAACAGGTCGGGTCATATATGAAAAGAACTCAGACGCACAGCTTCAGATGGCAAGCACAACAAAGATTATGACGACGCTTTTGACTATCGAGGCTGGCGACCTTGACGATTATTTCGAGGTTGATTCCGAGGCAATAAGGGTTGAAGGTTCTTCTATGGGCTTGTATGAGGGCGCAAGCGTTACAAGGCGTATGCTTTTGTACGGCATGATGCTTCCAAGCGGCAACGATGCTGCTAATGCTGCTGCCGTCAGCGTTGCGGGAGACTGCAATAAATTCGTTGATATGATGAACGCAAAGGCTCAGGAATTGGGTCTTGAAAATACTCATTTCGTAACACCTTCAGGTCTGGACGATTATACCAACGACCACTATTCCACCGCTCATGATATGGCTATGCTTGCTGCGAGGGCTATGGAGAATCCCGTTTTTCGGGACGTCTGCTCCACGCGTTCCATCTGCCTGAAATTCGGCGACGGTAAGGACTGCTGGCTTTCAAACTCAAACAGGCTTCTTGATTCCTGTGAGGGTGTCATCGGGGTAAAAACCGGCTTTACCGATAAAGCGGGAAGATGCCTTGTTTCAGCCTGCGAGAGGGACGGCGTAACGCTTATCTGCGTCACACTTAACGACCCTAACGACTGGTACGACCATAACAGGCTTTACGACTACGGCTATTCGCTTATAGCAAACAGAACCTTGGAGGGCGTTTCCCTCAAGGTTCCTTGCGTCGGAGGGATAGATGAGTTTCTGCCCGCCGGCAGTGAGGATATAATACTGCCGTTGTTTGAGGACGATTTGAAAAACGTCGAGCGCAGGATAACTATGCAAAGGTTTATATATTTGCCGGCGCAGAGCGGACATGCAGTCGGAAAGGTCACATATTATCTCGACGGAAAGGTAATTGCTCAGCGGGATATAGTTTTGGAATAAATTTAATTTTGACATAAAGGATATTTACAGATGGAAGAAAGAATACAGAAAATAATAAGCGGCTCCGGTCTTACCTCCCGCCGCAAGGCGGAGGAGCTTATAGAGCAGGGAAGAGTTAAAATAAACGGCAGACCCTGCAAGCTTGGAGATAAGGCGGATCCGCTTAAAGACATTATCAGCGTAGACGGTGAAAACCTTGTCATCGAGCGTAAAAAGGAATATACCTACCTTATGCTGAATAAGCCGCGCGGGTATGTCACCACAGTAAGCGACGAGCTGGGTAGAAGATGCGTTATGAATCTGCTTGAAGGTGTTGACAAGCGCGTATATCCTATAGGAAGACTCGACCGCAACTCGGAGGGCTTATTGCTTTTCACCAACGACGGTGCTTTTGCAAACTCTATAATGCACCCGAGCTGTCACATAACCAAGACCTACCGCGTTACGGTGCGTCCCGACATCACTGAGGAACAGCTTATCAAGCTCGAAAGCGGAGTTATCATAGACGGCAAACGAACACTTCCGGCGTCGGCTCAGGTGCTGACCAAGGAAGAGGGCAGGGTGGTTCTGCAAATCACTATAAAAGAGGGCAGAAACCGTCAGATAAGAAAGATGTGCGAGGCTGTGGGCTTGGAGGTTGCAAGGCTGAAACGAACCTCTTTGGGACCGATAAAGCTTGGTATGCTGAAACCTGGCACCTTCCGCGAGCTTACCCCGCAGGAGCTGACGGCTTTAAGAAATGCAATAAACAAGGGGATGGCACAGAATGCTTCAGATTCTAAAGCAGGAAAATAAGCAGGGCTATTCGCAAAAGCTCTCTGAATTGGGTCTTGACCCTGAAAAAATCAGTATTTCGGAAGCCACTGAGGGCGATAAGGTAACCGGCTTTGGTATATATGAGTTTTTGGATAATTCAATTGTAATTCACTGCATAGAGCCGCAGGACAATCTTGTTTTATTCGACGGTATCGCAAGAAGCGTTATGTTTTTGGCAGTGCTGAAAGGAATAGAAAAGGCGGAGTATCGCGGGGATACTCGAAAGAATGCCGTTCTTTTAAGATTAATAACCGATGAAAAGCCTTATCTCGAACCTATATCATCAGTATTCAACGGCTGCGAAGGGTGCAGACATAACAAGAACAAGTGAAAGGCGGCAAACAGAATGAACGACGCGAATTACACCATGCTATGCGACTTTTACGAGCTTACCATGGGAAACGGCTATTTTGAAAAGGGCTATAAGGACAAAGTATGCTATTTCGACGTGTTTTACAGAAACGTTCCGGATAACGGGGGATTTGTTATTGCCTGCGGATTGGAGCAGGTGATTGATTACATAAATAATCTACATTTTTCCGAGGAGGATATTTGCTATCTTCGCTCTAAGAAAATTTTCTCAGAAGCATTTCTCGATTATCTTGCAGACTTTAAGTTTGAGGGCGATATCTGGGCTGTTTCTGAGGGAACAATAGTTTTCCCGAACGTTCCGATAATGACTATCCGCGCTCCGGCGATTCAGGCACAGCTTATCGAGACCTTTGTTTTGCTTACGATAAATCATCAATCGCTTATAGCAACCAAAACCTCACGAATCGTGCGTGCTGCCAATGGCAGAGCTATTTCTGAATTTGGTTCCCGCCGCGCTCACGGACCTGACGCTGCGGTTTTAGGCGCACGTGCTGCATATATAGCGGGTGCCGCCGGAACAGCCTGCGCACTTACTGATGAGCTTTATGGCGTCCCTGCAACCGGAACGATGGCTCATTCTTGGGTGCAGATGTTTGATTCGGAATACGAAGCCTTTAAGGCTTACTGCGAGGTTTACCCCGACAGCGCAACTCTGCTTGTGGATACCTACAACGTTTTGAAAAGCGGTGTTCCGAATGCTATAAAGGCGTTCGACGAGGTTTTAAAGCCGCTCGGAAAGCGTCCCAAGGGCATAAGGCTTGATTCCGGCGATATAACCTATCTTTCTTGCAAGGCAAGGGAGATGCTTGATGAAGCCGGATATCCCGACTGCAAAATCGTCGCTTCAAACTCGCTGGACGAATATCTCATACGTGATATGCTTATTCAGGGCGCAAAGGTGGATTTATACGGCGTTGGCGAAAGGCTTATCACCTCAAAGTCATCAGCGGTTCTGGACGGCGTTTATAAGCTGGTTGCTGTTGAAGACGGCAAAGGAAACATCACGCCCAAAATAAAGATTTCTGAGAACGTTCAGAAGATTACAAATCCACACTTCAAAAAGGTTTACCGCCTGTATGACAACACTAATTTCAAGGCTGTGGCGGACTTACTTTGCGTCTATGACGAAACCGTTGACAACACCAAGCCGATTGAGATATTCGACCCCAACTATACATGGAAGCGGCAGACACTTGAAAATTATACCGCGCGTGAGCTTTTAATTCCGATATTTGTTGGCGGAAAGCTTGTTTATGAAAAGCCCAATCTTGAAGAGATAAGGGCGCACTGCCAGCGTGAGCTGGAAACCATGTGGGACTCTGTTCTTAGATTTGAAAATCCGCATGAGCATTACGTTGATCTTTCGCAAAAGCTCTGGAATATCAAGCAGGAGCTGCTGTCTTCAAATTCACATCACATAAAATAATGAAAAAATCGAGTTTTAATATTGCATTCGGCGGTATGATATCTGCCGTATGTGTAGTTCTGGAATTTTCGGTGGGGATTCTTCCGCTGTTTCTGTATATATTTCCGATGATATGTGCGCTTCTGATGAACGTACTTTTAGAGGAATGCGGCGTTAAGACAGCCTTGTGCGCATACGCAGGTACAGCGGTAATATCCATGATATTAGCTCCTGACAAGGAAGCTGCTTTGCTTTTTGCGGCGTTTTTCGGGTATTATCCCATAGTAAGAGCGTACATCATGAAGCTTAACGGCAAGGTGTTGAGAGTTATACTTAAGTTTGCACTGTTTAACATCGCCATGATATGCTCATACTTATTACTGATAAAGCTCATCGGGCTTGAGGCACTCGGATTTGAAAACATATGGTGGATGTGGGCGGGGCTTCTTGCGGGCGGTAATTTTGCGTTTTTGATGTTTGATATTATGCTCGACAGGATTCTGATAATTTACAATCGCAGATTCAGAGGAAAACTGTTCGGCAGCAGAAGAAGAAAAAAGTAGTATGAAAAAATTTGAATCAAAGTTTTTAACTCCAAAAAGAAAGAAAATAATACGCATAGTTTCACTGTGCGTGCTTGCAGTGGTTATGCTGCTTGTGACCGTAATCTGCATACCTCTTGTAAAAATGCTTTCAAGCGAAGAGGGAAGGCGAGGACTTGAAAAGCTTGTTGACGAAAACTATATTATGGGACTGTCGGTCTATCTGCTTATGCAGATGCTTCAGGTAGTCGTCGCTCTCATACCCGGAGGGGTTATACAAATACTCGGCGGAGTGCTTTTCGGCAAGCTTATGGGAACATTCTGGTGCGTATTGGGTATATTTATAGGAACAGTAATTGTTTTTATGGCGGTGCGCAAATTTGGCATGCCGGTCGTCGAAGCCTTTATAGACCAGAAGGGAATAAAGCGGTTTGAGTTTTTGAACAACTCAAAAAAGCTCGAGCTTGTTGTATTTATTCTGTTCCTGATCCCAGGCGTACCGAAAGACGTTCTGACCTATATTGCGCCGCTTACAAAGATAAAACCGATGAATTTCTTTGTTTTGTCCATGCTTGGACGACTTCCGGCGATAATACTTTCCACGGTTTTCGGTGCGACTCTGAGCGAGGGCAATATCTTTGAGGCTATAATAGTATTTCTAGTCGTAGCCATAGCAGGAGTCTTGGGCATATTATACAGCGACAAGGCAATAGCGGCAATCAAGCAAAAGCAGGAAATCTTACAGGACAAAATCCAGATAAAAAAATCGGAAAAAAATTAAAAAAATCACTTGACATTTTTAAAGAGTGATGGTATAATAATGAGCGTCGCTTGAAGTTGCGGCGTTATGCGGGTGTAGTTCAATGGTAGAATTCCAGCCTTCCAAGCTGGTCGCGTGGGTTCGATTCCCATCACCCGCTCCATTTTTATGCGTCTTTAGCTCAGCTGGATAGAGCAACTGCCTTCTAAGCAGTAGGCCGCAGGTTCGAGTCCCGCAAGACGCGCCACGAAATCGACAGACTTCGATAAGAGGTTTGTCGATTTTCTTTTTCCCTTTACTTTCACCAGACAATATGCTATACTGGCAACAGAAAAGGTTAAAGAAGGACAATCGAAATGATTTCAGCAAATATAAAAAATATCCCTTTGGTTTTCAAAACTGATGAAACAATATTTTCGCCCAAGGCTGTTGACACCGGAACCCTGGCAATGCTTTCTGTAATTGACTTTTCACCTAATGATAAAGTGCTTGACTTAGGGTGCGGGTATGGAGTAGTTGGCATTCTTGCAAGCAAACTCATAGGCGGCGAAAATGTTAGTATGTGCGATATATCCGAAACGGCAGTGCAGTATTCAAAAATCAATGCAGAGCTTAATCAAATAAAGAATGTTGATATTAAAGTAAGTGATGAATATGAAAACATTGAGGACAGCGACTTTACTTTAATTCTATCAAATCCGCCGTATCATACCGATTTTTCGGTTGCAAAGAAATTTATTGAGGGCGGTTATAAACGGCTTGTTTTTGGCGGACGGATGGTTATGGTAACAAAGCGTCTTGAATGGTACAAAAATAAGCTTACTTCCGTATTTGGCGGGGTAAAGGTGCGTGAGATTGACGGTTATTATGTCTTTATTGCTGAAAAAAGAGTGAATAAGTGCAATAAGCCGTCTGATAACAGAAAAATGCTGTCAAAGAAGCTGGAACGCAAATTAAAAGTATAGAAAGGTTAGTTTATGATTAAGCAGGCAACTCAAAAAGATGTGCCGATTCTTGCGAAACTGGCGATTCAAATGTGGAACGACAATACATTGTCCGGATTGGAGTCGGAATTTTCGGATATCATTGGCAGTGAGAATGCAGCGTGCTTTATTAAATATGTCGAGGATAAACCGGTAGGCTTTGCTCAGTGCCAGCTCAGATATGATTATGTTGAGGGCACAGAGACATCACCCGTCGGCTATCTGGAGGGAATCTTTATACAGGAAGAATTCCGGCATATGGGATTTGCAAAAGAGCTTTTGCAAAAATGCGAGAAGTGGGCAAGCGGCAAAAAATGCTCCGAATTTGCAAGTGATTGTGAACTAAATAATATAGACAGCATAAAATTCCACTTAGCAATGGGATTTGATGAAGTTAACCGCATTATTTGCTTTAAGAAGAATCTGGGCTGAATTGACAAATTACACATAAGGCTTTGAGAAAAGTCCTTGTAAAGCGCGTCGAGGAGGAAGTCAACAAGTAATTTGATGTTTTTTCAGCTTAAGCTATACCTATAATCATAAAAACCGGCGCATAATCCTGCATTGGGGATTATGCGCCGGTTCTATAATGAAATCAATCGGAAAGTGACAATATCATCATCCTTCAGCATTTCTGGCTT
>ENA-UOOC01003239-UOOC01003239.1-human-gut-metagenome-genome-assembly--contig:-C48old-NODE-3239-length-11403-cov-4.983081_pt1 | contig 11403 bp, 10 predicted proteins | sample MGYA00242469_ERZ724016 | MGnify/ENA metagenome assembly ERZ724016 | reverse complement strand
TTTGGCAAGAAACACCGCGGGCGACGTGACGGTCCGAGCCGAACTTTTCCGCTGCGCTAACCGTGCCGCAGGCGATCAAAGAAGCCAGACCGAGCGAAATCAAAAGTGTCTTCGAAATAGACATCGTGAGCTCCTGATACGTTGGTTCTTTTTGTTGGGGAAAAATTCTCTCTGACCCGGCACGTCCGTGCCGGGTCTAAGAGAACACTCTTATAGGAGATTGGAGGGCCGAAAGAAGACCGGCCCTCTGGGAAAAACCGGATTACTTGCCGGCAGCCGTACGGGCAGCGGTACGGCCGAAGATGATGCAGTCGGCCACAGCAACGGTACCGAGACGAACCATGCCGTGCACGCCGCCGGTGATTTCACCAGCTGCGTAGAGCCCCGGGATCACCTGGCCGCGGGCGTTTTCAACCTGGGCCTTGTTGTTGATCACGAGACCGCCCATGCAGTGGTGCACACGCGGCCACAGGCGCACAACGTAGAAGGGGCCGTCGCCGTTCAGGACAGCGTCCTTGAACATCATGCAGTTGAAGTCCGGATCCTTCTGAGCCTTGATGTAGCTGTCGAACTTCTCGTTGGTCTTCTTCAGTTCGTCGTACGGGATCTTGTACGTATCAGCGAGTTCCTTCAGGTTGGCGACCTTCTTGATCACGCCGTTCTTCATGGCGCGGTCAAACAGTTCCGGCGTCATGTTCTTGCCGATGATCTTGTTTTCTGCGTTCTTGACGCAGGTGTAGATCAGGGTCGGATGGCCGATGGCAACGATGGCGTCGGCGCGAACCTTACGGTTGCCGGTTTCCTGAATGAAGCGCTTGCCGGTAGCCGGATCAATCATCGGACCGTAACCGACAGCGGATTCCACAAAGAGCGGAGCCAGACCGAAGCCGTTTTCATCGGGGCTGGTCCACGGGCCGAGCTGAATCCAGTCCATCTGGATGGTGTTGGCACCGATCATCTGAGCAGCCTGCAGAGCGTCGCCCGTAGCACCCGGATGGTTGGTGGAGCCAAACTTCTCGTTCAGACGCGGATCGTGTTCCATACGCATCTGGACGTTCTGGCTGAAGCCGCCGGCAGCGAGCAGAACACCCTTGGTGGCGCGGTAGTAGGCAACCTTGCCGGACTTTTCACGGCCGAAGCGATAGTTTTCGCGGACCTTGACGCCGAGCACAGCGCCCTTGTCGTCGACAACGAGGTCATCGACGATCGTGCGCAACTGCACGGGGATGCCGTATTCCTGGCACTTCTTGTACATCGGGTTGATGAAGCCGGAGCCGGAGTTGTTGGTCACGGCATGGCTACGGGGTACGGAGTGACCGCCGTGGAAGGTGACGGCCTTGAACTGAACACCGACCTTCTTGAGCCATTCGTAGTTTTCAACGCAGCTGTCGGCGATATGGCGTGCGAGTTCGGGGTGAGCCAGACCGCCGCCTGCCTTCATGATGTCCTTGTAGAGGAGATCGGGATTGTCCTTGATACCGGCAGCCTTCTGCATGTCGGTACCGGCAGCGGCCACGGCGCCGCCGTTGATGATGGAGTTGCCGCCGTAGGAGGGCATCTTGTCGATGACGAGGACGTTCTTGATGCCCTGTTCGTGGGCTTCAATGGCAGCGCCCAAACCGGCAAAACCCGTACCGACAATCAGGAAGTCAACCGTTTTGTCCCACTTGGCGGGAACCTTCACGGTCTGCGCAAGAACGGGGGCAGACACAACGCCGGCGGCACCGGCGGCAGCCAGAGAGCCGAGGAAGCTGCGGCGGGAAAGACTATTGGTCACTTTGTTTCTCCTTCACTTTGAACAAGTGTTTCGTAGTTTGGTCGAACGGTTGATTTTGACAACCTCTTCAACCTTCTGACGGTCAGTTTAGGACTAGTCAAAAAGGAGAGATACCCCTCTGCAAATAGGCTTAAACTAGGGTTTTTACGGACTAAAAATGGCGTTAAACCTCGGTTTTAAAAAGGTTTTTTCAAGACTTAGGTGAACAATTGAATGGAGGTACGTCACAGTATGTACCTACAAAAACGCACACCCCCGAAACGGAGATGTGCGTTGATCATCGGTCATGCGTTCAGACTAAACGCAAGAGACGGATTAGAAGCGATGCAGAATGCCGGCGGTGAATTCAAAGCCGTACGGCGTAGCTTCATCGTTAGTGCGATTGTTTTCAACTTTTTCCTGAGTGAAACCGGTCATCGCAAAGAGGCTCGTACGCTTGGAGAGCGGATAGTCGTAACCCAGAGCCACGAACCAGCGGTTGAAGTCAACATCATTCGTGTTGTCCATGTCGCGGTAGGCGATCTGACCCTTGATGGTGCCGCCGCCCAACGGATAGTTGGCGCCGAGGCTCACGCCGTAGCCATCAACGAACCCATAACCATCGCTCCCGGCAATGTAGCTCACACCGTCCGAAGTGACGCCGGCACGAGCAGTGGTATTGAGATACTGATCTTTGAAGTACTGCGCAAAAGCGATCAGCTTGAAACCGTTGCTGAATGTGTAGTTGCCGCCGAGGGTCACGGTAAAGCCGTTGTCGACATCCGCGGTTTCATGGGCGGGGCTATCGATAGAGCCGTACATCGTCATGTCAGCAACCAAAACAGATTCCAGACCACCGTTCTGATAGCGCAAAGCCAGAGAGGCGTAACGGTCGGATTCTGCTTTGCTTTCTTCGCCGGTAACGACCTCGTTATCAATTGTGGAGGTCTTCTTACTGTCGTTCTTGAACGAATACATGGCATAAGCTGTCAAGCCGGCAACCGTCGGGGTGACGTAGCTGATGGCGTTATCGACGCGCGTCCAGTCGGAGGCGGTGACGGAACCGGAGCCAAATGCGAAGGTGTAGTTGGCAAAGAGCGGGTCGATGGCGCGGAACAGGCCGTCGGCACCGAGCACGCTGCCGAACAGGGGCATGCGGCCGAACTGGAACTTACCGAACTTGGTGTGCAGGTCGATATGCGATTCGCGGTCGAAGATGCGGCCGGTGTCGCGGGCTGCGCCCAGAGCGCCGGTATCGGAACGGAAGCCGGATTCAAGCACGAAGCCGACCTTGAAGTCCGGGCTGATTTCTTCCATGCCGCGCAGACCCCAACGGGAACCGAACTCCTTGCCTTCTTCCATCGAGAACTGGTTCTTCGTTTCAGCTCCGTCGTAGTCGCCGTTGCTGCTCGTGAACATCAGAGCGGGGTTGATCAAACCGTAGATTTCGACATTGGCCGCAGTCGCAGAGCCGGCAACGAACGCGCCGAGCACCGACATGGCGATCAAAGACTTTTTCATTTGTTGTTTCTCCTTTGGGTAGAGGATTTATGACTCCACGGATTTGAGTATATGCGCCGAAGGAACGAGCAAATACATTAACCGTAAGGGGTAAAAACTGGCATAAACCCGTAATTCCAAAGGGGTAAATTTCAGGAGGATCGCTGTTTGGCCTTCGTTTTGCGTTTACTTCGGGTGCGTTTCCGCAAGGATCTTTTTGAGCGGATTGCGGTACAGATCGCTGGAGCGTTCTTCAATGTTTCGCAGCCAGCGATGCACCGGCAACATGCATTCGAGCTTGATCAGAGCGCTGTCGTTTTGCGGGATGTAGTTACCGGAACTCTTGAGATTTCCCAGAGCGCGCTCAAGCGCGGCTGCCGAACAGTTGACGACGAACTGCAGCGCTTCGCCGCGCAGCGGCGCCGGCACGCGAATCCACGAGGTCCCGTCGATGACCTCTTCGCGACCGAACGCAACCGTCCAGGTGATGAAATAGGCTAGTAAACGATCTTCAACGCCAAGCATCGAATGCACACCGAATCCCAGACGATCCGACAGATTTATCAATTCGAATTCTCGGGCCACAATCATCAGCATTTCTGGGTCTTTTTCGCACAGACTGTAGAGAAGCGACTGGGGAATACTGATGACAACGCTTGGCACAAGGGCGTAGTAGCTGCCGACACAGGGGCGATGCGTAAAGAAATTAAGGTTGCCGCATGCCAGGCGTCCGGGAATGGAAAACGCCATGCCGGGTTGTTTGACGCCGTAAATGGAACCGAAGCAGCGTCCGGTAATGCCGGATTTAACCATGACAAGCTTGTCGACCTTGTCGCTGACGTGTCCGAGCACGGGTTCGTTGGCTCCTAATTCGGGAGTGCAGCGGCGGGGCGAGCCACGGATAGGAAGGAATAGAGTAAGTATCGTCTGTCAGACGATTTCTAAAAACCCCGATTTCCTTGAGCCAGCTAGAGGAAGGCGGACGCATGTTCGGCCTTTTGTTGTTAAAAAACTTCAAAGATTCCTGCGGTAAGAAATCGAAAAATCATCGACTAATACCGAGTGAGCCAAAAGAATTAGTCAGGGCATTTTCACAGAAAATCAATGGGTTCTCAAGAGTTCAGAACTAAAAATCGGGGAAGAGGTTGCCTGACTCGAGAGGTTGAAATTTTGGAAAGGACCGAATAAAGCGCAGTTTTTTGATGACTATCCGCTCTAAGTAGAATTGCCTAAAATGCCGAGGAGACAGCTCAAAAAGACGGCATGGTCGCTTTTGCGTCTGTATCAGCTGGTTTTCTTTGAAGATTGCGATCAAAAGTCGACAAAAGCAGACAGTTTACTGTCTTTTGTTGCTAACTGCGTCAAACTGTATGTTTACTACAGAGGGGAAATAGATATGCGTTTTTCTCGCGCTTTGGTTGCCGGGTTGGTTTGCTCGGCTTTTGCAGCCACCGTATCGGCAAGTCCTGTGACGACACAGGGTTCCGGTGTTGGCAAGCACGGCGACGTGACTGTTGCCGTGACTTTTGACGGCGGCAAGATCAAGGACATCAAGATCGTCAAGCAGCAGGAAAATCCTGTGCTCGCCGCTAAGGTCTTCACGGATCTCAAGCAGCACGTCATTGACACGAATTCCGTGCAGCTCGACGCCATTTCCGGCGCTACTTTCTCGTCTAAGGGGTTCCTGGACGCTGTGGCCGATGCCGCCAAGAAGGCCGGCGTAACGCTCAGCAAGGCCGATAAGAAGGCGATCAAGAAGGTTGTCAAGGCTTTGCCGAAGGAGTCGTCCTATGACGTGGTCGTGATCGGTGCGGGCGGTGCAGGTTTCTCCGCTGCGATTGAAGCTAAGAATGCCGGCGCCAATGTCGTCCTGTTGGAAAAGATGCCCGCTGTCGGTGGCAACTCTTTGATTTCCGGCGCTGAAATGAACGCAGCTAAGAATTGGGTTCAGCCTAAGCTCGGCATCAACGACGACTCGCCGGAACTGCACGCCAAGGACACCTATCTCGGCGGTGACAAGAAGGGCGATCCCAAGGTGATCAATGTGTTGACGCACAACGCCCTTGACGCTGCCAAGTGGTGCCGTGACTACCTCGGCGTTCGCTTTGAAGACGACAATCTTTTCTTCTTCGGCGGGCACTCCCGTAAACGCGCTCTGATTCCGATTGGTCACACCGGTACGGAATTCATCACCAAGTTCCAGGCTAAGGCTGATGAATTGGGCATTCCCGTCATCACCAACATGAAGGCTGAAGAACTCATTAAGGATAAGAGCGGTCGTGTCGTTGGCGTTAAGGCGACGATGAACGGGGCTTCCTACACCTTTAACGCCAAGGGTGGCGTGGTGCTTGCGACGGGCGGCTTCGGTGCCAATCCTGAGATGGTCAAAAAGTACAACCCGAAGATTGACGAGCGCTTCAAGACGACGGATGCTCCGGGCACAACGGGTGAAGCTCTCTATATGGCCGAGCGCGCGGGTGCCCAACTTGTCAACATGGGTTACATCCAGACCTATCCGATCTGCGACCCGATTTCGGGTGTAATCGAACTGATTGCGGACGCTCGCTTTGACGGTGCCATCATGCTCAATCAGGAAGGCAAGCGCTTTGTGGAAGAACTGCAACGCCGTGATGTTCTGTCCGAAGCCATCCTGAAGCAGACCGGCGGCTACTGCTGGGTGCTCTGGAATGACAAGATCGGCTCGATTTCCAATACCGTCAAGGAACATCCGACGGAATACGAAGCCTTCACCAAGCAGGGCATCATGGCGACCTGCGACGATCTGAAGTGCGTGGCCGACTTCACGAAGATTCCGTTTGACAGCCTCAAGGGCACGATTGATCGCGTGAGTTCCATGACGGGCAAGGGCAACGACAAGGATTTCAACCATCGTTCCGGCTTGCTCGACATGACGCAGGGCAAGTACTACGTCATCAAGGCCGTGCCGAGCGTACACCACACAATGGGCGGCGTGCGCATCAATGAGAAGGCTCAGGCTCTGACGGCAGAAGGCAAGGCGATTCCGGGTCTTTGGGCGGCCGGTGAGGTCACGGGCGTAACGCACGGTACGAACCGCCTCGGCGGTAATGCATATACTGACATCATCGTGTTCGGTCGCATTGCCGGTAAGGCAGCGGCCGAAGCGGCGAAGTAATACGTTCTTTCCAATTTAGCCGATCATTTTCGCCTCGGGGTTCTGATGAACGTCGGGGCGAAATTTTTGGTGATAAAAAAGCGCAGTGTGAATGTGCCACCTGCGCTTTTTGTTGAAGGTGCCAGAGGAAGTTAGGCGCCGTACTGTTCGCGATAGGCCTTCACGGCTTCACGGTACTGCGCGGCGGCCTTGGCAGCGGGCGAGTCGCCGTCCATGAAGCTCAGCAGATCCTTGAGGTTGGCGATGCTCACGACGGGCATGTTGAAGGTCTTTTCAACATCCTGAGCTGCGGACGTAGCCGTCAGATTAACGGCGTCGCCGCCCTTTTCCATGCGATCCAACGCAATCAGAACGCCGGCGGGCGTAGCGCCGTTGGCGGTGATGAGCGCAACGGACTCGCGTACGGAGGTGCCCGCGCTGATTACGTCGTCGATGATGACCACGCGGCCTTTCAAAGGAGCACCGATTACGGTACCGCCTTCGCCGTGATCTTTGGCTTCTTTACGGTTGAAGGCGTACGGGCAGTCGCAACCCATTCGAGCCAGGTTCATGGCGACTGTACTCACCAGCGGGATGCCCTTGTAGGCTGGTCCGAAGAGCATGTCGAACTCAATGCGGCCGGCATCACGCGCAGCCAGAAGCGCCTTGGCGTAGAACGCGCCGAGCGTATCGAGCATCTGGCCGGTGGAAAAAAGACCCGCGTTGAAAAAGTACGGGCTCATGCGGCCTGCTTTGGTTTTGTAGCTGCCAAAGCGAAGAACGTCGGAAGCAAGGGCAAATTCAATGAACTGAGACTGAATGCTGGGCATGATGGGCACAAAACAAAAAGAAAATTCAAAGGTAAAGCGCGGCGGGCCAATCGCATGCGCAAGCTAAAATTCTACGACATTTCCATTATCGACATTCCATAGAAAAAGGGACTTCTCGGCATGCTTCGCGTCGTGACTTTTAACGCCAACGGTATTCGTTCGGCCGCCACCAAGGGCTTTTGGGATTGGTTTGAGAAAACCGATGCGCAGGTGCTGTGCGTGCAGGAACTCAAAGCCCAGGAATCTGATATCGCAAACGGAGTGCGCCATCGTGCGGGCTATCACTCTTGGGTTCACTGTGCGCAAAAAAAAGGCTATTCGGGAGTGGGACTTTGGTCGAAAGTTGAACCCGAAAATGTGGTGATCGGTTTTGACGGAGGAGAGTTTGATGCCGAAGGGCGCTATGTGCAGGCCGACTTCAAGAATTTGTCGATCATTTCCGTGTATTTCCCGTCGGGCAGTTCTAGTGATGACCGGCAGCTTGCCAAGTATCGCTTTCTGGACGTTTTTGAAAAGCATATGGAAAAACTGCAGGCAAGCGGCCGCGATATTCTGATCTGCGGCGACGTCAATATCGCACACAAGGAAATCGACCTGAAAAACTGGAAAGGAAACCTACAGAACTCAGGCTTTTTGCCAGAAGAGCGTCAGTGGGTGACGGATCGACTCGAATGCGACGGCTGGCACGATATCTTCCGTGAGCTTGAACCCGGAGCGGAGCAGTACACCTGGTGGAGTCAGCGAGGCCAGGCCAGAGCCAAGAACGTCGGTTGGCGCATTGATTACATGTTCGGTACCGAAGGCATTGCCCGCGACGCGAGAAGTACGTTCATCTACAAAGACGAGAAATTCTCGGATCATGCGCCGCTTGTGATTGATTTTGAACGAGAAATTTGATGCGTCTGGAACAAATTCTTTTTTCTCAGGGGTTTGGCACGCGTCATGAATGCCGGGGTTTGATCGCGCTCGGACAAGTTACTGTTAAAGGCGAAGTCGTTGATGATCCCGACGCGGACATTGATGTCGAGTCGCTTGACTTTACGGTCAAGGGCGAAACGTGGCCGTATCGGGAAAAGGCTCTCCTGATGATGAATAAGCCTGCGGGCTACGAGTGCTCGCAAAAGCCGATTCACCATCCGAGCATCATGCAGCTGCTACCGCCTCCGCTGCGCTGCCGCGGTGTACAGCCGGTGGGAAGGCTTGACGCGGACACCACGGGACTTTTGATTTTTACCGACGATGGCGCTTTGCTGCATCGCTTGACGCACCCCAAGCGGCATGTACCCAAGCGATATCGCGTGACCTGCAAGCATGCGCCGAGCGACAAGATGCTTGAGGATTTGGTCGTGGGCGTTAAGCTCAAAGACGAAAAGGAGACGCTTGCCGCCGACGATATCGTGCGTGTGGATGAATACACCATTGACATGACGATCACCAGTGGCAAATATCATCAGGTCAAGCGTATGGTTGCCGCAGCCGGCAATCGCGTCGAAGCGCTGCAGCGCATTGCGTTCGGCGCTTTAAGGCTTCCCGAGGATTTGGCCTGTGGTAAATGGCGCTGGCTTTCCGGCCCGGACGTTTTTTACGACAAGAAATGACACCCGAGAAGAGCTCTAAAAGAGAAGGCGGTGCACTATCCTGGCTTGCGATTTATCGTGAGCCGGTTGTTTTGCGCATGTTCTTTTTGGGGTTCAGTTCGGGGCTGCCGCTTTTGTTGGTTCTGGGAACTCTTTCGTTTTGGATGCGCGAAGTCGGCGTTGACCTTAAAAGCATCGGTTTCATGAGTTGGGTCGGGTTGTGCTGGGGCATGAAGTGGCTCTGGTCGCCGCTTGTTGACAAATTGCGCATTCCGCTGTTGTCGTCTCGACTCGGACAGCGCCGGGCATGGCTTCTGACGGCGCAAATTGGACTCATCGTTTCGCTTGCTCTGATGGCCTTTGCGGATCCGGCCAAAAGCCTGACGCTGACGGCCGCTCTGGCGCTCACGACGGCGTTTTTTGGCGCTACGCAGGACATTGCGCTTGATGCCTTTCGCATTGAAAGCGGTTCGGAAGAAAAACAGGCGGCCTTTGCCGCCACCTATCAGAAGGGGTACCGACTGTAGATGATTTGTTCGTGGGACGTCGCTCTGGCTATTGCCGACTTTTTCGAAACGCAGTTCGGGACGGCCGTCGGTTGGAGATCAGCGTATCTTGTGATGTCCGCGAGCATGTTGGTGGGCGTCGTCACGGTGCTTTTGAGCCCTGAGCCGGAGCAAAGCCGGCGAGTGCATGCACAGACCTATGCAAGTAAGCGCGAGTGGATTTTCGAAGCGATCTGTAAGCCATTTTTGGATTTCTTCTCGCGTTTTGGCTGGGGTGCGGCGGTGATTTTGACGCTGATTGCCACCTACCGCATCAGCGATGTGGTGATGGGCGTCATGGCCAATCCCTTCTATGCGGATTTGGGCTTTTCCAAAGAGGAAGTGGCGGCCGTAAGCAAGGTCTTCGGCTTGATCATGACATTGGTGGGCGCCTTTGCGGGCGGCGCGATTGCCTCGCGCATCGGTGTCATGCGAACGCTCTTTTTGGGCGGCCTGCTGTCGGCTGCGACCAATTTGCTTTTCTCGGCTTTGGCTTTGCGCGGCCACGACACGGCGTTTCTGGTTCTGACGGTGAGTGCCGATAACTTTGCGGGCGGACTGGCTTCTGCGGCTTTCGTGGCCTATCTCTCGGGGTTGACCAATGTAGCTTACAGCGCCACACAGTACGCGCTATTTTCGTCCGTGATGCTGATTTTGCCCAAGTTTCTGGCGGGCTTTTCCGGTGTGGCGGTGCAGTCGGTCGGTTACGCGACTTTCTTTACGGCAACCGCTGCCATTGGCGTGCCGGTTTTGATTTTGGTGGTGTTGGCTGGCGTTGTTCGCAAAAAGAAAACGCCGCGCGAGGCGGCGTCCGAAACAGGTCAAGACTGAGGTTAACGACGCTTTTTTGAGAAGGCAGGTTTCTTCGCGGGAGCTTTCTTGATGTCATCCTTGCGGGTGACTTCCGCAATTTCCTGCACGCAGGCTTCGACGTCTTCCAAAGCTTCGTCTAGGTTGGCAAAACGAACTTCCTCTGCTGCATCCACAGCTTCGGTTTCCTCTTCTTCACCATCTTCGTCGGGTGATTCGTGACGCAGAATGCCGACCAAAGCAGCTTGCACGGCTTTGTTCTGAGACTTCATCAACTCCGGCCACAAACTGCAGGCAAAGGCAAAACCGTCGGCAAAGGGGGCGAGTGCAGCCAATTCGCCTTCGGGATCGTCCTCGTCAATGTCTTCGTCGTAGATGATGGGATCTACGGGCCTTTCGTGCAGGATGCGAGATTCGATGTCGGCACCGCGCGCCAGTACCAAGCGGCGTAGCTCAGCTTGTTCGGCGGGGTCAGCCAGTTTGGCGCGGCGGTTGCCCGAAGCGTCGAGTACGTAGACGAACCAATCGTCAATGGCGGGCGGCACTTTCAGCAGACACAGCGCCGTGAGAAAGCCGTCGAGCTGATCGGCTTCCATCGGTACGAAGGGATCGGGCACGGCAGCGAGCAATTCGCCCAAGCGTTCGATGTCGTTGAGAGTCAAAGGTTTCATTTGTTTCTTTTAGGAGGCCTTAAAGCTTTGCCAAGGACGCGTGCACAGCACCTGACTTGCCGCAAAGCCGGCAGCCAATTCGTCATGATCGGCAAAGTATTCCAGAGTATGTTTGCGAATGTCCTGAATCGTATGCGCTCGGTGAATGCGGCGCATGAGCGCGGCAGCATCCTTTGCGTTGGAGGCAAGCAGAAATTCTTTGATTGGCAGAATACGCGCACTCTCCATGGAGAAGTGACGAAGGCCCATTCCCAAGAGCAGAAAAGCAAAGACTGGATCGGCAGCTGCTTCGCCGCAGACGCTGATTTCTTTGCCGGCGCGGTGAGCCGTATTGATGCAGTTGTAGAGCATGGAAAGCACGGCCGGATGAAGCGGATCGTATAGGTAACTCACGTCCGGATCCTCACGATCAACGGCAAGCAAATATTGAATCAGATCGTTCGTGCCGACCGAAACGAAGTCCAGACGCTTGAGGAACTGCTTTAAGCAGAGCGCGGCCGAGGGCACCTCCACCATGCCGCCAATCTGGATGTTTTCGGCATATTTGACGCCGCGATCCTTGAGCTCTTCTTGCGCGCGTT
>ENA-UOOC01003231-UOOC01003231.1-human-gut-metagenome-genome-assembly--contig:-C48old-NODE-3231-length-11412-cov-4.943559_pt1 | contig 11412 bp, 7 predicted proteins | sample MGYA00242469_ERZ724016 | MGnify/ENA metagenome assembly ERZ724016 | reverse complement strand
CCAAAATACATACCAAAGAGGTGAAAACAATGCAGGAAAGAAATATGCCGCCATTTGCACCGGTGCTGATGCAATCGACGAGAGCAATCGGCTATAGTTTGGAAGCTGCAATTGCAGATATTATTGACAACAGTATTGCTGCAAAAGCTGGGAAAGTTCAGCTGTCATTCTTTCCGGTAGGCGATGCATATGTCTCAATTCTGGATAATGGTACCGGTATGGATGATGCTCAAATGAATATCGCTATGCAGTATGGAAGTAAGAGCCCGACTGAGACACGAGACTCGTCTGACTTGGGACGATATGGCTTAGGCCTGAAGACTGCATCTTTGTCTCAGTGCCGTGTTTTGACCGTAATCAGCAAACAGGGAGATCAGGTAATTGGACGGCGCTGGGATCTTGATTACGTCATTAAAACAGGTGCATGGTCACTGTTGATCCTTGATAAAGAAGACTTTGCCTCAGTTCCTCATATTTCTGATTTGTACGAGCAGGATAGCGGTACATTGGTTGTATGGCAGAACCTCGACCGTTTGCTGATGGGCGAAGTAGATTATGAAAAATCGCTTGGCCGAAAAATGGACGAGGTAAGGCAACACCTTGAACTGGTATTTCACAGGTACTTATCCGGGGAATCCGGAATAAAAAAGATAGAAATACTTTTCAATGGAGTAAAGCTTAAAGCGGCAGATCCGTTTTTGATAAAGAAGAGCACGCAAGCCATGGACACAGAAACGCTGGTGATTCGAGGGAAACGCATTCTGGTAACGCCATATATTCTGCCTCATATTTCTAAAATGACTGAAGAGGAAAAGAACCAACTTGGCGGCAAAGATGGAATTCGCAAACGGCAGGGCTTTTATGTATATCGAAACAAGCGGCTTCTAATTTGGGGAACGTGGTTCCGTATGATGCGGCAGGGTGATCTTTCAAAGCTGGCTCGTGTTATGGTCGATATCCCAAATGACTTGGACGATTTGTGGACTTTGGATATTAAGAAATCTCATGCAATTCCACCTGCCGAGGTGAGGAATAGCCTTCAAACTGTGATTGACCGCATTGCAGATAAGAGCAAGCGCACATGGACGTTCAGAGGGAAAAAGGAAACTTCGGATTCGGTTGAGCATATGTGGACCCGATTAAAAACGCCGGAAAACGGCATCGTATATGAAATCAACCGAGACCATGTGTTGGTAGATCAGATCGTTGCCGAAGCTCCGGAAATTCGAGGCAAGCTTGAAACATTACTGAAATACATAGAACGAGGAATCCCTCTGAATCAACTTTATATTGATCTTAATAATGACGAAAAGATTGAGAATGATGCGGATATGGGCGAGCAGGAGATGTTCAAAACGCTGGAACAGATGCTGTCCGTTCTGCCCAGCAGCATTATGCGGCGTGAAATGCTTGAAAAGATAGAGCATACTGATCCTTTCTGCGGATATCCGGATGTGATTCGCGCTCTAAAAGCAAAGGAGGACGGCAATGTTAAACCCTAATATTGAAATGTTGGAAAATCTCATTTCCGCAGCGGTTAGTACTCGGTACAAGGAAGTTCCGCCTACAGAGGAAGAATTTCTTACGCTTGCACAAAGCATGCGTGCAACGCTGAGCACACTTCCAGTAACGGATGAGGAATTTGCAGAAATTCTTGTCCGTCTGCGTGCGTCGATTGTTATACAGATGGATGTCGGCGTGTACATCAATGATCGAAATACACCTCATAAATCATGGCTTCCTTCCAGAAGAGCAGATTTGGACTTTTTCTTCTGGAATCGATATAAAAAATATCTGGAGGAAATTAAACATTGGAATCCAAGGGTTACCGCAACGCTGGATAAGGTTTCTGACGAGATCGTCGATCTGCTCGGAGATCCGCAAAGTAAAGAACCTTTTCAGCGCCGCGGATTGGTGTTGGGCGATGTCCAATCCGGCAAAACCGCAAATTACACCGCAATCAGCAACAAAGCTGCTGATACTGGATACAGAATTATTATTGTTCTTGCAGGAATGATGGAAAATCTGCGCCAGCAGACTCAGTCTCGCTTGGATGCAGAGTTCTCTGGCCGGAAGAGTGAGTATTATCTGGATCCAAAGGCTGAACAGGGAATCAAAAACCAGCCTGTTGGTGTAGGCAGGTACGGCGTACAGAAGCGTATCGCAGCCTTTACCTCTGTGACTAAGGATTTTGACATCAATGTGCTGAAAAGCAATGATTTGAACCTTCAAAGCGTTTCAGATCCGATTGTCTTAGTCGTAAAGAAAAACAAGCGGATATTGAACAATTTGATTAAATGGCTCTCCAATAGTCGTGATAACACCACAGGGAAAATAATGCTGCCCATGCTCTTGATTGATGACGAGGCAGATAATGCATCTGTTAATACAAAGAGTGAGGATGACAGCCCAGCCGCTATCAATGCCTGCATTCGCCAGCTGCTGCACGAGTTTAATCAGGCTTCCTATCTGGGAATTACTGCGACACCCTTTGCCAATATTTTTATCAACCCTGAAACAGAAGATGAGATGATTGGCGATGACCTATTTCCCAGAGATTTTATCTACTCGCTGGCACCGCCTACGAACTACATTGGAGCTGATAAGATCTTCGGAGACGCAACAGAGAAGTTTTCTGATGTATTGATTCCGCTGCGGCGCGAAGAAATGGATCTATTTTTCCCTTTCACACACAAAAAGACATTGGAAGTGGATGCGCTGCCGCCCAGCATGTATGAAGCAATTGCATACTTTCTGCTGTTTAATGCAATTCGTGATCTGCGCGGCGATTATACCGAGCACCGCTCCATGATGATTCATGTTAGCCGTTTTACAGATGTGCAGAACCGAATTGCAGAAGCTGTAAATGAATGGCTTGTTCAAGTAAAGTCCGATGTGCAGAATTATGCTGCTTTGGATGATGAAAAGCGCGAGCAAATTGCATCTCTGCGTTATCTGCATAAAGTGTGGATGAAACACCAATTAGAAAAGATTAGCAAGACAAATTGGGATGACATTTGCTCCAATTACTTAAACCGCGCTATCGCCCCTATTGCAGTGCGCGCAGTTAACCAAAGAACTGGGGCAACAAGTCTGGATTATTTCAACCACAAAGAAGATGGCCTGCGCGTTATTGCAGTTGGCGGCAACAGCTTGTCCAGAGGCCTGACGCTGGAGGGGCTGGGAGTCAGTTATTTCTATCGTAAATCTCAAATGTATGATACGCTGCTGCAGATGGGACGCTGGTTTGGTTATCGTCCAAACTACGAGGACCTTTTCAGAATTTGGATGGCAGAAGAAGCTATTGACTGGTATGGGTACATCACCAGAGCGGCCAATGAGCTTAAAGATGAAATTGCAAAGATGAAGCTCGCCAACCAAACACCGATGGAGTTTGGTCTGAAAGTACGTCAGGATCCGAACTCACTTATTGCAACAGCTCGCAACAAAATGCGCTCGGCAACACAGGTAAGCCGCCCGGTAACTGTATCGGGAAAGCTGCTTGAAACGCCCAAGCTCAAGGCCAATCCCGAAATACTGAAAGCAAATGAAGCTGCATTCAAAGAATTTGTGGATCATTTGGGCAGTGCCGGAACTCGTGACTTCTCTGTGAAGCCATATTATTGGCGCGGTGTAAACAAAGAATTGGTTGTGCAGCTGCTTCTTGACTTTGAAACGCACCCGTGGCACCTTGCCTTCCAAGGCAGAGCACTTGCTGAGTATATCGATGAAAAAATGGACAATGAGACTTGGGATGTTGCCCTTATTACAGACGGTGAAGGCTCAGAATATGAGCCTGGTCTCAAATGCGGCAACGAAGTGCTCTCGATTAAGGCAACTGAGCGCCGTTCTGTGATAGCTGATGACAAAATGATTCGGATCAGCGGAACCAAAGTGAAGGTGGGTTCCGGCGGCTGCACAAGAGTTGGATTAACCAAAGAACAGATCGAAACAGCAAGAAAACGCTTCAAAGAGCGAAATGGGGACAAGCATATGTCTGACAGTGCCTATTTGATTCGAGAGCGAAGCCCGTTGCTGATGCTGCACATCATTGAAACAGATTTGGATAAAGTCGAATCTACCAACAGAGAAGTTCCTCCCTATTTATTTGCACTTGGCGTTGGCTTCCCTGATACTGGTGCCGGTATCCGTACTGCGAATTACATGGTGAACATGGTTGAACTGAAAAACTGGATGGATCCTGACGAGGAAGAAGACGAATGAAAATTACTGCTGAATATCTTCATGAGAAGTGGAACGCCTTCAACTACTATGACGGAGGATACATACAGATTGAGGTGAAACACGACCTTGAATTGCACTTTTGATACAATGATTTTTACCATAAAGCCTTGGTGATTATTTCTCAGAATGAGCCGGAACTTCTGCCGTCTTCCAAATCAATTGTTGTAACCAAGGGCCGCCGCACAGACGGACGATGGACTCTTTCCTTTGTGCTTATGCGCAATGAACAGGACAGCGTTTTTGAATTGCTGTGCGCGGATTTGATCTCTTATTCTCAAACAGCAGATAATGAGATTTCTGCTTTGAATTTAACAGTGCGGCGCTTTAAGCAATGGAACAAACTGCTTGAGCATCAAAGAAAAAGCCTGATGGATGAGAGTAACCGCAAAGGATTGCTTGGCGAGCTTATCTATCTGTGCGAAGTGATTGATGCCGGATATCCAATTCTGCCGGCGGTTCAAGGATGGGTCGGCCCGGATGGTGCTGATCAAGACTTTGTGTACGCAGACAACTGGCATGAGGTGAAATCTGTGGGTGTATCCGCAGATTCTGTGAAAATTTCTTCTTTGGAGCAGCTTGCAAATACCGATCCTGGAGAGTTGGTTGTGATGCTTATTGATAAGTGTGCACCAGAACACAGCGGCGCAGTGTCACTTGGAGAGCAGGTAGATCACACTTTCAGACGGGTGCATGAAAACGATGACGCCTATTCCCTTTTGGAAAGCAAGCTGATGCGCTATGGCTTTATCGATCTTCCTGAGTATAGGGAGCAAAAATATGTATGCTCGGGGGAAATGCATTTCCGCGTAGACGCGGATTTCCCAAGGCTGACATCAGATAATGTCGTTCCGCAGATTATCGAGGTACAATATTCAATTAGTCTGGCCAGTATTGAAGACTGGCGGGTGGAGGGTTAACATGGATGCGCAGGAATTCAGAAAGGATTTTCTCGAAAATGTAAAAGCAGAGGCTGCTGCCACTGGTGAGGGTTCCTGCGCAGCCTTTGTTGGCTCTATGGCGCAGTATCTTGTTGAAGCGGAAGTCTTGCCGGACTTCACTCCTGCTTTCTATACAAGTACAACATCCAAGAGAAAAATCTATCGTGTAGATGGGTACGTTTTTGACGAATTCGACTATACGATGAATTTAATCATTGCGGATTATGACGGCGTGGAAGAACGGACGATGGGTAAGGTTGTATCTTCAACGAATTTTCAACGCTTAGCCGTGTTTGTGGATCAGGCCCTAAACACGAATTTGTATAGAGAGATCGAGATGAGTACTCCATGTGCGGATTTGGTAGATCTGCTTCGGTTGGAAAAAGAGAGAATTCGAAAATACAGACTTCTCATTTTCACAGATGCAGATGTCAGCGATACGCTGAAGAATCTTGACAATCTCGATATTGGAGGCATTTCTGCTGAATGTCAAATCTGGGACATCGACCGTGTGTTTCGTGTATGCTGCTCTGATCTGGGGCGTCAAAATATTGAGATTGATTTTCGAGAATATATCCCCGAAGGCATCCCTTGCCTGGAGGCCAGCAGCGCTGCGACGGCAGAATATAACAGCTATCTTTGCATTATTCCGGGAAAGGTTCTTGCAGATATTTATGATAAGTATGGCAGTCAATTGTTGGAGGGCAATGTTCGGTCATTTCTTTCTACAAAGGTCGCCGTAAATAAAAAAATCAGGGAAACTATTTTGAAATGCCCCTCAATGTTTTTTGCGTATAACAATGGCGTATCTGCAACCGCAATGGATGTCCAGCTTGAGCGCACAGCAGGTGGAACACACATTGTCGGGGCAAGAGACTTTCAGATTATTAACGGCGGCCAGACGACAGCATCCCTTTCCAATACCCGTCATAAGGATAAAGCTGATTTGGAAGGCATCTACGTACAGATGAAGCTGACTGAGATTGATGAAAGCGACATGGACCGTTCAACGGAGTTGGTACGAAATATATCTCGGTCCTCAAATAGCCAAAACAAAGTTACAGATGCAGATTTCTTCTCTACTCACCCATTCCACATACGCATGGAGCAGCATTCCCGGAGAATTTTTGCTCCTGCAGAATCTGGTGCACAGTATGAAACAAAATGGTTTTATGAGCGTGCTAAGGGTCAATTTCTTCAGGCACAAATGCGTCTTACACCGGCCAAGAAGCGGCAATTCCTGCTGCAGAATCCCAAGAGCAAAGTCATCACTAAAACGGATTTGGCTAAAGTACGCAACACATGGAGTGAAATGCCCCACATCGTCAGCAAGGGTGCTCAGACAAACTTTATGAAGTTTGCTGAGTTGATTGATGAAGCTTGGACGGCCAACGATTCGCAGTTTAATGAGCGATACTTTACAGAAAGCGTGGCGCTGGTTATCTTATTTAAGCATCTCGAAGCGTTGATACCGAGGCAGGAGTGGTATGAACAGGGCTACCGAGCGAACATCGTTACTTATTCATTGGCACTGCTTCATCAGTTAATTCGGAAGCAGTTCAAAAATATGGAGTTGGATTTGCAGAGTATTTGGCAGCGCCAAAGCGTTCCAGAAAGCGTTACAAAAGCTTTGGAACAGATAGCTGAGCAGGTCTTCTATAGGATAACTGATCCAAATAGACCTACAATCAATGTCACGCAGTGGTGCAAGCGCGAGGGATGCTGGAACAGTGTTCAAGAAATTAATCTAATTCTGCCAGCAGAATTTTCTAGTGTATTGATTGGAAAAACTGAAGTGAGGGCAGCAGAAAAAGAAGCGAGGAAAGACCAAAAAGTGCTTTCCGAAACGGAGGCACAGGTTAAAGTACTTCAATATTCTGCAGATCAATGGAAAAAGCTGTCTGCGTTTGCGATGCAGAAACGCATGGCATCGCCCGATGAAAATGTAGCGCTGAAATATGCATGCCAAATCCCTAACAAAATGCCGAGTGGATACCAGAGTCAACGACTCCTTGCGCTCCTTGATCGAGCATTATCCGAGGGTTTTAACCTTTAACAAGAGAAAGAGGAATGTGTTGTGTACAAAGTTGTGGACTTGTTTGCAGGAGCAGGAGGCCTGAGCCTTGGCTTTATGCAGACGAGAAAATATGATATCAAGGTAGCGTTTGAGAACAGTCCTTATATGCAGGAAACATATCGCCTGAATCATCCAGGCGTTGAAGTACAGGGAGATGTCTGCGCTGCAAATTATGACGAGATTAAGAAAAAATATGGGGATATAGACGTGGTCATCGGCGGCCCGCCCTGTCAAGGCTTTTCTAATGCGAATCGCCAAAAGAACCATGCTATCAGTCAGAATAATATGCTGGTAAAACAGTATATCAGGGCTATTCTCGAACTCAAACCAAAAGCATTCGTTATGGAAAATGTCAGTATGCTGAAATCTGATGTTCACCGATTTTATATGGAAGAGAGTGATGTTGAAACTGTCGCAAAATACAAGATTCCTGTTAAATCCACATATCTTCACTTGCTGGATCAGGCGTATGTATTTGACGGCGCACTGGAGATTGTTAAAGATCAGCAGAAGATTCAGCAGTATCTTTGGCCGGAACAGCATTACTTTGAGCTGAACGTTATCTATAAGGCCGCGAAGAATCTTGAAAAAATGAAATCTGCACTTGAAAAGCACAAAAAGAAGCTTTGTGCTGCGGCTGCTGACTATGCGAAATTGCATGATAGTAATCATATCGCCAGTGTCTCTTCGGAAGCATTTCAAGCGATCTCAGAATACTATTCTGGTGAGTTGGATGCGTCTGCGCTCAAAAGCAGGATTGAACCAGCGATTCTGATCCAGCGTATGCTCAGCAAGGCACAGGAGATACACGAAAATCACATAGTTGTGGATGCCTACTCTGTCGAAGATGGAATCGCAGCCGTGATTCGCTCTTTTGCTGTTTACGATTATCTGGAGCGTGTATTGCAGGCACCTGAAAATGGCTACGTTTTGGATAAAGATGTCCTTTGCGCTGCAGATTATGGCGCACCTCAGAAACGAATGCGTTTCGTTGTGATAGGCATTAAACGCAGGATTTCTTCTAAAATAGCCCTTCCTAAAGGCCGTTTTGATGCAGACGAATATCGAACCGTGCGAGATGCCATCACCGATTTGGAAGATGTCGAGCCGGTCGTTGAGCTTGAAGACGACAAAGAAGGGATTGCACTGCAGCCAAAAGAGAACCTTGGCGAATTGGCTTCCTCACTCCGAGATTCTAAAATACTAAAAAACCATATGGTTACAAAAACAACCGATACTGCGATGCAGCGTTTTAAGGCACTCAAACAGGGAGAAAATTTCCACGCTTTAGATGATTCGCTGAAAACCAATACATATACGGACGCATCCCGAACTCAGAATACGATTTATCTTAGATTAAACTACGACGAACCCTGTGGGACAGTGGTAAATGTCCGCAAATCTATGTGGATACATCCGACACAGGACCGAGCTATCAGTGTTAGAGAAGCAGCGCGTCTGCAAACTTTCCCAGATAGTTTTGTGTTCTGCGGCTCAAAGGACAAACAGTATCAGCAGGTGGGCAATGCGGTTCCGCCGATTCTGGCTAAGTCGATTGCCAAGAAGTTAGCCAAAGTTTTGAAAGACAATTTGCCGGAAGGTGAACAGAATGGCGGATAACCATAGTAAGGAAGCCCGAAGTATAAACATGTCTCACATCCGCAGTACGAATTCGAAACCTGAAGAAATTGTACGCAAGTATCTTTTTGCAGAAGGATTCCGTTATCGTAAGAATGTGAAGAAGCTGCCGGGATGTCCTGATATAGTTCTCCCCAAATATAAAACTGTAATCTTTGTGAACGGCTGTTTCTGGCATAAGCATGATTGTCCTCGGTTTGTTTGGCCCTCATCCAATCAAGATTACTGGAGGCCAAAAATTCTTAGAAATATTGAACGGGACAATCAAAGCCGCAAAGAATTAGAAACTCTGGGCTGGAAGGTAATCACTGTCTGGGAATGCGAATTAAAAAAGAATGTACTTAACGAGACCCTTGGAAAACTGATTGCAGAACTGAAAGCCATTGACTTCAGTACTGATAATAAGGAGACGACATGAAAAGGAAATCTGTACGAGGGGGAAATATTTATGACCAGAACTATAACCATCAAGGGCGTCAGCAAGCTGAGCCTGAAGCCGGATCAGGTGGTGGTATCACTGACCCTGAATGCGACCGATAAGAACTACGACAAGACAATGGATACAGCTGCGAAGCATTTGGAGCAACTCCGGGGAGCGCTTGTCGGTATTGGTTTTACAAAGGATGACCTGAAAACTACCAATTTCAATGTGAATACGGAATATGAAAGTGAGCGGGACAAAAACGGCAATTACAAGAGAATCTTCATCGGTTACAGCGTCACCCATCAACTAAAGCTGGAGTTTGGTTTTGACTCTCAGCGCCTTTCCCGAACACTTGGAGCCATTGCAGGCTGCATCGCTGAGCCGGAACTGAATGTGCAGTTTACGGTAAAGGACAAAAAGTCCGTGAATGCGGCGCTTCTGGAGAATGCCTGCGTCAACGCAAAGGCAAAAGCCGGTATCCTCGCCAAGGCTTCCGGTGTGACGCTGGGCGATCTGATTTCTATCGACTACAATTGGGGCGAGCTGCATCTGTTTTCCCAAACTCAGTATGATATGGAGGACGATTGCATGAGAATGGCCAGTGCCGCACCCACCAGTATTGAAATCGAGCCGGACGACATCGATATCAGCGACAGCGTGACATTTGTGTGGGAGATCAGTAAATGAATGCAGCGATTTTAGACGAACTCATCCATCTCTATGAGGAGAATATGGACACCCTTTATGGCAGTGAGCATGATGAGATTTTTAAGTGGAGGGCCTTAAAGACCTTCCAGCGGGAGTGGTTCCGAAACGATCATCCCGATTTTGCTTCCCGCTTCAATGCTGCCACAAAGGACTTTTCGGTCCTGATTGATAACAGCCGTATGCATCCCCGGAATGCCGTCGTGAAGCTCTGCGAAAAGGATTCTGCCGAAGTGGAGCACCTGTTCTGCGATGTTCTCTTTGCCGAGGACCACGGTGATCTGAAGCTTCGGCAGGAACATATGGATCAGTTCCTGGACGGAATGGAACGGCTACGCATTGCCTATTATCCGGGCAGTTGGTCCTTTAAGCACGATCGGCACGCAGCCTCTGCGTATCTGGCCATGTATGCACCGGAGGACAATTACATTTACAAGTACAGCGAGGCCGCCCAGATGGCTGCCTATGGAGAATACGGATTTGACATCGGGTCCGGCGGAAGCTTTGACCTGAGCAAATACTACCAAATGTGCGATGAAATCGTGGAGCGTCTGAAAGCGCATCCTGAATTCCTCCGAAAGCATTTCGACAAGCTCCGCAGGGACGGCTATTGTGCGGAGGAGCGCAGCCTACATTTGCTGGCGTTTGATTTGATTTACTGCTGCCGGACCTACGGCTACTATAAGGAAATTCCCTACGTCCCAAAGGCAAAATCCCAGAAGCGCAAAAAAGCAGCCGAGCAGCAGGAAGCCGATGCGGCAGCACGCCAGGCTCGGATTGCAGATATTACCGCCCAAATTGAGGATTTAAGGGCGTCGCTCCCGGATGTTTCGGATATTTCGCTGGTGAATGTTGCCGTCACTTCCAGGCTCTACGGTGGCGGAATGGTAACGGAGCATAATCTGAATACGATTCGGGTTCGGTTCCCAGGTGCAACAAAAACATTTATTCTGGATGCAAAATTCCCGCAGCGCCCAACCTTTGAAAATGATGCAGATGTGGTCGCTGCCTACACGGAATACACGAGTATCAGCGGCAAAATCGAAAAGCTGGAAAAACAGCTGAAGCAGTTGGGCGGTTAAATCTGTCTTTTGGGTGGTAAATATGAAAGCGCTAACCTGCGTAGAACACGTCTAAGGCTGCAGGAACTGCCGGAACCGTTTGCGCCCGCACTTTGAGGAGATAACCGCTGAGAGAGCCCTTTACCTTGCCTTCGGGAGAGATAATATTGGAAGCTCTCATGGAGGAGTGCATGGAATAACAAGATTTCGCAATCTTTTTTCCGTGAACTGTAAGCAAAAACAATATAAAATCCATTATCATGAAAGGGGTGTGTCTGCATGGCTTATAACGAGCTCATTAAAAACTTTGAAAAAGTCAGAGCC
>ENA-UOOC01003227-UOOC01003227.1-human-gut-metagenome-genome-assembly--contig:-C48old-NODE-3227-length-11418-cov-4.844759_pt1 | contig 11418 bp, 4 predicted proteins | sample MGYA00242469_ERZ724016 | MGnify/ENA metagenome assembly ERZ724016 | reverse complement strand
ACCGGAGTACCAGCTGCAGGTCAGAGAAGAAATCTATCTGGACAATATGCTGGATTTGTTTTAATAAATGAAATCAAAAGATGAGGAATGCTGTCATGGAATACGAAACCAATGAACCAAAGCATATCAAGGTAAGAGGTGCAAGGGTTCATAACCTGAAAAATATAGATGTGGATGTTCCCCTGCACAAAATTGTGGGGATCGCCGGTGTATCCGGTTCGGGGAAATCTTCGCTGGCACTGGGTGTCCTCTATGCAGAGGGCTCCAGACGTTATCTGGAATCCCTGTCCACATATACGAGAAGACGTATGACTGGTGCGGCGAAAGCGCAGGTGGATGAAGTCCTCTATGTTCCAGCTGCTCTGGCACTGCATCAGCGCCCCGGAATTCCCGGGATCCGCAGTACCTTTGGAACCGGAACGGAGCTTTTGAACAGTCTGCGTCTGATGTATTCCAGACTGGCATCCCACCGTTGCCCTAACGGACATTATGTGCCTCCGACCCTGAAAGTAGCGGCGGAGCAGGAGATCCTGTGCCCGGAATGCGGAGCGAAGGTACATGCTCCCAGCGCAGAGGAACTGGCATTCAATTCTCAGGGAGCCTGCCCGAAATGCGGCGGTACGGGAAGTGTGCGGACTGTGGACCTGGATTCTCTTGTGCCGGATGATTCCCTGAGTATTGACGAGGGAGCGGTGGCACCCTGGAACAGTCTCATGTGGTCTTTAATGACAGATGTCTGTCGGGAAATGGGAGTGCGGACGGATGTGCCTTTCCGGGAACTTACAGATCGGGAAAAAGAGATCGTCTATCACGGTCCCGCGGAGAAGAAACATATTTTTTATAAGGCGAAAAAGACCAATCAGGCGGGAGAACTGGATTTTACATATTTCAATGCGGTATACACGGTAGAAAATGCGCTGTCAAAGGTAAAAGACGAAAAGGGCATGAAACGTGTGGAAAAATTCTTAAAGGAGGACATCTGTCCGGAATGCGGTGGTAGCAGACTTTCGGATGCGGCCAGAGCACCGAGACTTCGGGGCATAGGGCTTGCGCAGGCCTGCCAGATGCCCCTGAAAGAACTGGTGGACTGGGTAGCGGGAGTGCCGGATTCTTTGCCCGAAGAGATGCGGCCCATGGCGGAATCCATCTGTGAATCTTTCCAGACTGTGGCGAAGCGTCTGATGGATCTGGGACTTACTTACCTGTCTCTGGATCGTGCGGCAGCCTCTCTGTCCACCGGGGAGAGACAGCGGATGCAGTTGGCACGTGCAGTGCGGAACCGTACCACAGGAGTGCTCTATGTGCTGGATGAGCCTTCCATCGGTCTGCATCCTTCGAATATTGTGGGGTTGAATGCGGTGATGCATGACCTGATCGCTGACGGCAACTCCATTATTTTGGTAGACCATGATACCCAGATTCTGTCCGAAGCGGACTGGCTGATCGAGATGGGACCGGAAGCCGGTGCCGGAGGCGGCTATGTGATCACACAGGGTACGATTCCAGAGGTAATCGCCAAAAAGGAGTCCATGATCGGTCCTTTTCTGGCGCAGACTGCGGATATGCGTATCCGTAAGCCCATCGCTCGGGAGGAAATATTTGCACTGGGAAAGCTCCATCTGTCCACAGATGCCATCCATACGGTAAAACCTCTGGAAATAGACATTCCCAAAGGAAGACTTACGGTCGTTACCGGTGTCTCCGGCTCCGGTAAGACCACCATGGTGCTGGAAAGCCTGATTCCTGGACTGGAAGCAAAGTTAAACGGCGAACATTTGCCCGGCCATGTAAAAAGTATCACCGCAGAGGGCATCGCCCATGTAAAACTGATCGATGCATCCCCCATCGGCATCAATGTGCGGTCCACGGTAGCCACTTATGCCAATGTGCATGACGAACTACGGAAAATTTATGCAAAAACCGCGGATGCGAAGAATAAGAAATATAAGGCGGGAGATTTTTCCTACAATACCGGAAAATTAAGATGCCCGGTCTGCGACGGTACCGGACAGATCAGTCTGGACGTACAGTTCCTGCCGGATGTGGATGTGCCCTGCCCGGAGTGCGGCGGCTCCCGCTATGCCAGAGAATCATGGGACATTTGCTATGAGAACAAACGGGGGAAACGTTATTCTCTGCCGCAGATGATGGAGATGGATGTAACAACGGCATTGCAGGCGACAGAGGATTGGAAAGTCGTGCATCAGCGGCTGGAAGTCCTGAAAAATCTGGGACTGGGATATTTAACATTAGGCGAAGAGACACCAAGCCTCTCCGGTGGAGAGGCCCAGCGGCTGAAGCTGGCCAGTGAAATGGGCAGAGGACAATCAGATTCCGTATTTGTATTCGACGAACCGACGATCGGACTGCATCCGTTAGATGTACAGACCCTGTTGCAGGTATTTCAGGCGCTGGTAGACAATGGGGCAACGGTACTTGTCATTGAACATGATCTGGATGTGATCCGCAATGCCGATTATATCATTGATATGGGACCCGGCGGCGGAGAAGACGGTGGCAGGGTCGTTGCTGTGGGAACTCCGGAGCAGATCGCAGCCAATGCAGACAGCATTACGGGAAAATATCTGTGATTAAAGACAACGATGTGTGCGCGAGCGTCCATCGCTGTCTTTCCTTATGCCTATGCGCGGTTCATTGTTCGCGTAATTTCCACTACAATTTCCCCAGTTTGATTTTGACATACGTATAGTGACTATGATACACTGAATAAGAAAAAAGTGGGACAGTCTGCTTTGATGAAATAAGGGACTTAGGACAAGAAAAGGTTAAGGGAGCGAAATACCTTGGATAAGAGTGAATATAAATTAAGAGCGGAAGAAATCAAAGACCTGATCAGCCGGGGAGAATATGCACAGGCGGCTGAAATTGCCGACACGATTGACTGGCGTCGTGTAAAAAGTGTCATGATGTTGTGTACGATCAGCGACCTCTATAAGATCAATCGCAGATATGAGGATGCCAGAGATATGTTGCTTTTAGCATACGAGCGACGTCCCGGCGGAAGGACCATCTGCTATTCTCTGTGCGAGCTTTCCATTAAAATGGAAGAATATGTGCAGGCAATAGAATATTATAAGGAATTTGTACAGGTGGCGCCCAAGGATCCGGGAAGGTACATTTTGCAGTATAAATTATATGAGGCGCAGGATGTGAGCCTGGAAGAACGAATTGCTGTTCTGGAGGAACTCAAGAAGAGAGACTATAGGGAAAAATGGGCATATGAACTGGCCTATTTGTATCATAGAGTCGGACTGGCAGCCAGATGCGTAGAGGAATGTGATGAACTGATCCTCTGGTTTGGCGAGGGAAAATACGTTATTAAGGCAATGGAACTGAAAATGCTCCATCAGCCGTTGACACCGGAGCAGCAGGAAAAATACGATCATCGGTTCGACGCGCCCGGAAGCCATATCCCGTCGCAGAACTCTGTGCAGGATAACGAGTATAGCGGGAATGAAAGTTATGAGCAAAGTTACGCCAAGGACGGAAGCTACGATCAAGAGCAGGGTTATGCACAGGACGGCAGCTATGATCAGGATCAGAGTTATGCACAGGATAGCAGCTATGATCAGAACCAGAGCTACGTACAGGATTCCGGTTATGATCAGGTGAACGGAGATACACAGATATATGATCCGGTGCAACCCGCACAGCAGGAGACACCGACACAGCCGGTACAGGATGATTACGATATTCATGTGAAGACCATGGATGTGGGGCAGTATAATACCATCAATCTGCAGGCAGAACTTGCAGCGGGACTTCGTGAAGTCCTCGGTGAGGAGCCAAAAGGAGAGACCGCAACAGCGACTTCGGACTCCATGACCCGTTCTATCGTAGCACCTATGAGGGATTCCGATACAGAATCTCTGGATTATCCGGAGATTGCAGAGGTCAGTGAGGATGATCTGGAGCCGGAGACCGAGCAGATCGAAGGTTCCGAGGTATTCTTTGGTGAGACCGGAGAGATCGGTGACCTGTCTCAGGTTCCGGAGGTAGAGACCGAGGAAATCCTGCCGGAGGAACCCGCATCTCTTAAGAAACAGGATGTTGTGCCGGAATTATCGAAAGCAGAAGTGGAGCCGGAAGCGACTACACCGGTGGAACCTCCCAAGGAGCTGGCGAATGTACTGGCACAGGAATCCGACGGACAGATCAGCCTGGTAATGCCCGAGGCGGAAAGCATTGAGAAGCAGATTACCGGTCAGATCAATATTGAAGACATTCTGGCAGAGTGGGAGCGTAAAAAGAAAGAAAACCTCGAAAAGAGAGAAGAAGAAGTCCGCCAGCATGTATTACAGCAGACCGGTGCCATGTTCACGGAATTTGAACAGGCGGTAAGAGATGGCCTGTTAGAAAAACTGGAAAAAGAAAAAGCGGTGGATGCTGATACGGTTACGGATACAGATGAAGTTGAAGAGCTGGAAGAGATTGCAGATGTAAATGATGAAACAGAAAAAGCTCCTGCGGAAGTTTCTGAAGAAGAGCCAGAACCAGAACCTGCTGATACGGATATCGTTGACACTGAAGAGGTAGAAGAACTTGAAGAGGAACCTGCCGTAGCGGAATATGAAGAAGAATCCGCAACAGAGGAACCGGACGCTGTTGTCGATATGGAAGTGACGCAGGAGCCGGCTGCAGAAATCCCAGAAGTGCCGGAGGAAACCACAGCAGAGATCGAAGAAGTGCCGGAAGAAACCACAGCAGAGACCGAGGAAGCATCGGAGGAATCCGTAGCAGAGGCTGAAGAGGAGCCGGAAGAAGCGGTAGAAGAAGTCCCTGAGGACGAGCAGCCGCAGACCCCGGAGCCTCCCGTAGTGGAGAGAGACAAAGCAAAAGTCCGTGCGCTTACCAGAGAAGAGCGCGAGCTGTATGCGCCCTTTATTCAGAGTAAGTCCGCAAGAGAACAGTTAGTCAAAGCCATTGATAATATCAGCCTGGCTGCCTATACCGGCAATGTGATCATCACCGGTGAAGAAGGCATGGATACCTTATCCCTTGCAAAAAATATGATCCGGGAGATTCAGGCTACCGACAGCAATTTCTCCGGAAAAGTTGCCAAAATCTCCGGCCATGCGCTGAACAAAAAAGATGCAGCCGAGACCCTGAACAGACTGCAGAACGGTGCACTTATCATCTGTAAGGCATCGGAAATGAATAATAAAACTGTGGACACGATGTACAAAGCGCTGCAGCAGGAGAATCAGGGCATTGTCATTATATTGGAAGATACCAGGAAAGAGATAGATCGTTTTCTGGAAAAGTATGAGAAATTGCAGGAAAGCTTCACTTCCCGCATGGATGTCGAAGCACTCAGCAATGATACACTGGTAGCGTTCGGAAGGCAGTATGCACGGGAGAGGGAATATTCCATCGATGAACTGGGTGTTCTGGCACTGCATACCAGAATCGAGGATATGCAGACGATAGATCATGTAGTTACCGTGGTGGATGTAAAAGAAATCGTGGATGAGGCAATTGCGCATGCGAATAAAAAGACATTAAAGCATTTCTTTGATGTTCTGTTTGCCAAGAGATATGATGATGAGGATATGATCATCCTCACGGAGAAAGATTTTGTATAACTATTCAGAGCCATGTAAACATTGACGAATGGGCGTCGAATGCTTGCATTCGTAAGAACATTTATCAATGTTTATAGGGCGAAGTAACCACATGAGCAAAAGGAAAGCATTGAAAATGCGATTTTGCGAATGGGGTTCTGAATAGTTAAAAATATATAGCGGGAGGCGCAGCTATGACGAAGGAGAAGGTATTTATTTCCGAAGCAGATCAGTACCTTTTTGCCCAGGGAACGCACTATGATATTTATAAAAAACTGGGCGCGCATCTGTCGACGGAAGATGGTGTGCAGGGAGTCTATTTCGGGGTATGGGCACCAAATGCAGCACAGGTGAATGTCATCGGCACATTCAATGAATGGAACGAGGAGTCTCATCCCATGCAGAAGCTGGGAGAAGGTGGTATCTGGGGGTTGTTCGTTCCCGGCGTGGAAGAAGGAACAATGTATAAGTTCCTGATCTATGCGAGAGATGGCAGAAGACTGTATAAAGCCGACCCTTTTGCAAATTATGCGGAATACAGACCCGGAACAGCGTCCATCGTTACGGATATCACGGGATTCGACTGGAAGGATTCCAAGTGGATGGAAGCCCGGGATAAAAAAGATATGAACAAGGAGCCCATGGCGATCTATGAGTGTCATATCGGTTCTTTCATGAAGCATCCGAATAACGGTACTGCGGAAGGATTTTATAATTATCGGGAGTTTGCCGACCGGATCGTGGAATATCTGAAAGAGATGAAATACACCCATGTAGAGCTTATGGGAATCGCAGAGCATCCATATGATGGCTCCTGGGGGTATCAGGTGACCGGATACTATGCGCCTACATCCCGTTACGGAACGCCTAAGGATTTTATGTATCTGGTCAATGAACTGCATAAGGCAGGCGTTGGAGTTATTTTGGACTGGGTACCGGCACATTTTGCAACCGATGCACACGGACTGGCAGAATTTGACGGACAGTGCATATTTGAACATCCCGATCCTCGTTTGGGAGAACATCCTGAATGGGGAACGAAGATATTTAATTATGGCAAAAATGAAGTGAAGAACTTCCTGGTAGCCAATGCTCTGTTCTGGCTGAGAGAGTTCCATGTAGACGGTATCCGTGTAGATGCAGTAGCATCCATGCTGTATCTGGATTACGGTAAAAAGGACGGACAATGGCTGCCGAATAAATTTGGCGGCAATAAGAACCTGGAAGCCATTGAGTTCTTCCATCATCTGAATTCAGTGATCCGCGGAACTTATCCGGGATTTTTGACGATTGCCGAAGAATCTACCGCATGGCCTAATGTCACCAGTGGTATCGGGGAGGAAGGCTTAGGATTTTCCTTCAAGTGGAATATGGGCTGGATGCATGATTTCTGCGAGTATATGAAGCTGGATCCTCTGTACCGGAAAGGCGATCATTACGCTATGACCTTTGCCATGAGCTATAACGACAGTGAGAATTATATTCTTCCATTGTCTCATGATGAAGTGGTACATCTGAAGTGCTCCATGGTGAATAAAATGCCCGGATATCCGGCAGATAAATATGCCAACCTTCGGGTGGGGTATAGCTACATGTTCGGGCATTCCGGCAAGAAATTATTATTTATGGGACAGGATTTCGGACAGGAGCGAGAGTGGAGCGAAGAGCGTGAGCTTGACTGGTATCTGTTAGGAGAGAAGCTGAATCAGGGCGTACATACTTATGTAAAGGAGCTGTTAAAGCTGTATCGTAAATACCCTGCTCTGTACGAGCTTGACAATAACTGGGACGGCTTTGAATGGATGAACGCGGATGATGCGGAACACAGCACTTACTCCTTTGTCCGGAAATGCTCCAGTGGCAAGAATAATCTGCTGTTTGTACTTAACATGACCCCGATGAAATGGGAGAACTATACCGTTCCCGTGCCTAAGAAGAAAAAATATAAGCTTCTGCTGAACAGTGATGAGGAACGGTTCGGCGGCTGGGGCAACGAGATTCCCGCAGAAATTATGGCGGAGAAAAAGCCTTATCATTATAAGGATTACTCCATCAGCTTTGATCTGCCACCCTATGGCGCTGCGGTATTTCTGTTCTAGGTCAGGTTAAGAAATCATATAAAACAACCGAAATAAAAGATGAGTGTGACCCAAAGTGCACTCATCTTTTTTCATAACTATTCAGAGACATGTAAATATCACTAAGACCTCTTTGAATGCTTGTATTCGTAAGAGGATTTAAAGGACGACAGGCGTGAAGATAACATTTCAGAATCAGACGATCAATGAAAATGACAATAGAACAGAAAGTAACCGGACAGAGAAAAACAACTGGGGCAAAGACAAGACATGGCGCAGTAAAAAGAGCGTAAATGTGAATTTCGGGGCAGTATACGAGAGTGGGCAGGCCGCAGTGCCCATGTCTTCTTTAGAAAAGGAAGAGAACAACAAAGGAAAATCTCTGATGGAGCTGCAGCAGGATGCCGGGAATGCTAATGTGGCGTTGCAGCAGGACTATATGACATTGCTGTCGCATACCATGTCACAGGAGGACTATGCGAAGGCCTGTGAGGATGGATTTGATCCTAGAGAATTAGATCAGGATACAGCGGTCACCATCGTGGATAAGATCAAGGCAGAGCTGGTGCGTTCCGGACAGCAGATCGCAGGATATACGGATGATATCGACATGGATACCCTGGCGGCAGCGGTAGGAAGTGATACTTTAGCCCGAAGCATCGAAGAGCAGTTCCGTTCCGCGGATCTTCCTTTGACACAGGAAAATATAAATGAACTGAAAAGCGCCTGGGATATGGCAGCTTCCCTGAAGGAACCGGAAGAAGGTGCGGTCAGCTACCTGGTGGATAATGGACTGGAACCGGAGATCTGGAACCTCTATGTGGCAGAGAACAGCGGTGCGAAAGTACAGAATAATGATGTTCCGCAGGAACTGCAGGAGCAGATGGACAAGGTAATTGCGGATGCGGGATTGACGGTAAACGATGAGAACAGACAGAAGGCACAGTGGCTGGTAAGTGCCGACCTTGCGCTGACCACGGATACGCTGCAACAGCTTGTGGAACTGGACGGCATTTCCTATCCTGTCACGGAGGACACTTTTGCGCAGGCAGCAGCGGCGGCAATTGCGGAGGGAAAATCCCCGATGTATGCGAACCTGGGCAGACAGGATACGATTTATGAAAAAGCAGATAAAATGCTGCAGGACTGGTTCTCAGATGCAAAGTGGAATGCCACGGCAGAGAATCTGGCAGCAAGAAAACAGTTGGAAGAGATTCGCCTTCGCATGACGGCAGAAGTGAACGTAAAGCTTTTACAGAGTGATTTTTCTATTGATACAGCCCCCATGGAGCAGTTGATCGCAGCGCTGCGAAAGGCGGAGGCAGAGGTTGCCGGAAAATATTTTCCCGGTGAGTCTCAGGCAGTGACGAAATATGAGACTTATACCCAGGCAGTGCAGGTGGCTTCTGAATTGCCGGGATTGCCTGCTGGAGTACTGGGACCCTATAGCCTGGAACAGAATGCTGCCACAGAGACAGTTTCTGACTTCCATAAGGAAGGCGCTGCAATGCAGAAAGCCTATGAGGAAGCGGGCGAACGTTATGAGACTCTGATGACGGCGCCGAGAAGCGATCTGGGAGACAGCATCCGGAAAGCATTTTCTAATGTAGATGACATTCTGACAGATATGTCATTAGAAAAAACATCGGAAAATCAGCGGGCTGTCCGGATTCTGGCATATAACAGTATGGAAATTACACCGGAAAATATCGAGAAGGTCAAGGAAGCTGACAGACAGGTCAGCGCAGTAGTGGACAGACTGACACCGAAAAATGTGTTACAGATGATCCGGGATGGTGTAAATCCTCTGGAGAAGACCTTTGACGAACTGGGATCCTATTTTTCACAGAACCCCGAAAGCTATGAGGAAGAAGTGGAGGACTACAGCCGTTTCCTATATCAGTTGGAACGGAAAAAGGATGTTACAGAAGAGGAACGAAAAGCGTATATTGGAATTTATCGAATGGTGTATCAGGTCGAGAGAGAGGATGGCGCAGCAGTAGGCGCGGTAGTAAATACCGGTGCAGAGTTGCAATTTTCCACTCTGCTGACGGCAGCCAGGAGCAGAAGGGCTTCCCATATGGACTGGAAAGTGTCGGAGGATACCGGGCTGACACAGGAGATTCATTTGTCCGAGAATAATATATCTGAACAGATTCGGATGGGTATGGCAAAAGAGGTTCTGACAGAGGTGTCAGATGATGGCGAAAGCAGAGCAGCGTATGACCGGGAAGGACTGCAGCAGATGCGTGAGGCGGGAAATACGGCACCGGAAGTCGCAGAACTACTGCAAAAAGGAGAAGTTTCCATCAGCGCGTCGAATCTTTTGGCGGCCCAGGCACTTATGGATGATCCGGCGGAGATGTTTGGCAATCTGCGCAGATACAGAGAAAAGTATCGGCAGGAAAAAGAAATGCTGCAGACAGCAGGCAGCGAAGTGCCTGCCGGGACAGAAACTTCCGAACTGTGGGAACAGCTGGATCAGCAGAATTTTGCAGAGGATTATCGGACCATGCTTCAGAATACGGCAGAAGATGTGGAGACCATGAGTCTGGAACAGGCGGATGAACATCTGGATGTAAAACAGCTGCAGCTGGTACACAAGCAGCTGCGCCTTGCGGAGAGCCTTCAGGCGAAGCAGGAATATTTTCTTCCGATGTTCCTGGGTGAGCAGCTGGCGGGAGTCCATCTTATCTTACAGCAGAGAGCCGGAGCTGTAGGAGCTGTGGAAATCCGGGTGAATGCCGGAGATATGGAGTTGGAGGCACATTTACAGGTAAAGGGAGACACCATCGATGGCTATCTCGTAGGAAATACACCGGAAGAGGTTACGAAATTAGAGAAGACCTCCGATATATTCCTTGAACGGATTCAGACAGATACTTCTGCAGACTGGAAAGCGGAAAAGCTTCCCATCGTCAGCTCCCGGGATATGACAAGGATGGCAGCCGGAGAGACAAAAAATGCAGATACCATAGAGAGTCGGATCGATACGGAACAGCTGTACCGTCTGGCAAAAGGATTCCTGCAGGCTGTCGCAGACAGCAGCGGAAAGTAAGGAGTAACACATGAGAATCAATTACAACGTATCGGCAATGTTATCCAACAATGCCTTATCCACAAATGACGATCTGCTGTCCAAATCATTGGAGAGACTTTCTTCCGGACTGAAGATCAATCACGCCAAGGACAACCCTGCCGGATTGGCAATGTCCAAGCGTATGAATGCTCAGATCGAGGGACTGTCCGTGGCCAATCAGAATGCCAGTGACGGCGTATCCATTATAGAGATTGCGGACGGAGCAATGACAGAGATCAGTGAGATGCTGCAGCGTATCAATGAGCTTTCCGTCAAGGCTGCCAACGGCACTATGACAGAGGATGACCGCGCAACCATACAGGATGAAGTAGCGCAGCTGAAGGAAGAGATTACCCGTATCTCGGATACCACGGAATTCAACGGGCAGAAGCTGTTGAACGGAGAATTTGATCTCAAGGGATACACCGATAAGCAGGAGATTAAAGTAAATTATTGCTCTCCGGATGTACCGGTAAAAGAATATACCATACAGTCTATGAAATTTAAGAAAGATGCAGAGGGAAATTTTGAAGTAGACGGAGATATTAAATTCGGAGACGGATTTAAAGAGGTAGAACCCTTAAAGACGGATATGAAGGATAATCTTCTGACGATCACCGGCACGAACGGCTTTGAAATGCGTCTGGATGTATCGGAAGCAAAAGAGGGAGATTCC
>ENA-UOOC01003226-UOOC01003226.1-human-gut-metagenome-genome-assembly--contig:-C48old-NODE-3226-length-11426-cov-5.980477_pt1 | contig 11426 bp, 8 predicted proteins | sample MGYA00242469_ERZ724016 | MGnify/ENA metagenome assembly ERZ724016 | reverse complement strand
TAAACGAAAAGTGCTTTATCGTAACTTTGCCGGCATTGCCGCCAACCGGGCAATCTGCGGCAGAAACGGCAGTCAGACGCTTCGAATAGCAGAATGCTGCGGCATAAACGAAAAGTGCTTTATCGTAACTTTGCCGGCATTGCCGCCAACCGGGCAATCTGCGGCAGAAACGGCAGTCAGACGCTTCGAATAGCAGAATGCTGCGGCATAAACGAAAAGTGCTTTATCGTAACTTTGCCGGCATTGCCGCCAACCGGGCAATCGGCAGCAGAAACGGCAGTCAGACGCTTTGCCGTCATGCTGCCGGCGCTCTGACCGGCAGGGGAAACGTCAGCGGGAAAGCCGCGCAATCGCTTTGGCCGCTTCTTCCAAGTCGTTCATCGGGATAATCCTGTCACCGATTTTCTGGCCGTTTTCGTGCCCTTTGCCGGCAATAACCAACATATCGCCTTCTCCCAAACGGGAAACGGCATAATTAATCGCTTCCACCCGGTCGCCGATTTCTGCGGCATCGGGACATTCGCACAAAATCTGCCGACGGATTTCCGCCGCGTCTTCGGTACGCGGATTGTCATCGGTCACCACCGCCCTGTCCGCCAGTTCGCGGGCTATTCTGCCCATGATCGGACGCTTGAGTTTATCACGGTCGCCGCCGCAGCCGAAAACAACCCACAATTTGCCTGCCGTATGATGGCGCATGGTTTTCAGCACGTTTTCCAGCGCATCCGGCGTATGGGCATAATCGACGTAAACCGCCGCACCGTTTGCCAGCCGGCCGGCCAGATCAAGACGGCCGGGCGCGCCTTTCAAATGCGGAAGACTGTCTATGATTTTGCCGGAAAAACCATGCATGGCAATCACCATGCCGACGGCGCAAAGCACGTTCATCGCCTGAAATTCGCCGATCAACGGCAGTTCCAGCCGATACGGACGCCCTTCTATTTCCGTTTCCAGCGTTTGTCCCTCCGCATGCGGTACCCGCGACAATATTTTCAAATCGCTGCCGTTACGGCCGTAAGACATCACTTTAATTCCCCGGCGGCGGCAAATTTCCGCCAGTTCCGCAAATTCGGGAATGTCGGCGTTCAAAACCGCGGTTCCGTCAGTTTCCATTACCCGGGAAAAAAGCTCTTCCTTGGCCTTCAGATAATTTTCCATGGTCAGGTGATAGTCAAGGTGATCCTGGGTGAAGTTGGTAAAGCCGGCCGCTTTGATTTTCAAACCGTCCAGCCGGTATTGTTCAATGCCGATGCTTGAGGCCTCAAGCGAAACATAGTCGACGCCCCTGACCGCCAGATCGCGCAAAATCCGGTGCAAAGTCACGCTGTCCGGTGTGGTAAGCGTTTCCGCATTTTCCGCCACGTCGGAAACCACGCCGACAGTACCGATGCTGGCCGCGGAATAGCCGAGTTTCTTCATCAGCTGGCGGGTAAAATCGGCAATTGAAGTCTTGCCGTTGGTTCCGGTAACGGCAGAAATATACGGCGGAACCGGTTTATAAAAATTGGCCGCCGCCCGGGCAATATTTTGCCGCATATCACCGTCGGCCCTGACGAACAAAACTCCGTCTGCTGCCGGGGGAGTATAATCGCCGTCGTACAAAACCGCGGCAGCGCCTTTTTCCAATGCGTCGGGAATAAATTTTCTGCCGTCGGAATTCTTTCCGTTAAGGGCTATAAACAACGCTCCCGGCACCGTTTTTCGCGAATCGAGTTCGACCGCGGAAATTTCCGTATCGCCGGAAAGCTTTTCCGCCAGCGGAACGCCCGCCAATATCTGACTGAGTAACATGACAAACCTCGCATTTCATAAATTATGCCGACAGTATATCCGGCAAAACTTAGTTTTTTGTTAATCCGCCGCCCTTGATTTTCAATCTGTCCGTCTTATCTAATATCACGGTTGCGATTTCGGTTGAAAAAGCAAAAGATGCAAAAACAGATGCGATAAACAAACGAAAAAAACAAGAGAGCAAAAAAAGGAGTTTTTTAACATGCAAACATCATCGGCGATCCGCCCCTACACTTTCGGCGAGGAAGTATGCAACTGCGCCATCCACGGACTGGGGATCATTTTCAGCGTCGCCGGCCTGGCGGTTCTGGTCAGCCTGTCGTCAAAATACGGCGACCTTTGGACCGTCGCCTCCACCGCCGTGTTCGGCGTTTCGATGATTTTGCTCTACACGGCCTCCACCCTTTACCACGCCGTGCCCTATCCGCGGGTGAAAAAGGTTTTGAAAAAGTTTGACCACATCGCCATCTACTATCTGATCGCCGGCAGTTACACGCCCTTTTTGCTGGTCAACATGCGCGGGCCGGTCGGCTGGTCGGTTTTTGCCGTCATCTGGAGCCTGGCGCTCATCGGCACGGTTTTGAAAATCGTCACTTCCGGCAGCGGCACCAAACTGTGGTCGATTTCGCTTTATCTGATCATGGGCTGGGCAATCATTTTCGTTTCCCGGCAGCTGTTTGCCGCAATCAGCGCCGTCAGCGCGCTGTTTCTCGTCCTCGGCGGCCTGTTTTACACTTTCGGCGTTTTCTTTTACGTTTGGAAAAGCAAAAAATACACCCATGCCGTCTGGCACCTGATGGTGCTTGCCGGCACGGTCATGCATTTTTTTGCCGTCCTCTACGCCTGCGTACTAGTTTGAACCGCCCGGCAGCAGTTTTCCCGCACAGTCGTCGCCGTTAAAATTGTAACCGGTGACAACGCTGTTGTCGACGGTAAAGGAAATTTTGCAATACTCAATATTTTCCCCATCCGGGTTCGGACCGGGAAAATTCTGCCCGGAAATTGCCGGATAATAAATCTGTTCGGAATAAACTTCCCGATCCCCTTCTCCGTCGTATTCAACATAAGTCAGAACCCTGGTGTCGGCGTCCAGCGTAAAGGTACTGTCCGGCATTCCCCAGTTGTCCACCAGATGTTCTTCCGACACGCCGACCCAGCTTTCCAGCTGCTCATTATAGCCGGGGGTTGAGGAACAGGCGGTCAGAATAAAAGCGCACAATAAAACCAGCATATCGTTTCTCCCGTATCAAATAAACGTTTCCGCATTGATATAGGAGCAAAAAAAAGTTTTTCAATCGGCCGCGTTTTTCAACAGCGCGGTCAGCCGGCTCTGCGCGGCCGCATCCAAACGTACCGACATTTTCAAAAATTCTTCTCCCGGCAGGCAGGACAGGACTTCGCCGTTACGATGCAGCCAGGAAATGGTTTTGCCGTCGGAAGACGGTATATTCACGTCAATAACCGCGCTGCCGGCCGCCAAAACGTCGTCCAGCTTCCGCAAAAGTTCTTTGCAGCCTTCTCCCGTCAGTGCCGACGCTTTCACCGCATTGGCGGAAGGGGCGGCAAAAGACGGCGCCAGATCAATTTTATTGTAAACTTCCAGATAGTTTGGCTGATGCTCAATCTTGTCCAGCCCCAGACCGGCCAGCACCGTCAACACGTCCCGCCGCTGCTGCTTGCAACCGGGGTTGGCGGCGTCCAGCACCTGAACCACGACGTCGGCTTCCAGCACTTCTTCCAGCGTGGCGCGAAAGGCCATTACCAACTCATGCGGCAGATCGGAAATGAAACCGACCGTATCGGAAAGAATGACTTCCCGTCCCGAAGGCAGCGTCAGCCGCCGCATGGTGGTATCCAAAGTGGCAAACAGCAGATTTTCGGCAAAAACGCCGGCTCTGGTCAGGCGGTTGAACAATGTGGACTTGCCGGTGTTGGTATAGCCGACCAGTGCCACCACCGGATACGGCACCCGCTTTCGCGCCGTACGCTGAAGGCCGCGGGTTTGTCTGATTTTTTCCAGCGCTTTTTTGATTTTGGTGATTTTCTCGTCGATAATGCGGCGGTCAAGTTCAATCTGGGTTTCGCCGGGACCGCCGAGGAAGCCGGCACCGCCGCGCTGACGTTCCAAGTGGGTCCAGCTGCGCACCAGCCGGCTGCGCTGATAGGTCAGATGTGCCAGTTCAACCTGCAGCGAACCTTCCCGGGTCTGTGCCCGTTCACCGAAAATTTCAAGGATCAACGCCGTGCGGTCAATCACTTTCAGATCAAGCGCCTTTTCCAGATTGCGCTGCTGGATCGGGGTCAGGGCGGCATCGACGATCAGCAGTTCGACCCCGCCGGCGGCGGCCGCTTCGCGAAAACGTCCGATCACCCCTTTGCCGAAATAAGCGTCGGGACGAATCTGCCGCAGCCGGACAATTTCGGCAAATGCCACCTCCAGATTGATCGCCGCCGCCAGCCTGACGGTTTCCTCCAGCCGCTGCTCCGGATTAAGGGAAGCTTTTTCACCCGGCGTTTCCGGATAAACGATGCCGGTTTTTACCGCCGGAATTTCAAATATGTTTTCCGCCAAGACTTACTCTTTGTCGGCTTTGGCGGCAATGTCAACCGCCACCCCGGGCATGATGGTCGAAACCGCATGTTTGTAAATCAACTGGGTGTGTCCGTCGCGGCGCAACAGGATGGAGGCGTCGTCAAACCAGGTAATGACCCCTTGCAGCTTAACGCCGTTGATGAGGAAAACGGTTACTGCAATTTCGTTTTTCCGGATATCGCCTAAAAAATCTTCCTGAACTTTTTGTGACATTGTCCTATATTCCTTTTTATTATTGTTTGTCGTTTGTCCGATTGTAACCCTATTTTGTAAAAATAGTAAAGAGTTGTTATGAAACAAGGGGATAATTATGCAAAGATTTTTTCCGCCCGGCGAATTGACGACGGCGCAACAAAAAAGACCAACACGTCGCCTTCTTCCACCTGCTCGTCCGCCGCGGGCAAAAATCTCGTTTCTCCTTTGCGGATCAGGGCGCAGACACGGCTTTCCTCAGGCAGGCCGAGCTGTGCGAAAGTCGAACCGATCAAAGTCGAATTGCCGTCAACGGCGATTTCCCATACCTCTCCCGACAACCCCAGCGTGCAGGCGTTGTTCAGCCGCACCTTGCGCAGTTCCTTCAAAATGGCGGAAATGGTAATGGTGGTACGGTCGATCAGGATATTCTCGCCGACGTTGATCATCTGAGTGTTGGCCGAACGCGAATTGACCAGGGCAAAAGTGTTTTCCACCCCGTTTTTGCGGGCAATCATCGCGGCAATGATATTGTCCTTGTCCTCGCCGGTGACCGCAACCGCCGCATCGGCATCGGCAATGCCGGCTTCCGCAAGCACCACGTCGCTCATGACCGAACCGTTAAACACCGCCGTGTTGTTCAGATGTTCCGCCAGACGGGCGGCGCTGCGCGGATCTTCGTCAATCACCCGGCAGCCGGCAATGCCGTCGTCTTCTTCCAGCGCTTCCGCCAGATATTCGGCAATCTGATCGCCGCCGAAAATAAGCACCCGTTCGTTGTCCTTGCGCTCAAGGCCGAAGGCGCGGATGACGTCTTCGACTTCGTCTGCCGCCGCCAGCAGGTTAATTTCGTCACCGGCATGGAAAGTGTCGTCGCTGCCGGGAATGAAACCGCGGCCGCTGCGGATGACGTTGACCACCGCAATATGCAGATCAGGCTCCGCCCGTTCCAGATGGTCAAGCGGAATTTGCAGCAGCGGCGACTTTTTCGGACAGCGGAAAGACAGCAGCATCAGCTTTTTGCCGGCAAACGGACAAATTCCGGAAATGCCCGGAAACTGAAGCACCCGTTTGATGGCGCCGGCAATTTCATATTCGGGGGAAACCGCCAGATCCACCGGAATGTCGTGGTCGCCGAACAAGCCGCCCCAGGCCGCCTTATGATACACCCGGGCGCTGATGCGCGCCACTTTGCGGGGAACATTGAACAGCGAATATGCCGCCTGGCAGGCAATCATGTTGACTTCGTCGCTTTCGGTTGCAGCGATCAGCAGGTCGCTTTTGCCGGCTTCGGCCTTTTGCAGCACGTCAGGATGGGCGACCGAACCCAAAACCGGCATCACGTCCCATTCGCGGGCGACTTCGTTTAACTTTCTTTCGTCTTCGTCAACCACGGCCACGTCGTTGTTGCCGCGGCTCAAATAGGCGACGATGCTCTTGCCGACGCTGCCGGCGCCGCCGACGATGATTTTCATCTTTCTTCCTCCGTTATGTCTTTCTCCAAACCGTCAAAATAAGCTTCCGCCGCCGCAAACGCTTCTGCCAGACTGCCTATTTTCGTATACTGCTCGCGAAACCTTTTGGCATCGTGCAACCCTTTGCAGTACCAACAGACATATTTTCTCGAAAGCTGCAGCGCCGTCCGTTCGCCGTAATAATCGCACAAGCCGCGAATATGCCGGATCAGCACCGTTTTTATCGTTCCGGGTGCCGGTGTTTCCGGTTCTTTTCCGGTTTTTAAAAAGCGGTCAATATCCGCAATCAGCCATGGCGCGCCGAGAGCCGCGCGGCCGATCATCAGCCCGTCGGCGCCGGTATGGCGCAGAATTTTTGCCGCCGAAGCCGCGTCGGAAACGTCGCCGTTGGCAACCACCGGAATTTTAACCGCGTCTTTTACCGCGGCAACGATGTCCCAATCCGCCGTACCGGCATAAAAATCGCTGCGGGTACGGCCATGAACGGTCACGTAAGCAGCGCCGCTTTCCTCACACATGCGGGCAAATTCAACCGCGTTGACATGATCATGATCCCATCCCTTACGGAATTTCACGCTAACTTTAAGCGGGGTTGCCGCCACCGTCGTTTCGATGATTTTGGCCGCCAGCAGCGGATCTTTCATCAGTGCCGAACCGGAATTGTTGTTGACGATTTTCCTTACCGGACAGCCCATGTTGATGTCCAGGCTGTGCGCGCCGAGGTCGGCCGCCAGCTTTGCCGCTTCGGCAAACAAAGCCGGATCGCCGCCGACCAGCTGCACGACCACCGGATAAGGCTCGTCGCGCACGTCCGCAATGCGGCAGGTTTTGGCGTTCTTGCGCTCCAGCGCATTAACCGCCACCATTTCGGAAACAATGTTGCCGCCGCCGAAAGATGCCGTCAATGCGCGGAACGGCCGGTCCGTTATACCGGCCATCGGCGCCAAAAATACCTGACTGTCAAAATCGAGTATTTTCATAAGATTAATTCAGCTTGTCCAAAGCCCGGGCGATAACATAGTAGATTTTGCCGATGTCCGCACCGGAAATAACCGACAGCAGAATGCCCGACTTTTCGCAGCCGCGGGCGCGGTTGATCAGTTCCTCGAACTCGCCCATATAGGCATTGACCATCTTGCGGAATTCCGGATTTTTCTCAAATTCCTCCTTGATCGCCACCACCTGTTTGCGGCTCATGGTGCGCGACAGATAACGGACGAAGACGTCGGTGTCGCCTTCATAATATTTCTGCCAAAGTTTATCCTGGCTTTCGGGGTTGAAGATCATGTTGATGTCAACCGCCAGCGTTTCCAGTTTTTCGATAATGGAAGTCGCATTCTTGAGGAAGTTTTCAACCTTCATTTCGCGGTAGCGCTTCTCAATGTCCGCCAGTTCGCTGCCGGCCTGCTTGGCACCGATGTCAAGCAGTTCGATCTGCTTTTTGATCACGCCGTTAAAGTTACTGGTGCTGTCGACAATCGCGTTGCTCTTGGCGGTAAATTCCTCCAGACTGCCGCTGAAACTGCCCATCACTTCGCTGACTTTGGTCAGCGTTTCGTCGGCGGTTGCCCGCAGATTGTCCGACTGCTCTTTAAAGGCTTCGTGCGAAGCCCGTACCTCGCCGGCAACGCGCTCGGCATCGGTCATCACTTCGGCAACCGCAGAGCGCAGTTTTTCGCCGGAAGCGGCAAAATGCTCCGCACTGCTGCCGGTGGTTTCCTCCAGCTGTCTGCCCAGCTGCTGAAGCCCCTCGCCGAGTTCGCGAATCCGGTCATGGGCAACGTTGGCTTTTTCAATCAACTGCTCGGAAGCGTTGTTCATCAGGTTGTTGAAATAATCCGTCAGCGCTTTGGTGTCTTCGGCAATCTGCGTCATCTTGTCGTTTTGCGCGGCAATCAGTCCGGCCGCTTCGTTCAGCGCACGGTTGCTTTCTTCGGTAACCGCGCCGAAACCGTTCAGGCAGCGGTGGTAGTCTTCCGTCACCTTGTTCATGTTGGCGGCGGCGTTGTCGGTCGCCTGGTTGAGATTGTCCGAACACAGAACCAGCGCCTGATTGACCTGCTCTATGCCGGCAATGGAATTCTGAGTGGTCTGTCCCATGGTGCTGCCGATTTGCAGCAGGTGATCCGCCAGCGCGGAAATTTCCGCCGACATGGCCGCCGCATTTTCCTGCAGTCCGCCGGTGTTTTTCTTAAACTGATCGCTTAAACCCGTCATTTTGCGGGAAACTGCGTCGGAAACGTCCATCAAGCATTTGTACTGTTCATTTAATGCAGCTTCGCCTAAACGGGTCTGGGCGCTGACCAGATTGACGACGTCCATCAGGTCTTCGCGCTGACGGTTGAAGTTGTCATTGATGGCAGTGCTCTGAACACGCATCTGTTCACCCAAAGCGGCAAAAATGCTGTCGGCTTTTGCGCTCTCCGCATTGATCTGCTCAACCAGACCGCCGAAACGTTCGTTGATTTCCGTTCCCCGGTCGGCAATTTCCGCGGCAGAACGCCCGATTTTGTCCGCATAGCCGTCCATCTGACCGGCCAGAACCGTAAACTCGGTGCCGAACTCATTATGAACGCCCTTAATCTTTTCGACGCTGCCGGCAACAAAGGATGCCGCGTTTTCGGCAGTTTCTTTCACCTGTTCAACGGCCCGGACAAGTTCACCCGCACCGTCGTTCATGCGGCTGACAAGAGCTTCGGCAGCTTCGTCGGCACCGGCTTTGGCCTGCTCAACGATCCGGCCGATCCGGTCGGCACCGTCGCTCATGCCGGCCACTATCGCTTCCGCTCCGGCGCCCGCTTCGTTTTTAATCCGTTCAATAATCTGTCCGAGTTCGCCGGCGCCGTTATTCATGCTGTCAACAATGGCTGCGGCCGCTTCGTCGGCGCCGCCTCTGGCACGGTCGACGGCTTCGCCGAACTGCTCCAGACCGGCGGCAATGCTTTCGGCAATCCGGTTCTGGCGGGCGGAAACATCTTCCAGATCTTCGTCAAGTTTGCGTATCCTTTCGGCAATCGCCTGATCGATTTCGCTCAGTTTGTCAATGGCGACGTTAGACTTGTCCGCTACGTCGGAACCGCGGCGTGCAACTTCGTCCTCAAGCGCGCTCATCTTGGCGAACACGCTGTCCGCGCTTTCGCCGACGGCCGCAATTTGCTCGCGGATGGAACGGCTGACGCCGGCCGTGTTTTCGGCCACCGAGTTAAACAGTTCCGACTGGCTTTCAAAAGTGGCGACGATTTCGGCAAACTGCCTGGAGAAACCGCCGGTCGCTTCGTTGACGGCATTTTCGTGCTTTTCCATAATCGCGGCAATTTGCGCCGTACGTTCGTCCACATCGCCGATCAGGCTGCGCAGATGATCGCTTTGCGCGGCAACGGTGCTTTCCAGGCCGGAAACTTTTTGCGCCGCGGCATCCGCCGCTTCGTCCAGACGGCGAACTTCCGCTTCCAGACTGTCATTGATTTTACGCGTCTGCTCGGCGGCTTTGCCGGAAGCTTCAAGCGAAGCGGAAAGATTTTCTTTCAGCCTGTCGACGGCTTCGCCCGTCTCTCCGGCAATGCGGCCGGCCGCAGACGAAAGCTCTTCGATCTGGCGATTAAGCTCAGACTTGATTTCTTCGATTTTGGCCAGCGAAGCATTGATGCTGCCATGCTGTTCGGCCAGCGAACTTTCGGCCAGACGGCTCTGGGCAACCGCCATGTTGCCGGTTTCGTTCAGCCGTTCGGTCTGCGCGGCGATCGCGTCGTTGACTTCGTTTAAGTTTTGCATCATTTCGTCAATCGACTTTCTGATGCCGTCGATTCCCTCGGCAAATTTGCCGCCCACGATGTCAAGACCACCGCCGATTTCGCCGCCGATCCCCTGCAGCTCCCTGAAACGTTCGGCAATATTGTCGCTGCCGGCGTTGATCTTATCACAGGCGCTGTCGGTAAAGGTGATCAGGTTTTCGGTTTTGACTTTTACCGTATCGACCACTTCTCGCAGATTTTCAACCGCTTTGGAGCTGCGCTCGTCAAGGTCGTCAAAACCGGAATTAAGCGAATCCTCGGCCGACCGTAGGCTTTCCGCCACCGTGTCGGCAATGTTTTTAAGTTCGTTCGCCTGAGAGGAAATATTGTCTTCCACCAGCGCCGTCTGGGCAATGATCTTTTCCGCCTCGTTAACAAAGAGGTCGCTGTGTTCGGAAATTTTGCGGTAAACCTCCTGAATGCTGTTGTCCATGTTTTCCGCATATTCAACGGTTTTCTGCCCGCGGGTTTCGATCAGCTCGTCAATCTCGGCCGCCACCGAACGGAATGTTTCGCCCACCGCCCTGGTGCTTTCCACCGCCTGGTTGGTAATGTCTTCCAGATATTTGCCCTGCGCCTGAATCTTTTCGTAAACCAGATTGAAGTTTTCTTCCGAAACGCTGCCGTAGGATTTGATGTTTTCACTGGCTTCCATAATCTGGCGGGAGCTGCTTTCGGCCACCGACTGGATCACGTCGGCGGAATTTTTGATTTCGTGCATGCCGGGCAGCAGGTTGTCGACAATGCCGTTGATATCTCCCTGCAAACGGGTGGCAACGCTTGAAAATTCGGCAATGCAGCTGCTTAAGTCTTTGGTGGTTTTAAACGCTTTGTCGGTCACACCGTCAAAGCTCTTGGTCAGGGTTTTGACGCCGTTGGTCAGTTCGACGATGCTTTTGGTCGAATAGTTGTCGAGCACCCGCACCAGACTGGCAAAGTCGTCCACCCGTTCATCCAGTTCCTTTTTGATCATGGAGGTCTGGCTCATGGCCAGTTTGGTCACTTCCTGCAATTCCGACACCTGTGAGCGAATCGCCTCCGACATTGCCTTGGCCGTGGCGGCGCCGCCTTCTTCCGGATAGACCAGCTGATTCATGTAAGCACGGAGAAACTTAGCTTCTTTTTTAAAGGCCGCGCTGCGATCCACATAAGCCATGCCGACCCAGATCAGCGCCAGCGGCAGAGTTGCCCCGGCCAGAAAACCGCCGAACTCGTCGGGCATCATCAGAAACAAATTCGACCAGCCGAAAAACTGGGTAATGTAAATCAGCACGATCGCGAACCAGACAACGGTTACGACCAGCATCAGCCGGTACAGGTTGCTGCCGAGCCAGGAATTTTCGTTTTCTTCCAAAGAAGGATTTTCGGACTTGCTTTTATGAATCATTTCAGACTTCCAGAATTATTAGAATTTGCACAAATCGGCTTTAGGTTACAGCATAATGCTTAATATTTCAATAACAAAACCGGTCCAAAGAAAAGCCTCTCCGAACCGGTTTGAACGTTTGCGTTTTACTTATTCGATGCAACAGTCGACGGCTTTGCGGACAAAGGCCTTCATCTTGGCCAAAGCGCTTTCCGGTT
>ENA-UOOC01003224-UOOC01003224.1-human-gut-metagenome-genome-assembly--contig:-C48old-NODE-3224-length-11432-cov-5.407401_pt1 | contig 11432 bp, 7 predicted proteins | sample MGYA00242469_ERZ724016 | MGnify/ENA metagenome assembly ERZ724016 | reverse complement strand
ATTTTTGTATTTTTGGGGAATCGTGTCATCAAACAATGGATCTTCATATCCCATATCAAGCAGATCATTCACCCAGCGTTCACGAAGTGAAGCCGGCAACAGAGCTTTTCCACACCATGGACAATAGCGAATTTCAATATGTGAATGTCCATCACAGCAAGAAATACCGTATTCATTAAATTTCGGAATGTAAGATATTACCGTGCCGCCATGGCAATCAAGTTGAATAGTATGGTTCATCACGGTTTGAACATGCGCTTGCATATCCGAACAACAATAATCCGCCATTTGTTTAGCACCTCCTAAACCTCAAAATAAAGTTCTTCCCGGAACAGCCGGCTTTATCATTTTACCTGTCGAAGGATCCATAACCCCAACATGCTTTCCGCTATGATTATAAACCTCAATTTCATTATGGGTATAATCCCAATCATAATAGTATTTGTTATGCCCATGCCCACTTGTTCTATATGTCTGGTTTTTTACGCGCTTAAAGCTGTTCCAAACATCACTGTTTTGTTTGTCAATTCCGCGCTTTCTCTCTGAACTTGAATGTGTAATCTTATTTCCAGCACTTCCAGAAGCAGCTGCCAACACTCCTATAGAAGCAGTCGCCAATGCCGTTGTAAGCATGGCATTAGCAACAGCTACTGCAATTGGAATAGCTGATGCTCCTGCGCCGCCCGTTCCAATGGTAAACCCTATTGCACCTGCAACAAGGGAAATTGCACCACCAACACTGCCAATTACAGCAGCTACTTCAACTGTTCGTTTTCCGAGTTCTTCAATTTCGCGCCAGAACATCCCCTCAACTTCAGCTCGCTGAATTGGGTTATTTTCACAATATGCGAACATATTACATCCAAGCAGATCTGTAACGTCAGTAGTCACATATATGTCGGCGTTGATGAACCGGCAGTTGGCAAAGTCATAGTACCGGCTCTGGAGGTAGTAGAGGCGCGTTTCGCGGTCGTAATAGTAACCACGGTAGCGAAGCGGGTTGATGTGCCCGATGAAGGTAGCATCCGTAGTCTTTTTGCCGTCAGCACCATGCACGGAATAGTTGCCCCACGCGCCGTAGTTGTAGGACGCGGCGAGCGTGCCGTTCGCGTTCAGCAGCGCAATGACGTCGCCCTGCGCGTTGAGAACGTAGTAGTAGAGCGTCGAGGTCGAGCCGTCGTTATAGATCATGGCGAACGGCTGGTTGCCGTCGTCGTAGACAAACTCGAGGGACTGCATCGCCTGGTAAACCGTATCGTCGCTGTTGCGCGTCTCCCACTGCTGGCGCATGACCTTGCCGGAGAGCGTGGTATAGGTATAGGTCGTCGTGCGCTGGTTGGAGGTCGTGTAGACCTACTTGCCGCTGCGGACACCGGACATGTCGTAGGTATAGGAGACCTGCTTGCCGTCCACCGTTGCGGAGGCGAGCTGGCGGCCCTTCGTCCACGTGAAGGTATAGTCCTTGCCGTTGTAATATGTAACCGGGTTGCCGGAGGTCGGGAGGTCGCTCGTCTGCGACTGCCCCTCATACAGGACATCCTTGGTCGTGCCGTTTGCCGTCACGCTCGTGAGCAGGTCCGGCCACGAGGGGTTCGTGTAGCCGAAGGACTTTGTGACCGTGCCGTTTTTCGTAATACTCCGGATGTTGCCCGCCGTATCGTAGGCATAGCCGAAGGTCGTGCCGCTGCTGTTCTTCTCAGACACCAGCTGGCCCTGCGCGTCGTAGCCATACTCCTTCGACGCGGCCGCCTTGGGCACGCTCGTGCCCGCAGTGACGACCCTGGAGATGTTGCCGGCTGCGTCGTAGGTATACGTGAAGCCGCGGCTGCTTGAGCCGAACGTATAGCCCGTGCTCGCCAGACGCGTGCCCATCCGGTTGCAGCCGTCATCCTCCGCGATGACCGCATAGGTATAGGTGCGGTCATAGACCTTGGTCTGCGTCCCGTTCTGGTCGGGCCCGGTGACGCTCTTGGACTTCAGCTGGCGGAGGTCATTGTATTTGTATTCGGACGTGATGGCGCTCCGGTCCGGAATCGTGGTCGTGATGGCGCTGATCGTGCCATCGACCTGTTTGCCGTCACTATTCTGGCCGGTGTAGGTATAGCTCTGCCGGAACGTGTCGCCGCCGAACTGCCACGACTGCGATGTGAGCCGGTTTGCGTTGTCGTACATGTGCTGCGTGAGCTGCACGAGTGTGCCGCCGCCCGTCGACTGGCGCGAATGGATGAGCCGGCCGAGGCTGTCATACTGGTAGCTGTACTGCTCCGTGACCGCGCCGCTGCCGTCCGTGACGTACTGCCGCGCAAGGTCGTTGTCGCCGCTGTAGTCGTAGTGGTATGTTGTACCGTCATTATACGCGGCGGTGCGCTGCCTGTCAAACGCGTCATAGGTGTAGCTGACACTGTCGCCGTTGCCGTAGGTCATCGTGGCCAGCCGGCCGTTATTGACGTTGCCCTCATATGTATACGACGCGAGGGTGACGGGCGCGGTATGCCCCTCTCGCTCCGCGCTCGAGGCGCAGACCTGCACGCGCGTCATGTTGCCGAAGGCGTCGTAGCCCAGCAGGTAGTGCTGCCAGAAGGGGTTGACGTTCTGCCCGTCGGCATCCGCCGCCTGCGGGAACGCCTTGCGGATGAGGTCGGTCAGCTGGGCGCGGTCGTACCGGTAGGTAAGTGCAGCCGTCTGGTCGATCGCCGTCTGCGACACGCGGTCGCGGCCGGACTGGTAGGTATAGGTCTGAGTCGCTCCGCCGGAGCCATGGACGCTGGTGAGCTGCAGCGTTGTACCGTCATAGGTGTAGCCTGTCTGCACACCGTTTGCATCTATGGCCAGCGTGCGGAAACGGCCGGTACTGTCGTAGACATTTTGGGACTTGAGGTAATCTCCGCTGTACCCCTCGCGCGTCATGCTCGTCGTGGGGCTGCCGGAATCGTTGTGGTAGGTATAATTCGTCAGGCCGGCCAGCGTATCCTCCTGCAGGTTGTTGCTTGCGTCGTACCCCAGCGTGTGCTTTGCGCCGCTGGGCGTGGTGTAGCTCTTGAGGCGCTGGGAGTCGGCGAAGAACTCGCTGGCCGTCTTGGCGCTGCCGTCCGTTGCCGCGATGGGGTTGCCCTTGCTGTCGTAGCTGTAGGTCTCCGCCGGTTCGAGCACGAGGCTGATGTTCGTGAAGTACGCGTCGTTGGCGTTGTAGTCATAGGCGCAGCGCACCGTGATCTCTTGGACCCACTTGTCGCGCTTGCCCGGCACGATGACGCCCGATGCAAACTGCCAGTCCGCGTAGTCCCCGTTGAAGCTCACGTACTGGTTTTCGGTCGTGCCGTCGGTGTAGGCAATCTCCGCGACAAGGCCAAAATACCGCTCGTCGCCGTCCTCATGCTTGCGGGCCGTGCCGCCGACGGAGTTTGCCTTGCCCCAGCCGGAGAGCAGGAACGTCGCCTCATCTGCCAGGAGATTGAGCGGGATGACCTGGTGCGTGCGCGCGTAGCCGTTCATCGTGTTGCTGACACGCATGGATTTGCTCAGCGGCTGGCCGACCGGGTGCTCATCGCTGATCGTGTAACTGTTTGGGACCCAGCCTTCCGGTTTCCCGTTGACGAGCCACGCAAATCTGCCGTTTTGCACCAGGTTGATCTCGGAGGCGGCCTCGCTCTCTTCCAGCAGCAGGTCGTCGCAACAGGCCGTGCCGTCCGCTCGATCCTGCAGGAACGCCATGTAGTATGTGCCCGACGTCTCCGGCATGAACGTCACGCTGATCTTCTCCCAGCCGCGGTTGATCGAGGCATCCGTTTTGTAGTTCACCTGTTCGCTTTTCCACGGCGAGGCACACGCCTGCGACAGATCCGCGATCTGGTCGGCCGTGAGTGCCGCAAGATACACGCTGCCGTTGGAATCAAACGCGGTCATGTCGCATGTGTTCACATAGCCTGAGAAGGTGTACGTTGTGCCTGCCTGCAGGGTGGCTTCCTGATACATGCCGCTGCCGCGCGCCGTGGTTTTAATTGAGGCTTTGCCAAGGCGCGCCTTGTTTCCGGACTGTGTACCCGCCGAGGCAGACGTGCTGAATGAAAGCTGCGCCCAGTTGTCCGCAGCGTTGCCTGTGCAGGTCTCCAATCCGGAGTTGGACAGCATGTTGAACGACGATATACCCATAGCCGCCGCGCCGGTCAGGCGGTTGTTCGTTTTGCTGGTGCCGCTGTTGTCCGTATAGTTGGCGGCGCTGGTGCCGATGATCTCTGAGTAGTCCGTGTTGCTGTCATAGGTGCAGATCGTCTTACCAAAATGGTCGAGCACGCAGGTCATGACCGTGTCGTCGGCCGTGTCCCGGGTATGGTCCGGCCCGTAGAAGCGGTACGATGTCTGGTGGATGCCGTTGCGGTAGGCATGAAAGGCGCTGCCGGTCTGCTTTGCCCCCGAGGTGTTGGCAAATTCCTGCACGCGGAACGTGGACACGACGCCGAGATTGTAGGTGTAGGTAATGTCCAGTCCGTACTGGCTCTCGGCATCATACAGCGTCGACAGGCGGCCGTTGCTCGAGTAATACTCGTAGGACGCGGACGTGCCGTCTGCATAGGTCACCTGCGTCAGGTGTCCGCCGGAGTCGTAGCTGTAGTTCGTGCTGCGACCGGCGTAGTCCGTCACGCTGGAGAGCCGGTCGCCGCTGTAGGCCAGGTTCGCGACCGTCTGGAGCGTCCTCGGATTGTCGTTGCTGCTGCTGTTGATGTCCATGACGATCTGCACGAGCCGGTTGCTGGCAGAACCCTTGACCGGCTTCCACGCGCTGCCGCCGCTGCTGTACGCTGCGTTGTAGGCGAAATAGATCGTGTTGCTGTTGTTGTCCGTGACGGAGATCAGGTAGCCGTTGTGGAACACCCACGTGTGGTACTTGTCCATATCCGTCATGGTATAGATCGTATTGCCGCCACTGGTGGACTTGACGATCTTCAGGCTGAGGCCGTCCTCGTCCTCATACGTGTTGGTCGCCGTCTTGCTGAAGTAATGCTCGGTGCCGTCCTCGTCGTTGTAGACCAGATACGTCTCGTCGCCGACCTTGCACTCCACCACCGTCTGCTGCGCAGAGAGCTTCCAGCCGACACCGACTTGCATGGACGTGTAGTCACAGGTGTGAATACCGCCCGCCTCGTTATTGGAAAATTCGATGCCGGAGGTGGCGCTATTATAGATGTGGCGCAGCGCATAGGATGCCGGCTCCAGCGAGAGGGAGACATCCGCACGGTCGAGCGTGAACTGGTTCGTAAAATTATGGATAGAAAGATCTCCGGCTTTTCCCGCCGATGCCTCCTGATAGGTATAATAGCTCTCCAGACCGACCGGATTGCGGTAGTACACCGCAAAATACGGGCTGTAGTCGTGGTATCCGCTGCCGATCAGGTTCGCTACGCGATAATTCTCACTACCGTCAATTCCCTCGAGGAGTACGCCGCGCCCGCCGCTCGTGTCGCCTTCGTTCTGCTTCTGGTACCACTGCATGACTGTGCGCGTGATGTCCCATGTGACGTATTCCCCAAGAGTTTTCTTACTTAATTTTTGGTAGTCAATGGTTTCTTCGTTAACAGGTGTAGAGCCAAAATGGACCAGATACCAAGTCAGACCGGAAACATCGCTGACCGCAGCGGGCCATTCATGCGCTTCCACCGTCAATGATCCATCCGGAGCCGCACAGCCTACACCATCGGATGTGAAAAAGCCGGCGTTATACATTGCCAATTGCGCGCTAATTGGAACACAATTTTGCGGAATCTCCGGCAGGTTTGCAAACTGAACATAAATATTACAGGCATCATATCCTTCGTTTGCCCTATACCCGACAAATTGATCTGCAGAATTCGGGGCAACAGACCCCGGCCATGCCGACCGGATGAACGTCGTCAGAACGTTGCCCTTGTTGTGCAGCAGGATCGTCGGGTCGAGCGTCACGGGGTAGGCACGCTCCGGCGCGTTCATCCACTCCGGGTCCGCCTCCACGGTCAGCAGATAACCGCCCGAGATGCGCTCGAGCTTGTAGGCGGCGTCCTCCAGTGACGTTGCGCCGTCGGCATCCGCCAGATACGGTGCCGGGATCTCGTAGACCGGCTCGCCGTCGGCACCGCGCAGCAGCACAGAGCCGTCGGCCTCAAGCGTCGGCGTCAGGCCCTGCAGGTTCAGCACAAACGAGTAGGCATACTGTTCCTGCGGCTTCTCGATGATGATGCTCTCTTTTACGTTATATCCATAGTTCTGGTACAGCAGGCTGACACCGTCCATCACGTTGTCGAACGCAACGCTGGAGCGGATTTTCTGCGGCTGGATCTTGTCTTTCTCCGCCAGCTTGCTGAAGGTGCGCATTTTGGCCCCCGGGTTTTCCATCCTGGCCGCCGCCGTGGACGTGACCAGCGTATACGCCGCGTCGTCCAGCAGCGGCAGCTCCTCTGCCGTCTCCTGCTGCGGCACATCCGTCTCCGCCGCGGCTTCCGCGGGCTCCTGCGTCTGGTCTGCCTCCGTCTGCTCCGCCTCCTGCGGCTGGTCGGCAGTCTCCGGCACCGCTGTTTCTTCGGGGGCTGCCGTTTCCTCCGCTGCCGGAACGTCCGGCGCGACCGCCACAACGTCGCGGCTGCTGCGCCGCGCCAGCGACATCGACACGCTCTGCCCCTGATACGCCGTCTCGAACAGGAAGCCGCTGTCGAGCGACGCGGCAAATTTCCGCGTCATGTCTCCCGCCTGGGCAACATACTGCTGACCGGTTTTCTGCAGTGTGTTGTCGATCTCCTCCCAGGACCCGTCCGCCGTCTGGTAGTGCACTGCCGTCTCGTACTCCACCAGCATGTAGCCCCCGTCCCGCAGCCGGAAATGCTTGACGGATTCCTCGCGCAGCGCGTCCTCCTCGCCGACGATCTCCGCATCGTCGTCCTTCATGGACACCGTTTCGCTGTCTGTACTGATGTCCAGATCGTTTGTTTCGTCGCCGACACCGAATGCCACCACCGGCAGCAGCTGCACCAGCAGCGTCAGCACAAGGATGAGGGATATGCTCTTCTTTACGCCTTCTTTCATATTTCTTTACCCCACAAAGTAAAATTTTGTACGTTTCTGTAAAAAAATGAAACGTATTGGTGTAATTATGACAAACCCATTTCCCTCTGTCAATACTGTTTTTATATTTTTGATAGAATTTATTAGAAAATATAATTCCAAAAGATGACCATGAAAAATGATCTCCTTCTCTCCGCTATGATGTTCGCATGTTTTTTTGTTTTTGGGCTTGACTTTTGTTAATGGAGCTTCATTATAGTAAGTAATTGTTATAGCAGCGCCATTCATGTCAACTGTACAAGTATCGGCAAATAAGCGATGCAACAAATACGAAATCATATATCCCGCCAAATAAAAAAACGAATGTTGGCGGGCTGATTCATTGCGCGTATATCCCTCCAATCTGAGTTTTTTAGATTGGAGGGATTTTTTGTGTTTATTTGTTTGCAAACCGCCTTCCCTGTAAAAAGTAGCAAGTTTTATTTCATTCTATAGCCTGCGTTGCGAATGGTGAGTTCCTCAAGAAGCGCTCTCCGAGCAATGAAATATGTAGTAAAAACAGCCACCCCATATAGATTATACTCACTTGTTTTGCAGGCCTTCGCTTTCTGCAGATGCATTTTCCTATGTCTGCGCTTTTCGGTCTGCAGCGTAGGCTGCCGCAGTCCTCCGCACGATTTGGATTTTCAAAATTCAAATCGAAACGGAGGAAAATATCATGGATGGAAACCATCCGAAACGAAGGAAGGACAAATACAATCCCTATACCATCGGCACGACCGGGGACGGCCGCCACTGGCTGACCTTTTCGGACGGACAGAGACATCGGCATCATCTTGAGATCAATGCTGCCGTATTTGCGCTGTTTGATTCCTTTGAGCTGGACGACCTCTCCTATCTGAACGAAGTGGATCGCCACTATGAGCAATCGGAGCTTACGGAGGCATCGTTGTATGACCGGGCCATGCATCGTCCGGCGACGGTCGAAGAAAGCGCTTTGCAGAGCATGGAATATGCGCAGTTACATAGAGCGATCTCCGAACTGCCCGAAATACAAAAGCGGAGGTTGATCCTCTACTATTTTCAAGGCTTGACCTATGAGCAGATCGCAGGAATGGAGGGATGCACTTTTCAGGCCGTTGCAAAATCGGTTGCTGCCGCCGAAAAAAGATTGAAAAAAATTTTTGGAATAGGTGGTTGAAAAATAGCCTTTAAGTGAGGAAACAGGTGGAGAGGTACGAAAACTCTCTGCCTGTTTTCCTTTTCGGCAAGCAGGGATGGCCTTTGACAACCGAATACCCATTCATCAAGCACATTCCTATTGCCATTGCGAAAGCATGAGCCACATTAGCGGCTGCGCCACAACCCGCATTGCGGGGAGCGATAAACAGTCGGCTATCACGGGCGGGTGGCTCCCGCCCCGGCGACGACCGGCAATAGGGCTAACGATACTCCCGTCCAGCCACAGTCCGAGCGTGATAAGCGGCATTTCGACCGTGAAGCCGTCGCAGGCAATGGGGGCGGTCATGAGAGAACCTCGTGAGGGTGAAATCCCCGTGGAGCCGACAGCCATCGGCCGCTTGATGACTTCCCAATAGAAAATCGGGGTGTCGAGGACAAATAGATTTTCTTCAAAATACCACGGTCAAGCGACGGGACGGGTCAGATGAAACGGAGAGTGTTTAATCTCTCACCGACCTTAATTCTGTTCTGCCGCTTGACCTCTACATAGGCGGAAACGCCTAAATACACAAAGGAGGTCATCACAGAATGAACCACACATATTTGCGCGGCGATATGTATTACGCCGATCTGGGCTGGGGCATCGGCTCTGAGCAGGAGGGCTACCGTCCCGTCGTGATCATCCAGAACAATGTCGGGAACAAACACAGCCCCACGGTCATTATCGCTTCCATTACGAGCAAAACCGGCGTGAAAGCCAAACTTCCTACCCACTACTACATCGACGCCGAGGACGGCTTGGAACTGCCCTCCATCGTCCTGCTGGAACAACTGCGCACCGTCGATAAGCGCCGCTTGGGCAACTTCATCGGGCACCTGTCCGAAAAGCACATTTGCGGCATCAATCATGCGTTGGCGGTCAGCATCGGTCTGATCGAAAGCGTCCCGAAAAAACTGATCCTCTGCCTTTGCAGCACCTGCGCCGATAATTTCTACGGCACGGGTGCTTATTATTTGCGCAGGATCGACCCGCACCAAACGGCAAAAGACACCTGCACCTACTGTAATCAGCGGAAAGGGTATGACTATGAACTTGTGCCGAAAAAACGGTAAGGCGGCGGCCTCTGGAATCACAGACAGCCTACAAACTGGTATTTGCTGACTATCCCGATGTAGTCAATGTTGAGCAAATGTGTGAAATGCTCGGCGGCATCTGCGATAAAACTGCCTATCGGCTTTTGAAGTCCGGCAAGATCAAGAGCTTTATTGTTGGTCGCCGCTATCGAATCCCGAAGCTCAACATTTTGGAATACTTGGACTTGATAGAAAAATCTACTGCGTAAAACCTCGTTTGCACATTTGGCCAATGTACTTCTATCTGCTACAATATTGCTGTCAATGGCAGATGGATCAGCGCTGTACCAATCAAAGGAGGTCTTATTATGGTAGCAGGACATCTGCGAGAGAAAAACGGGTACTATCACATGGTACTGAACTATGTGGACGAATACGGAAAACGACACACGCCGTCCAAGTCTACAGGTCTGACGGTAAAGGGAAACAAAAAGCGCGCCGAAAAGATGCTTTCCGTGGCTCGTGCCGCCAAGGAAGCGGAGCTGGAAGCAAGAGCAATCGAACGCAGTACGGGCAAAGCTCCCGTTGGCACGATTCTTTTTACTGCATTCCTGCTCGATTGGCTGGAAATGACGAAAAAGAATGTGGAGGAAACCACCTACGGGGCGTATGCAATGGGTATCAAAAGCAAAATCATCCCATACTTTGAGGAACAGCACCCAGGTCTTGCATTGCAGGATGTCACACCCAAGCACATACAGGACTACTACACCTACGAATTGACGGTGCGGGGTGTTTCCGCAAACACGGTCATACACCGTCATGCCAATATCCGCAAGGCCTTGCAGCACGCTTTCAAACTCGGCCTGATCGACTCGAATCCGGCAGACCGGATTGAACGACCCAAAAAGGAAAAATTCGTGGGCAGCTTCTATGAGGAGGATGAGCTAAACCACCTTTTTGAAGTTGTCCGGGGTGATCCCATTGAGCTGGGCGTGATCCTCGGTGCGTTTTACGGTTTGCGCCGGAGTGAGGCGGTAGGCCTGAAATGGGATGCTATCGACTTCAAGAAAAAGACAATCACGATTCGGCACACCGTTACGCAGGCAACCATAGACGGCAAGAGCAAAATCATTCAAAAGGACAGGACAAAGACAAAGGCCAGTTACCGCAGCCTGCCGCTTGTACCACCATTTGAGGAATTGCTACACCGTCTGAAAGCGGAGCAGGAGCTAAACCGAAAGCTGTGCGGAAAATCTTATTGCAGGAAGTTCGCCGATTATATCTATGTCAATGAAATCGGTGAGCTTGTGAAACCCGGCTATATCACACAGCATTTCCCGCTGATTCTGCAAAAGAACGGTATGCGGAAGATCCGCTTCCATGATCTTCGTCATAGCTGCGCAAGTCTGTTATACGCAAACGGTGTCAGCCTGAAAGAAATTCAGGAATGGTTGGGGCACAGTGATATTTCGACCACCTCAAACATTTACACGCACTTGAATTTCAACTCAAAGATTGCGTCTGCCAATGCGATTTTGGGTGTATATCCCTCCGCATGATGCTTTATGTCCCTCCAATGTCCCTCCTAAAATCAGCCTGAAAACGGCAAATCTGCTGATGCGGGAGGGGCAGTACATAAGAGTTCAAAGCATAAAGAAAAGCCCGCAAACCCAGTCATATCAAGGGTTTGCGAGCCTTCAAGGTGTGGTGCCGGTGGCGGGGGTCGAACCCGCACGGGTTATTAGCCCAACGGATTTTGAGTCCGCCTCGTCTGCCAATTCCAACACACCGGCATCTATTATTTTAAGTCATCTCCCGATGCCCCATCCGAGAAAACGGAGGGACATCATGGAGGGACATTAAAACCAAATTACATATTCAGTTTTCAAAAAGCTTTGCAAAATCAAGGGTTTCCGCCAAGGCGGTATGAAACGGCGAAGTAGATTTTGAGTCAAGCACGTCTACCAATTCCATCACACCGGCAAATTCGGCTGTTTGATTATACAACAGCCAGGCGCACATTTCAAGTGCAAATCTCGCGCGGCGGCACGAACCGCAGCCGCTCCGGCGGCTGCTCGGCAAGCGAGCACGCGGCGGCCGCGCAGCCGGGAATGTCGTCATACACGCGGCAGAGCGCCCCCGCCTCC